>Ga0157378_10001699_pt1 | contig 19799 bp, 14 predicted proteins | sample M65metaG_FD_115309 | JGI IMG/M metagenome (GOLD analysis project Ga0157378, IMG submission 115309) | Miscanthus rhizosphere microbial communities from Kellogg Biological Station, Michigan, USA - M6-5 metaG | ecosystem: Host-associated > Plants > Roots > Rhizosphere > Soil | place: USA: Michigan...
AAGGAAGGCTACCGAATTGTGGCACTTAAACTAACGCGTTTAACAGCAGAAAGGGCCGGCGAATTTTATGCTGTGCATGCAGCCCGTCCTTTTTATGGAGAACTGGTAGAATTTATGAGCAGCGGGCCTATTTACGCCGCCATCCTGGAAAAAGACAATGCCGTTGCTGAATTTCGCAAACTGATCGGTGCAACTGATCCTGCCAAAGCAGAAGCCAATACCATCCGCAAACTGTTTGCTGCTTCACTGGGCGAAAATGCCATCCATGGCAGCGACAGTGATGAAAATGCAAAGATTGAGGGAGACTTCTTTTTCAGCGGCCTGGAAAGATTCTAAGATATCTGATGTCTGATGTGATGATGTCTGATGTATAAGATATTATTACATGATAGAAGATATTCTACAAAAAAATGATGCCGGGCAAAATTTTGGCCCGGCATTGAAATATCTATTAATCATTCTTGCCGCCAGAATGATTCTTTCGGACCGGCATCGCACTCTTCTACTGCAGGAATGCTATGTAGCTACCATACATCATTGCATCAGACCTAAACATAATCGTTTTACCAGCGTAGCAAAAGAAATCATACATCATCCCATCTGACATCAGACATCCCCACCTACCGCTGAGCAAAAGAAATCATACATCATCACATCATACATCTGACATCCTAGTTGCTCAGCGTCTCTAAACCCGGTACATGCTTCATCGGCTTTACCGTAAATCCCGCTTTGCGCAGTAAATTAATCACGCCTTTTTCTCCCCCCAGGTGTCCCGCGCCTACTGCAAACAATGCGGGTGCATCGCGCATGATGGCGGGCATTTTTTTAACCCAGGCACTATTGCGGTTGTACAACAATAAATCCAGGTATTCGCCCATGCCTTCTTCGTCTGCGGTCAGCTCCTGCATTTTATTTAGATCCTGTTTCCGGTATACTTCTACCAATTGTATATCGCTGCTGTCGCTGGCGGTACCCGAACTATCGATCATTTTTAATAAATCTTTTGCCTGCCGTTTGTAAGGTATACTGTCGAAAACGCTTGCCTGGAACTGGATTGTCTCCAATCCATTGATAGGTTTCCTGTCTTTTTTTGCTTCTTTCATAATCACCTGTTCCATACCATCTTTTTCGGCACAGGGAAACTTGCTTTCCGAAATCAATGAAGTGATAAAATAAGGCTTCAGGTGTTCCATCATAGTAAAAGGAAGCATGGTCTTATTCTTCTTAAAATAGTCCTTTACGCGCTGGTATTCTTCTTCGGTCAGCAAGTCGGACAATTGCGTTCCATTGTTCATGTTCAGGTAGCGCATGGCGCCCAGGGTCTCCATAATATTATCAAGATCTATTTCAAAGTAGATTTGTTTTACATTGCTTATGGCAAAACGGAGCGAATCGCTCAACTGGGCATCCGCGGCGCACAACAGGTGCATGGTACCAAATAAATAGGAAGGTTTGTTAAGGTGATTGCCGCTGATTTCCCAAAGCAGCGTGTTCTCCAGGCGGGAAGCCGACGGTTTCGCCTTTCCGTTTTTTATGGTTGCCGCCTGCTGGGCCAGCAAACCGGCTCCCGCCCAGATTCCCAAAATGATAAAAACGATTTTTCGCATACATTTCCTTTAGTGCCGTGAAAAGTGAAGGTATGCAATAGCGATTTTTTTTCGGCCATTTTGTTCCTTTTTCGGGAAAATAATCCAGCTAACCAGTTTTAATCTTTACAACGTACTGTAACAATATTTCCGGCGTTATTCGTTTGTCAAAAAATTATTTTTTATTTTTAGCGCGACCATTTACCTCTAAAGCCCTTCTATGAAAGTTTACCTGTTTGCACTTACAGCCATATTGTGCTGCTCCTCAGTCAATGCCCAGAAAGACAAAGATCTTCCCGCCTTTGGCACTGCCGATAAAAAGGATCTCGAGATGAAAGAATGTGATTTTGACAAGAATGCAGAGGCAGTCGTTCTTTTTGATGTAAAAGAAGCCTACTTTGATATCAATAATGGCATGCAATCCGAAAGACGTATACGGATCAAAATTTTGAACGATAAGGGCCTCGACAATGCAAATATTCATATCAAGTACCGGTTCGAAAACAATATCCGGCCGATATCGGGCATCTCGGCGTTTACCTATAACCTCGATGCCGCAGGAAACGTGGTTGCTACCAAGGTTGAAAAAAGCCAGATATTCGATAAACCCATCAATAAAAGGTATTCACAAATTGCATTTACTTTTCCCCAGGTAAAAGCAGGAAGTATCATTGAATACAGGTACAAAGACGAAAGCATGTCGATTGGGAGCTGGTATTTCCAGAAGAAAATTCCTGTAAAGCTAAGCCGTTTCAAACTTGATTTTCCTACTGAGCTGGAAGTTACAGCTCTTCCCTTTTGCGTTCTGCCGCTGGATGTTAAAAAAGAAGATAAAGGCAATCGCGATTTGCAGCAATATACCATGGTAAATATTCCCGCACTGCCGGACGAACCCTATATGAGTAATGACGAAGATTACCTGCAGCGTCTTGAAACCAGGCTGGTTGCAATTAATATGCCCGGCTCGTTCAGACGAAGTCTTGTGCAAAGCTGGCCCCAGGTAATCAAACAGCTGATGGAAGATGAAGATTTTGGCATGCAGTTGAAAAAAAATATTCCACGCACGCAGGATTTGGATGAAATGCTGAAAAAGATCAGCAGTGCCCACGATAAAATGGTTACCATACATAACTACGTGCGCAAAAACATGCAATGGAATGGTTATGATAATATCTGGGCGCTCGACGGTGTAAAATCTGCCTGGAAAGATAAAAAGGGTACCAGCGGCGAAATCAACCTTATCCTGGTAAACCTGCTTAAAGATGCCGGCCTTAATGCCCACCCGCTATTGGTAAGCACCCGTGAAAACGGCAGGGTGAATACCGGCATGCCCGATTACCACCAATTCGATAAAGTGATGGCATATGTAAATATCGACAATCACGATTATGTACTCGATGCTACTGAGAAGTATACGCCCGCCAATCTTATCCCGCTTGATATTTCCGCTACAGAAGGCCTGGTTATAGAAAAGCTCGACACTTATGAATGGGGCTGGCGCGTATTGTGGAACGAGTCACAGCAATTCAGAACCACCGTGATCCTGAATGGCGAATTGAATAAGGAAGGATTGCTTAAAGGAAGCGCTGCTGTGGTATCAAGCGACTATGCGCGCGTTGAGAAGATGGAAAAATTAAAAGAAGGCAAAGATAAATTTATAGAAAAATATATTGCACCAAAAAACACCGGGCTTAAAATAGATAGTTTCTCTGTTGAAAATGAGGACAAGGATTCGCTCCCGCTTATTCAGCATATGGAATTTACAAAGGAAACCAATAGTTCTGGCGATTACAGGTATTTTAGCGCCAACCTTTTTTCAGGATTGGAAAAAAATCCTTTTATAACGGACAATCGTTTTTCTGATATCTTTTTCGGCGCTGATCAGCAATACACGATAGTTGGCAACTTCGATATCCCGGAAGGCTACCAATTTGATGAACTGCCCAAAAATATGCGTATGATCATGCCGGATACCAGCATCAGTTTTACCAGGCTGCTGCAGGTAGAAGACAATCACCTAAGCGTGCGCTATGAATTGCAATTCAAAAAGCCTTTTTACAGCATTGAAGAATATGGCGCTTTCAAAGAATTTTATAAAAAATTATTTACGCTGCTGAACGAGCAGTTTGTAGTTAAAAAACAGTCTTAAATAAGACAGTCTATGAAAAAAATTGCCGTTTCATTCGTGTTCCTGCTCATGTCGCTTGCAGCATTCTGCCAGATTACGCAGTATAACCTTGGCTCAGTTCCGGTTAATGTTAAAAAAAATGCAGCCGTCATTGTACGAAATGAGAATATTGTCTTTGATGTAAAAGATGTTGACAAAGCGTATTACACGGTTGATAAAACGATTACCATTACCGGCCCGGAAGGAAAAGACGAATTGAATTTTGCGCAGCACACCAATAAAATGGTTGAGCTGACCGACGCAGAAATCCGCGTATTTGATACCGCAGGAAAGCAAACTGCCAAATATAAAAAAAGCGACATGAACAGCATCGCTTATGGAGATGGTTTGGTAGACGATGGCAAGCTTACCTATTTTATGGTAGCTGCCGCCAGTTACCCGATTACATTGTCAATTAAATTTGAACTGAAGTTTAAAGGAACATTACAATACCCGCCTTATCATATCGCCGGTGCAGGAGAAGGTGTGGAAAATTCTTCCTTTACAGCAAGGGTACCCGTGGATCTCGATTTGCGCTACAAGGAAAAAAACATTCATTTAACACCGGAAATAACAACAGAAGATAAATACAAGCTGTATAAATGGACGGTAAAAAACCTGGTGCCCCTGGAATACGAAGAAGGCGCCGTTAGTACCGAAAACCGTTATCCAACTGTATTACTCGCGCCTAATCGTTTCAAAATGTACGACACGGAAGGCGATATGAGCAGTTGGCAGCAATTCGGCAACTGGGAGAACGGGCTTACACAGGGCCTCGGGGTTTTGCCCGACGATCGCAAAGCTTTTTATTCCGCACTCGTGAAAAACGCCCATGATGAAAGAGAAAAAGTAAAGCTGGTTTACCAGTACCTGCAAAAAAATTTCCGTTATGTGAGTATACAGCTTGGCATAGGCGGATATAAGCCATTTCCTGCCGTGTTTACCGATCAGAAAAAATACGGTGATTGTAAAGGATTAAGCTTTTATACCCACGCTGTACTGGAGGCCATTGGAATAAAAAGTTATGTAGCGCTTGTCAACGCGGGATACAATGAAGAGCCTGCCGATCTGAATTTTCCCTGCAACCAGTTCAATCACATGATCCTCTGCGTACCGCAAAAAAAAGACAGTATCTGGCTGGAATGTACCAGCAACACAAATGAATTCGCCGTACTGGGCAACTTCACCGAGAATAGAAATGCGCTCCTTATTACCGAAAACGGTGGTGTTCTGGTTCCAACGCCAAAAAGCAAATCGACAGATAATTTATTCAATTCTTATACAAAGGTTTGGCTATCGGAAGATGCTTCCGGTAAGATTAACGCCAACTGGAAAACGTCCGGTGAATTTACAGACGGCATTAAACAATATATTCTTGACGAGAAGAAGGACGATCAAAAGAAAGCGATAGTTGGCTATTATGGGTTCAAACAACCGGACGAATTCGATATCGAAAAAAAATCAACCGAAGATGCTTTCATTACATCTATCAGTTTAAATACCGAGCGGATTCCCGAATTTGTGGCAGGCAGCAAAATGTTTATCAGTCCCAGGGTTTATAAAATATGTCCGTATAAATTACCCGCTGCTGAAAACCGCCGGCTGGACTTTTACTTCGGTTACCCATTCATAAAAACCGACACGACCGTTTTCATGTTACCGGATGGATATATTGCGGATGTGCTGCCTCCAGAAAAGAACCTTAGTACCGTGTACACCACATGGTCTTCAAAATGCTGGTACAGTGCAGCAGATAAGGCTATTTTCACCAGTTCGAGACTGGAGCTGCGCGACGGGAAAATACCTGCCGCAGCATTTGTGCAGGCCAAAACATTCTTTGACGAAGTATTAAAAGATGATGCGCAGCGCATCGTCATAAAAAAGCAGTAGCTATGCATCTATTTTATAGAGACTGCCGCCTTTGTCGAAGAATCGTTGCAGGGAATGCTCTGTTGCCGGATCTTTTTCTACCGGTGGCGCATGGTGCGGTTTACTGCGCGCATCAAAAATAAGCGGACCGCGGCATCCCCAATGTTTATTTTCTGTGAAACTCCCGATGCCATATATATCATGCGAAGGATTGCAGCGGGTAAAGCTCACCCATAAAAAATTAGCCAGGCGTTCTGCCACAAACCTGGCATCATCGCAAACGATAATCAACGGTATTCCCTGTAAATCTTTTATGCCTTGCTGTTCCATCGCATCTTTTAACAATTGTATTTCCTTTCCCGCGTTTTCATAGCTTGAGAAGGCGTTTGTTTGGATCGCCATTACACCGGGCATCACCAACTGCGCATTTTCGTAACCTGAAATCTGCCCGACAGTAACCGGTATACTTGTCGCCAGTTCTCTTACAGGATCGCCATAGGCCGCCAGTACTACTTTACTGCCACTATTTAAACCCGTGCCGGAATAATCAAGCGTGTCAATAGTAGTATGGGTATAAAAATGAATATCTCTTTCCAGGTTGATTCGTTGCAATACATATTGCAAATATTTTCCGGCATCCTGTGTACTCAATCGTCCGGTATCATCTGCTGTAATGAATAAAAATTTGGCAAGGCTTAATTGTCCTGTTCCTAAAATATGATTGGCAATGGTTAATATTTCCGCGGGCTGTTTAGCAGGCATATAGGGCGTGTATCGTTCACTGCCTATGGCCAGTAATAAGGGATGCACACCTGCTGCATCCACTGCATGCACCTCTTTTAAACCGGGTATCTCCTGCTGTAATGCATTACCTGCTATCTCATGTATCAACTGTCCAAAGCTGGTATCTTCCTGCGGCGGGCGGCCTACTACCGTGAATGGCCAGATGGCGTTTTTCTTTGCATACAGCTTATGCACTTTCATCAGGGGAAAAGGATGTTGCAGGCTATAATAACCCAGGTGATCGCCAAACGGGCCTTCCGGTTTATTTTCTCCGCGGTGCACTTCACCCGTAATCACAAAATCCGCATCGGTGCTGATGCAGAATCCATCTTCATAGCAATAACGAAAACGTCTGCCCCCCAACGCGCCGGCAAAAGTCATTTCGCTGATCCCTTCCGGCAAAGGCATTACGGCGGCAACGCTATGTGCCGGCGGACCACCCACAAACACACTCAGCTTTAATGGTAAATTTTTTGCATTGGCCTTTGCCTGGTGTACACCAATACCACGATGCAACTGGTAATGCAAACCAATTTCTTTATTTGGTTCATATTCGTTGCCCGACAATTGTATGCGGTACATGCCCAGGTTGGCATGCATAATACCGGGTTGATCTGCATCCTCCGTATATACCTGTGGCAAGGTCACAAACGCGCCGCCATCTTTGGGCCAATGTTTTATTTGCGGGATATCCTGCACTTGTATTTGTTGTGCAAGCACTGGTTTGCTAAAAGGATTTTTTAAAGGCAGAGCTTTAATCCCCGCGAGACCCGCCGCAAAATTTTTAACAGGATGACGGAACGCTTTGGCCGGGTTATTTTTTAAATCGATTAGTTGTTGTACCAGCTTCAGTGTATCACGGAAAATAAATTTGCTTCTTTCCAATGTGCCAAAAATATTGGACGCTGCCCTGAACCGGCTGCCCTTCACGTGTTCAAATAACAATGCCGGGCCTCCCGCCTCATGCACGCGTAAATGAATAGCCGCCATTTCAAGATAAGGATCTACTTCTTCCTTTACACGAACCAATTGCCCGTTCCTTTCCAAATCCAGTAAACAAGCCTCAAGCGAGCTGTATGCCATTAATTGTATTTGTACACGAAGATAGTTGATTGGTTGAGTGGTTGATTCGTTGGTTAGTTGGTTTAATAAATAGAACCGTTCCTGTTCCGGCCGCAATTATATGACTGGGCAATTTGTTATATTGCAATCCTGAACATCTGTTATGGGAAAAGGACGACTGGAAGCATTCAGCGATGGCGTGATTGCCATTATCATTACCATTATGGTGCTGGAAATGAAAGTACCGCATGGTGATACGCTTGCCTCACTAAAACCATTATTGCCCGTTTTGATTAGCTATGTGCTCAGCTTTGTTTCTATTGGTATTTACTGGAATAATCATCACCACATGATGCACGCGGCACAGCATGTCAATGGTAAGGTTTTATGGAATAATATTCATTTGCTGTTCTGGCTTTCGCTTGTTCCGTTTGTCACCGGCTGGATGGGCGAAAATCATTTTTCTGCAAGGCCTGTTGCACTGTATGGCTTTGTGTTATTAATGGCCGGGGTAGCCTATACTTTTTTGGCGTTCGCGCTCAGTAAACTGCATGGCGCACATTCAACCATTGCCATTGCTATCGGAAAAGATAGAAAAGGAAAATTGTCAATTGTTATCTATGCCATCGGCATAGCACTTTCTTTTATCAATAGCTGGCTGGGCTTCGCGTGTTATGTAATCGTTTCCTGTATGTGGTTCATACCAGACAGGCGTATTGAAAATGTGCTGACTGACAAAAAACCAAAGGAGATCGATCGATGATTATTTTGAATGATATATTTTGTATTTTAAATACAATTGAAAAAAAAGCCGTTTCGGGTCTGCAGATTCTATTGCAATTCAAAATTTATAATTCATAATTTAAAATAAATCAAAGTCTCAGTAATCCCAACTTATACATATTACTAACCGGCTTATTGTCCCAGAACAATTCAAAGTCTTCCAATCCTTCTGCTTCATAGTTATTTTTTAATTCCTGCATCGATACCATTACAGCGTTTGACATAGACAAGCCAGGCAATATTTTCAACAACCAGTTTGCCTGTGCCGCCGGCAATTGTATTTTGGTGGATTCTTTTTTCGTATAAAAATGCATAGTTGCCATTTCCCGTTGCTGGCCATTTTTCGATTGACTGAAGTATTCAACATGCGGCTGTTTTCCAAGCCAGACAATTTTAGCAGTTGGGTTAAATACCGGCAGCATTTCATCCTGCAATGCTTTTACTATATAATCGGGTGCTACCCTGGTTCGGGGTGTTTTAAAATCGAACCATTTCTGCAGCGGATCGTCAAAACAAAGACCGTGCATATAATTGTGTAAAGATTTTTTTAACCCATAGGCAAACAATGGATGATCAGCACCTGTTGGGTCGGCATGCTCAATATCATTGTTGGCAAAACGCCCCTCCACCAGTTGTAATTTTTGTACGCCGAATTTTTCAGGGTTTAAACCAACCGGGCTATGCGCCGTCATGGTGAACTGGTGCCAGAAGGCCGACTGCAATATGCCCGCTTTGAACATTTGCCGCACCATTTCCAGCGAATCGATGGTTTCCTGGGCTGTTTGTGTAGGGAAGCCATACATCAGGTAGGCATGTACCATGATACCGGCTTCAGTAAAATGTTTGTTTACCCTGGCTACCTGCGCCACGGTAATTCCTTTTTGAATCAATTCCAGCAGGCGATCAGATGCAACCTCCAAACCTCCTGAGACCGCAATACAGCCCGAGGCTTTCAGCAATAAACAGAGATCGCGCGTAAAACTTTTTTCAAACCGGATATTGGTCCACCAGCTTACCACCAGTTTTCTTCTTACTATTTCCGTTGCCAGCGCACGCATAAGTGCGGGCGGTGCTGCCTCGTCTACAAAATGAAATCCGTTTTGCCCGGTTTGTGCAATCATCGTCTCCATCCGGTCGCATAGTAATGCTGCAGCCACCGGCTCATACAATTTTATATAGTCGAGCGAAATGTCACAGAAGGTACATTTTCCCCAATAGCAACCATGCGCCATCGTTAGTTTGTTCCAGCGTCCATCGCTCCACAAACTGTGCATGGGGTTTACAACTTCGATGGCGGAAATATATTTGTCCAGCAAAAAATCGCTGTAGTCGGGTGTTCCCACTTCTCCCTGTCTATAATCGCGGCTGATTTTGTTATTGATATAGCGAACGGTACCGTTTTGCAAAACAAATGTTCGCTTTAACTCTTCTAATGTTTTGTTTCCATCAATATAGTGCAGCAAATTTTCTATCGGTGCTTCCCCATCATCCAACGTAATAAAATCAAAAAAATCAAATACCCGCGGATCGCTGAGTGACCTGAGTTCGGTATTGGCAAAACCACCACCCATCACCGTTTTAATGGACGGAAATTGTTGTTTTATCCATTGTGCGCAACGAAAAGCGCTGTACAGGTTACCGGGAAACGGGACCGAAATGGCGAGCAGTTCCGGCTGCAGGGCCAGCACATGTTGTTGCAACCGGTTTATTAAAATATTATCTATGAACGTAAATTCGGACTGCAATGCCGCATGCAATTCATCAAAGCTGCTGGCCGAGCGCCCGAGTTTTTCTGCATAGCGACTGAACCCAAAATGCGGATCGATACACTCAGTAATAAAATCTGAGAGGTCTTCGAGGTACATGGTGGCCAGATGTTTGGCCATATCCTGTTTGCCCATGCTGCCAAAAGCCCAGCTCAGATCATCTACCTGTGTAAATCGCGAAGCCTCCGGTAAAAAATTTCTTTTTGAAATAAGGTGCGCCAGGGTAGGATTCTTTCCCTGCAGGAACAACAGAACCCCATCTATGGTATTGATGTATTCATCGCGCAATGAAAAAATGCGGGTTGCATTGGCAGACAATGTTTGAGCAGCCGGCACAGCATCGAACATTTTTGCAAGCCCGTCCTTATTAAATAAATCAAGGATCACTTCTATACCGAGATCTGCCTGGAAGGAGGAAATATTTTTCGTATTCAGAAACCCTTTTAAATAAGCCGTTGCGGGGTAAGGCGTATTCAATTGTGTAAATGGAGGCGTTATCAGGAAAACCGGTGCACTCAAATCAACTTAATTTAAATGCGAAATTACCAATAAAAGGGATAAGGCATAGGGCGTATGGTTTAAGGTACGGGCATTAAGGTGCAGGATGCAGGAATAAAATCTCCGGCCCGACAAGAATCTATATAACGAATACTTCTTTCATGTCTACCTATACCTTGTACCTCCTACCCTACACCCTCTACCCTTTTACCTCTACTTTTCCCTCCCAATAAGATCCCATAGATTTCCATATAAATCTTTGAACACTGCCACCGTGCCATATTCTTCGGTTACCGGTTCACGGACAAAAACGATTCCTTTATCCAGCATGTTTTGATAGTCGGTCCAGAAATCATCAGTTTGCAGAAATAAAAAAACGCGGCCGCCGGTTTGATTCCCTATCCTTGTCTTTTGTTCGTCAGCGGCAGCTTTTGCCAATAAAAGGCAGGCGCCGTCTGACCCTTTTGGCCTGACTAAAACCCATCGCTTTATTTCGCTCAGCACGGTATCTTCTATTAAATCGAAGCCGAGTTGCTTTGTATAAAATGCGATGGCCTCATCATAGTCGGCGACTACCAATGCCATATGAATGATTTGTTGCATCTAATAATTTAATTGCTGATTTGAGAATTTTGAGATTTCAGGGACTGTGTATTCTATAGTCTCTAAGCTTGCACAATAGACATGCAATATACCGAAGACGCATAAAAAGTCAGCCGTCCCGGAACAACAGGGCCACCCGGCGATAAAATTTTCATCCGGATTATTTAGATGAATTTTAGTACCTGTCCGGCCTCAGTACTTCAGTTGAGCCATTACCGGGAAATGATCCGAAGGCGTTCTGGCGGAATAAGGCCGTGAACCCACATCAGGCGAAGCAGCTCCTGCTGATTCCCCGGCCGGATTTTCGTTTTTTAGCCTGTATGTGTCCGTTAGTATGCCATACCTTTCTACTGTAAATTGCCGGCTGACAAAAATGTGATCGATCCGGGCGTCTGTTTTACCATCGGTTCTGAAGCTATTAAATGTGCCGTTTTGCGCATAGCGCAGCGCTGTAATTTCATAGCTGTCTTTTAAAATACCTGAATTATTAATCAGTGCATAGCTTTCATTGTGCTGGTCTACATTGAAATCGCCGGTCAGTATAACAGGTGTTTTTGCATCAAGTTCTTTTATTTTTTGCAACACCAGTTTGGCGCTTTCTGCTCTTGCTTTTACACCGATATGATCCATATGCAGGTTGAACAAATAAAAAATAAAACCGCTGCTGATTGCCTGGAATTTACCCCAGGTACAAATTCTGGGTAAAGCGGCATCCCATCCTTTATTGGGCTTGTCCGTTGTTTCCGACAACCAGAAATTTCCTTTGTCAAGTAACCGGAACATCGCTGTCTTATAAAATATAGCTGAATGTTCACCCGCATGAACACCATCATCGCGCCCGATACCCATATAGGTATACCCGGGAAGGCTGTCGCGCAATCCTTCAATCTGTTGAAACAAACCTTCCTGGGTGCCGAAAATATCAAAGTCGTGAAACCTTATCAATTGTGCAATTACAGGTAAACGCTGCCCCCACCCATTGCCATTAACAGAGTCACCATGATTGGCATAGCGCAGGTTGTAAGTGGCCACGTTTATAGTTGACCCAGCTATGTTTTTCGTTTGCGCCATTGCCATATAACAGCAAAGTACCGCCATCAACATCATTATTTTTATACGGAACATGGGCATGGGCTTAGTTTCTTTTTATTCAAGATGAACAATTCGGATTAAATTATTGCCAGCTTGGATTTTGGCCGAGGTTCGGGTTCAATTGCAAATCGCCGTAAGGAATCGGGTTCAGGTACATGTAGTCGGCCCATTGGCGGGTCACATTATCCAGCCAATGCAGTTCACCATAAGTCCCGTTTGACAGTTGTTGCGGATTGACAGAGCCGCTCACGGTTGGCGATACATTTACAAATGTCACCCCGCTAATTGGCGCTGGTGCCGTACCCTGGTAAAATAAAACATCGGGCTTTCCGTCATTATTTAAATCCATTGGCTGGTTCAGTGCTCTTACATACAGCCCCGTCCAGGGTTTTAATAAGAGTTCTCCATGTTTCCAGCGAATCAGGTCAGCAAAACGAAATCCTTCCAGGGTAAGCTCGATACCCCGCTCGCGCCTGATTTCAAGCAATACAGGATCCGATATGTCCGGAAAATAATTTGTCTTCATATAATTATCAGCGACCAGCGGCAGCGTATTTATTCCACCGGTAATGCCGGCACGCGCTCTTAATGCACCAATGGTTTTAGTCCAGTCGGCCGTTGTAAGCTGTCCCAGTTCTGCCATGGCCTCTGCATAGTTCAGTAATATTTCAGCATAACGCATAAGGGCAACCGAGTTAGTATTAAAGTTCCCACCGTCATAATAAGTATCATCCAGCGTCCATTTGATTGGCTGATAACCTGTGTAGGTATAAGAAAAAACGGGCGGCGCGGGTGAAACCACACCTCCGTTAACGCGGGTATAGCCGGGGGTGCGTATGGTTTGCTGAAGGCGCTTGTCCCGGTTCAGTGTCTCCTTGTTAAAGGGCAGTGTATCATACCCTGGTATGCTGGTAAATGGCGTGCCGTCAATATTGAGATAAGTATTGACAAACGTACGTGTAAAGCTAAACCGGACTCCATAGGTAGCGCTGGTATACCACCAGTTAGCGTCATTTACTACGGCCAATGCGGTGCTGGTTACATCAGACAGCATTACTTCGTTCGTGACAGGTGTAGCATTTATAAAAAGTGTGCGGTAAGATAAATCGGTACCATTGGATGTATTCAGGCTCATGCCGGCGCTATCCATAACAGCTTTGGAAGCATTGGCAGCTTCCTGCAACCACTGAGCAGCGGAAGCCGTTAATCCGTAGGAGGTTTGGTACCTGCGGAAGGTGCCTTCAAACAGGCAAATCCGTGATTTTAAGCCATAAGCTACCCATTTCGTAATCTGGCTGCGGGTATTGTCTGTAAGCAGCGTAATATGAGAGATGGCATAGTTCAAATCAGCCAAAACAGAATCCATCACCAACGTGCGCGGATCACGGGGACCATACAGCAATGCACTATCTGTTACTGCAAGCGGTTTGCCTATCCAGGGAACGTTTCCAAACTTTTGCACCATACCGTAATAAAAATAGGCGCGAAAGAACCGGGCGAGTCCTGTGTAATTGTCCCGGACACTTTTAGCAACCGCCGGATTATTATTATTGGCAATAAAATAATTCAGGCTTCTCAGGTTACCCCAGCTCCATCCTGTACTTTGACGTGAATTCCATACACCCGTGCGGATATAATCAGGCACCCCATTGCGGGCACCGAAATCGCTGAGATTAGCATCCACCTTGTAAACAGAGTTTCCATCGCTGCCAATTGCCGGCAAAATATTGTAAAAAGAATTGGCATATAACTGCAATCCATCAGCGCTGCCAAACACGGCGTCGTGGGTGGCAGTAGCCTGCGGTTTCTGCTCCAGGTTCTTTGTGCACCCGGAAGCGGCAACCGCTCCTGCCAGCAACAGAAAATAAATTTTGTAAATCTTTGTTATTGTACGCATAAATTATTTTTTAAGAGTAATCAGCTTAGAGCGTTAACGTTAAACCCACAGAAACACTTTTCAAAATAGGATAGTTGTTGCCGTTACCATTATTGCTGGTTCCGGTAAGTATTACATCCGATTTACCAATATTTTCTACGTCAAGATCTTTGGTGAGTTTATACAAAGGCGAATGCGACCAGAGATTTTCCCCCGTGATATAGATTCTTGCGGCGGACATTTTTATTTTCCGTGCAATGCCAGCAGGAAGGTTATAACCAACCTGTACATTTTTTAACCTCAGGTAGGCAACATTCTGCAGGTATTTAGTTTGCGCCATAGCCAGTTCGCCTTGCCCGTTTTGGGCCACATATCCGCGGTATCTTGGAAAATAAGTATCCGTATTTGCGGGCGACCAGATTTTTCCAAGCTGGTAATTCATCAGGTAATTATAAGGCCGGTTATACTGCCCCCAGAATACATCGGACTCTGTGCCCGGCCACCAATCCTGTTTACCCACACCCTGGAAAAACGCACCGATAAAAAAATTATTCCAGTCGGCATTCAGGGAAAATCCATAAGAATACCTGGGCAATGAATTGCCGATAACTTTCATAGCCCCGGGATTGTTGGCCGTATTATCCCCGTTATTAATAACTCCTTTTCCGTTGATATCTTTGAATTTGATATCTCCCGGCAACCAGGTTCCATTGTTGGATGCTTTAAAAGTGGGTTGAAAAGCCGCCGCCTGCGTATAATTTGCATCGGTCCAGTACCCATCGTTTGTATAGCCCCATATTTCGCCCAGGCGCTCGCCTTCATAATAATCCGACAATAATTTTGTGGCATTATTATAACGGGTGATGGTTGATTTATTATCAGACATCCAGAAGCCAACACTGTAATGAAAAGGCTTTGAAGCAACCTTAAACTGATCATGCCAGTTGATGGATGCCTCCCATCCAACGGTGCGCATATCTGCATAGTTGCCTTTGGGAACGGTGGCCCCAAATACGGCAGGCAATGTTTTACCAACCGTAAACATATTGGTGGTGTTCCTTTTATAAATATCTCCGGTAAACACAAGCCGGCCCGAGATTGCTGTCAGGTCCAGGCCTAAATCGCTGGTGGTGGCAGTTTCCCAGGTGAGGTTATCAGGAATTACACCGGGTGCCCCGGTTTGTTGAGGGCGCACGCCGTTGATAACCCTTCCTGATTGTGAAATGACAAAATTTTCCAGGAAGCTATAAGATGTGATATTACCATTACCCAACGACCCATAAGACCCCCTGATTTTAAGATCTGAAATAACACCGGGGTCAATTTTCCAGAAAGCTTCTTTAGCCACCCTCCATCCTGCAGAAACAGAAGGGAAAAAACCATAATGCTGATCGCCGGGAAATTTAGATGAACCGTCATAACGGCCATTTACTTCCACCAGGTAGCGATCTTTGAATGAATAGTTCAACCTGCCGAAACCGCCAAGAATGGCCCATTTATCATAAGCACCGGAGGTTACGATGTTCTGTCCAAAAGCAAGGTTGATATTTGTTGCATCCGGGTATATCAGGCCATTTCTAAGCATGGTTGCACGATCATAAACTGATTGTTCGTAATTATAGCCGATCAATGCCTTGAGGTAATGATTTGTCTTAATGGTCGTCTCAAACTCAGCATAGATATTGGAAGCGAGGTACTGGGTTTTGTTGGCCGCTACCTGTAAATCGTTCGTGGTACTGGCAGATAACGGTGGCGCCATTACGCCGGGACTGATACTATAAGGAATCGGCACGCGGATCTGCGTAGCGTTTGAATCAGTCCGCTGAAAAGTGAAATCCCCTTTTATACGAAGTTTATTGCCAATCACTTTTGCAACAAAGCCTGTTGTATTGCGGAAATACTGATTGGTTATATTAATACCGTTTTTTCCGTATACCATATCGCCTACCGTATACGCGGCAGACCAGGTAAGGGTGCCATCGGGATTAAACAACGTAGAAGAAGGATGCCCTTCATCAGCCAGGTTACGCCAGATGCCCCCGCCTTCACCCACGTTTAAGGGGTTATGATAACCCCGGTTACTGAACTGCGTGGTATTATAAACATTGAGCCATGGCAGGACGTCTACACTCCCCTTGGCTGTAAGGTTGTACATTTTATAATCATCGGAATTATAACGGAAAAGTCCCGACTGACCATAATACCGGCCGGCAATATAATAGCTGGCTTTGCCGCTGTTGCCGGAGATCGACAAGTTCTGATCCAGGGCACCATTGTGTTTTTTATACAGCAAATCGTACCAGTTGGTATTGCCGTAATAAACATAGTTACCGTTCACTACGTCTGTTTTTGGCAATGCAGGATCTGCATCCCTTTTTGCATATTCAGTAAGATAAGCCCGGGAATAAGGTTGCGTTTTATTGATGTTCTGGGGAATTTGTCCGTTGTTCCAGGAAGACCAGGCCGAATCAAACATCAGCGCATACTGGTACCCGTTTGATACAATATCCGGAACTGTGGTGGGCGTCTTTAATGAGTAATTGGACGAATAAGTAACTGTTATCTTATCCTTAGCCGGAGTTTTTGTAGTAATCAGCACTACGCCAAAAGCTGCCCGCGCTCCGTAAATAGCAGCCGACGATGCGTCTTTCAGCACAGTTACAGAAGCAACATCATTGGGATTGATCAGGCTTGCATCGCCCTGCACACCGTCAATCAGCACAAGCGCATTACCACCCTGGCCAATAGACGTGCCTCCCCGTACATTGAAAGCTGGAGATTGCATGGGCTTACCGTCTCCCATTATCAGGTTTAAATTTGGAATCATACCCTGGAGCCCCTGTGTGATGTTTGGCAAGGAACGTTTATCCAGCACATCGCCGCTCACCTGCGCCACGGCACCTGTCAGATTGGCTTTCTTCTGAGTACCATATCCAACTACTACTACTTCATTGAGGCCCATTGCGCTCTGTTCCAACTTTGTAATAATGGAGATACTGGAGTTGGGTTTGATGGTATAGCCCGACAAGGTCTGGGTTTGAAAGCCAATGCTGCTAAATGCGAAACTATAGGTACCGCGCACAGTAAGTTTTGCAAACCGGAACGTACCGTCGGCGTCCGTTTGAGTGCTGGTTGATTGACCACTTTCATTATTCTTTGCAACAACCGTTACACCCGCTACCGGTTCGCCCGATTCCTTGCGCACCACGCCGTTTACACTGCCTGTTTCTTCCTGCGCCAATGCCTGCACAGTAAGGCAGCAGGATAAAAACAATACCATCCATAACCTTAGTGGTCTTGCTTTAATAACATTCATAATTTTCATTGCAGTTGCTTTTGATTGGTTAAAAAGATCCCACCCACGCTGCTATACAGCGTTTTCAACAGCCAGGCTGTTGCAGTGAATATGTGTACGTTTTATTGTTTTCTCCTGAGAATGTATGCTCCGTTTTGCTTTTTTACAGACAATTTGTTTAACAAAGCGATGTCATGAAGTATCTTATCGAGTGAATCATCCTGATCAATTTTCCCGATAAAATAAATATTACCGATGGTTGATTTTGAATATTGGATATCTACATGGTACATGAGGGATAGTTGATCCAGTACATCTGACAAGGTCTGGTTGTTAAACATGTAAGATGCACCGGCCTCCACCGTTCGTGCAGACTGCTTCTTTTGTTTAATGACTGGATGGTTGTTGGTTTTAACAAGGAATGAACTAATATGTGCTTTACCGGTATTGGTATTAAAATCCAGTTCCTGCCCGGGAACCAGATAATAATCTTCTGCGGGCGATGGTTGCTGCCGGTCTGTGCGCGCTACCACCACTTTTCCTTCGAACAATTGTACGCTCAGTTTATTTTTTTTCTCCGGCGCATCCACATAAAATGCTGTTCCCAATGCCGTAGTGCTAAGGTTCTGACTATAGACAGTAAACGGTTTTTGTTTGTTTTTTGCGACTTCGAAAAACACACGGCCACTCATAAAAATTTCTCTTTTATTATATGCGTTGAAATCGGCACGATAACGGACAGATGCCTTGGGCGACAGCGTTAGTTTAGACCCGTCGGCCAGTACCAGCACCGTATCCTTCAGCCCGGAATTGTGCCGTGCTGACCAGGTTGTTTGTGCCTGCTCCTTTACCGATGCAATTACTAGCGGCGCTGTTTGCTTTTTATCAAATACCCGGGCCGAAATAATTATACCGGCAACACAGGCGGCTGCAACAGCATATTTCCAAAGCGAAAATGTTCCCGCGGACTGCCTTTTTATAACTGTATCCACTGCATCAAACATCTGTTGGGTATAGTCTCCGGGCAATGCAGATTCTCCATCCGCCTCCTCCCACTCTTTCAATAAGTAAGGATGTTCGGGATACTCTTTTAAAAATTGTTGCACAGCCACTGCTTCTTCGGCCGTGCAAAGTCCTTTAAAATATTTTTCTATTAACGCTTCGTTTATTGAGTGCATGAGCTGATGCAGGTAGTGTTCAGTTATTATTATATACAGTTGTGGAAACTGTTTACCCCTGCTGTCTCAAAAATAATTTTTTAAACGTATTAGAGGAATAAGAAAGATTGCAGCAGTTGGAATAAAACGGGTAATACTGCCAGCGTCATTACTTCTTTCATCCGCCGGAAGGCTTTGCTGATATGATCTTCGACGGTTTTAACCGATATTTTCATTTCCTGCGCGATCTCGCGGTTGCTGAAATCGTGAAAAGTTTTTAACAGCATGATTTTTTTTCTCACGGGGGGCAACATTGCTATTGCTGCTTTTACTTCATCGGTCAGCTCAAACGAAGCCGTAGTGGCAGGCGCCACCGTTTGTTTGTGTTTGAACTCCATTTGCCGGAGCTTTATCCTTTTCTGATAGTATTCTTTTTCAAAATGATTAACCAGCAATGAATGGGCAATTACAAAGACTTGTTTTTCCAATGTGTGCGATTCCGAAAGTGTATGCCGGAATTGCCATAACCGTATAAAACTTTGTTGTGTGAGATCTTTTGCTGTTTCGTTAAGCAAAACCCTTTTTAGAAAGAACCGGAAGACTTTAATATGAAGCTCATTGTAAGCGTTGAGGAAAGCTGCCTGATCGCCCTCTTTAATGGATGCAGGTGTAACAGCACACAGGAGTTGCTTATTTGGCACGTTAGTCATGGCAGGCAAGTTGCAACAGAAAATGATTCAGGTCAGCTATCATTTCTGAATTAACCTAAAGGTAAAGTAAATATCATATAAAGATTTTATGACAAAAAATATTACCGGCTATGAAAGAAATGAAGGGTACTCTATTTGTCTTATTTGGTAAACATTGACGGTCGTTTTTTTAAGATCATTCCGGGAAAAACGATAGCAAAGCATTTACTTAACCGTTTTTCCTGCGTACAGTCCGGTATCTTTTATCCAGTCGGTTAACCGATCTGGCCATGTTTTAAGACTATTGAAAGCTGATCGCTTTCCCATATTAAAACCATGGGTACCCACAGTATAAATATGCGCCTCCACCGGCACTTTGGCTTTGCGGTGCATTTGCAATAGTTGAATAACGGGCTCGGAGCAGCAGGGATCGTCATTGGCTACCAGTAAAAACGTGGGCGGTGCTGTACTGGTTACCGCAGCAGGTACGGCCAGGGGGCCGGGGTAAATCAATATCTGGAAGGCAGGTCGGGCCGGCAGCGCATCTATGGCGTCTGGTTTTACTGCGTG
>Ga0157378_10001700_pt1 | contig 19795 bp, 12 predicted proteins | sample M65metaG_FD_115309 | JGI IMG/M metagenome (GOLD analysis project Ga0157378, IMG submission 115309) | Miscanthus rhizosphere microbial communities from Kellogg Biological Station, Michigan, USA - M6-5 metaG | ecosystem: Host-associated > Plants > Roots > Rhizosphere > Soil | place: USA: Michigan...
CCACCGAGACAGAGCCGCCGCTTTCATCAGGTCGACGGGAAATGAAGTGCTCTTCGTCCGACCACTCATCGCCGGGAGTTTCAACCTGAACTGTTACCTGCACGCGCAGTCCCGCGAGGTTGCGGTTCCGGGCGACGATATCGGCATTGGTCGAGAAAAGAGTCTGCGCAACGGCTGCCATCACTCTACACACGTCTTGGGTAGACTCCACGCCATTTCTCGGAGCGGCCTCAAAGCAGTGCAGGAACGCGGTACTGACCGCATGATTCTGCATCCACTCGGCGTTTCTCTGAAACCATGACGGCCAGCTTTCTGGAACCTCGCCGCGGAATAAGCGCGCGATGTCGTCGCGGGATGGGGTGCGGTCGCTGAGAAGCCAGAAAGGACCCGGCGGCAGCATGGAAAAACGGGGCTGACCGGACGCTGCTGCGTCGGCCAGCGTTAGAGTTTCAGAGAACAGACGTATGAGCGCAGGGCTGTCATTGAAATCAAGCAGCTCCGCTGGCCGAAATTGAGTGGCGACGCCCACTATAGCAACCCCGCGTCCCGGAGCCCTTTGCGCAACGCGGTCTCCGAGTTTTTTCCGGCCAACCAGAATCCCGCCACGCAGATCAGCGGCGACAAAAACGCGACGATAATTCCGATTACGAGGATAACGACCACATTAATGTGGTTGCCGACAGCTGGAGCCGTCTTGTCGTCATTTGCGGGAGCCGGCGCCTGGTTAGAAGGAGGCGTATAAATCGAGACAAGCATTTCGGTGGCTTCGCGCGAAATACTCGCGGGATCAGCGTTAGATTTCAGATCACCCTGCAATTGGGCTTCACGGACCAGAAGAGCATTCAGGTTTGGACGCGGGCCTCCATTCACAGGCTGACGAATGGCGGCGTCGAGCGCATCGAGAAGTTTCTCCGTAGAGGATGCAGTGGCCACAAGCGCCGAGGTCGAAGTGGGATCGCTTGACTGGTTTTTGGGCGACTTGGCATGCGGAGTCTTTGGCGGAGTCGGATTCTGAGTCTTCTGTTGCCCGGATGAAGGCGGTTGCTCTTGGGCTGGATCCGGCTTGTTCACGCCTGCGGAATCGGGATTCTGTTGAGCGCCGCGATCGGGAGTCTGTGACTGAGGCTCCTGGGCCCAAACGGCCCCTGCGAAACAGCAAAAGAGAATTGCCGCGCGAATCGACATAGGCTCCTTACTTGTACATCAGATCAAGCTTCTGGACTTTGTCTGACGCACCACGAACGATGTAGGAGGACTTTAGTTCCTGCTTGATCTTGCTCGAAAGGGTATGCGCAATTCCAAAGCGATGCACCAGCTCGTCAAGAAGCTTCTCTAGGAACTGTTCCGCGCTTATTCGGCCTTCCATCTGCCTAGACATTTCCGCGAGGCCCTTGAGCGCGGCAGCCGTACCGATTCCCCCGACGTGAAGAGCTTGTTCAAAGGCATTCTTGGCCTTATTTGGTTCACCGCCAGCCTTGAAGCGGAAACCCTGGGTGGCCCACACGGCCGCAGTTTGCTGAAGATTGGGGGTAGAGCCATTGATGAGGCCGTCGACTCGTTTCCACATGAGTTCGGCATCGGGCTGAACATCGGCGACGGTTAGAATTTCGGCCAATCGCACGGAGGCTTCGCAGACATCCTGCTCGGCGTTGGACGGACGAAGTTTCTGAACAAGGTCAAGGGCACCATTGACGTAGGGCTGTGCCTTTTTCCAGTCTCCCATCTCGGAATACAGGGAGCCGAGACTGCTCATTGACATTGCTTCGCGACCATCCGCGGCATCCTTAACTGCTTTTAGAGAGGCGAGGAACTCTTGTTCTGCGTCCGCAAGTCGCCCTGATTTCTGAGCGTCGCGAGCCAACCCCATGTGCCTGTCCCACTCATCTCGAAAAGTAGAGAAATGGTCTACCTCTGGTTTTTGAATGGTGGCACTTACTGCAGCGAGGAATTCGGCCAACTGCGAGGGCTTGATATTCATTGCCAGTTCTTGGCTAGAAGCTACTGCCTTCATTACAGGAAAATGCTCATCCTTCATACCGACGCCGCAACTGATTACGTTGACGGGGCCGCCCTGGAACGAAATTGCCCGAAGCCTTCCCGCAGCTTCATCTAGTTCCCTACCTGTATTTGCACCGTCACTAAGGAATAGGACGATGGGTGGAGGAGCATTTTGCTCGTCAAATCCAGGGATTTTGCGGCACTTGACGATGGCATCTTCCGTTGCCTTTACAGCCCACTCCAGAGCGTCGGCCATAATAGTCCAACCCGATTTTCCATAAAACTTTAACGTCTCCAGATCGACATCATCTGGACTGGTGGCCTCGACAACCGGGGTGACTTGATCCCCGAACTTTGCAATGTTAAACAGAAACCTAAACCCTCGCGATCCCTGATTTTGTGACTGCGCGCTCATGATCATGTCTTCGATTGAGGCAGACGCCACGTCGGCCTTGCTCTTCTTTCCGTCGACTGTCTCCTGCATGCTGTTGCTATCGTCGACAATGAGCGTGACGACCTGTGGAGTATTGGCGGTGGCTTTCTTGCTAGTGAGTATCGGTTTCGTCATGGACGTTCCTCATGTCGGGGATTCTGGAGGTTACCTAGGATCATGCTCAGTGAAGCAGCCTTCTCCAGCCACTGGGGCGAGGCACTCGGGTAATTGTGACGGAGCCACGTTAAGCGTATCGGACGACGCAGCAGAAGAGAGGGATTCGTCGCCGGGTGGGCTGGGGACCGTGCCGATGGCACAGGTGACGACGTTGACCGGGCCTCCCTGGAAGGGAAAGTCGCGGAGCCGGGCGAGGCGGTTGCTGAGATCGGGTGCCAGGGTGGCCGGGTCGCAGAGCAGGGCGACGAGGGGAGGGGGCGAGTTGGCTTCGTCGTACAAAGGAACGTTGCGGCACTTTTCGAGGCTAAGTTGAAGGGCGAGTACTGCCCAGTCGAGGGCGATGTCTAAGTTTGGCTGGCCTGGTTCTGCGGTGGAAGTGAGGACTGCCAGTTCGATTTCGTCGGGGACCTGGGCCTCAGCCAGAGGAAGGACTGAGTCACCGTAGCGAGCGATGCTGAGCAGATGGATGAAGCCGCGAAACCCCAAATTGGCGGCCTGGGCGGTGAGGATCATGTCTTCGATACAGGCATCGGCGAGGTTGGCTTTGGACGTGTTGCCGTCGGCGGGTTCGCGCATGTGGGGGCCGTCCTCGGCGAGGAGGATGATGATCTGCGGAGTGCTGCAGGTGACTTTCTTTTCGGTCAAGTTTGCCACGGCGGCCCCCTAGCGAGTCGATTGCCATGTCGATTAATCGGAAAGCTTCTCCTGGCAATGTGCAAATGCGTCCTGGGCTTCCTTACTCCCTTCGATCACTTCGACTAACGCCGGACCGCACACTTCAACCACATGCATTGCAGAACGAATCGCATTTTGCATAAGGGATGCTGAAAGTTCAGCACCCCCGAAGCCAACGCTCGACCGGAATCGCACATTTCCGTCTTCATAGTTCATTTCGAAGTTCCCAATGGAAATCGACCAATTGACAAGCGCGATAAACAGTACCACCTCATCGCGGGTGTTAACTGAGGCTGCGGGACCGATATCGATATAAAACAAAAAGCGCTGCGTATCCGCGGCTACCACGGCGAGCGCGTCGGACACGGGTTTATGAGGCTCCCCAAAGTCCACGTAAAAGATCGGATCTTCCTTGTCTTCTTCCGGTGACCAGCCAATCTCGTTGAGCACCGTACGCAACAACTCAAATTCCTTTGATTTCATTCAAATATCTCCCGGCTAAGTCTGATTAGTTTGGAGATCAATTTCGAGACGCCATTGTAATCCTTTGCCTGCACTGCTGACCGGCCTATTCCTCCCATCCCGTTATCTCCAATTTGTCCGAAACAAGCGCCCATTTGCGTTTGATGTAATTGATATGTTTCTCAACTGCTCCCTCATCAGCGATCTCGTCTACATCCTTCACATCCTTCCTGAATTTTGCGGTGTCGATCTTTTGACGGAGTTTCCTGTTCTCCGATAGAGGACCGAGGAAAAGGTTCTTTACGTCATTAAAGAAATCTTTATGACGAGCACGCGCCGCTTCCTCGATCATTTCGTCTTTAAGTGGTTCCTTCAATGCTGCGGTGTATTTCTTGCCCAAAAGGGCGATTGCTTCTGACCATAACTTACCTTCCAGGGTCGATTCGTAATGTGTTGCCATGTCCTTAGAAGAAACAACATGCCGACGATCCAGCCTCTTGCCTTTCAGATCGATCTTGTCGGATCCCAACTCCCGGTCGGTGTCTGCGGTGAAAGTTGGCCGGGTAATTTTGATCTTCAATATCTTCTGATCGTCTTTAAGTTTGATCTTTGTTGATGGCCTTTTTTGCTTCGGGCTGTTTTCTCCCTCAATGTGCACGGTCTCTTCGGTTGCATCTTTGTTATCTACCACCAATTCGAGGCTCTTTACCTTGTATTTCAGCTTGAGTGAGGAGAGTCCCTTGCGAATGTCGGTCTCGTTTGCATTCGGGGCCTTCTGGAGCGACTCACCTTCCGTCATCGCTTTGTTCAAATCTGCCTGTTTTTGCTCCTCGGTGCGCTCGTCTTTTTCTTCCTTCTTTCCGAAGAGTTTGGAGAAGAGTTTTTTGGCCTGGTTCCAGACCCAGGTGGCGACGAACTCCACGGCCTTCAAGATGGGGCCGCGGACCTTGGTGTTGAGGATCTCGTTGATCTTGGCGGTGATCTTGTTGAGGCCCATGATGCCGGCCAGGAAGCTGATGGCGAGGGTGAGCAGACCGGCCATCGTGCTCTCCACCTTGTTGGCTGCGGCTCCGATGACGCCGTTGGCGATGTTTACGATACCGTCGAGGAAGGCGGTGGCGACCGCGATGATCTTCTTCAGCTTATCGATGAACACGACGATGGTGTCGTAGATGGTAATGATGGCATCGATGAAGCCGGCGCCAGGGATAAGCCAGGCGACGATCTTGGCGATGGCTTTCTTGACCACCGTTTCGATGATGTAATCCATGATCCCCTGGAGGACCATTTCTTTCAGGTTGCCGAGCTGCTCCTTGATCTTGTCCCAGGCGGCGGCGGGGCCCTCGGTAACCAGGGTCTTCACCAGGTCGAAGCCGAGTTCCATGGCCTTGACGGCGGGCTCGCCCGCGATCTTGACGAGTATCTTGCGGATGTTCTCCCAGGTCAGCCCCAGGACGGAGAGCACGAACTTGGCGATTTCCTTGAAGTCGAATGACTTGGGGATATAGACGCCCTCCAGGGACCCCGTGAGCCACTCGATGAAGGAAGCCTTGAGGTGCGCGCCGATGTGATCGGCAAACTGCAAGAAGCCCTGTTTGCCGGCTTTGACGAGATTTCCGACAAAGCCCATGGGGTTCTTGAGGATCTTTTGGAAGGCGGCGCCGACCTTCTTCATGTAGGGAATGGCGGCAGGGGCCAGGACCTCGAAGATGATTTGCAGCAGGGTCCAGAGCGCTTTGCCGGCCCAGGTGATGAAGTTGCCGACGAAATCGCCGAACGCGCCGGCGACCTTGGCAAAGGCCTTGGGAAGGATGAGGATGTCTTCGAGCTCAAGGGACTTGAGCGCGTTGATAAAGAGCGTCGGCACCTGCTGGACAAAGCCCATGACGGTGCCGAGGGCGCTCTGGAACCAGGCCCAGCAGCGGCCGAGTGCGTTGGCTTTCTTGATGTTGTTCCATGTCTCCTCTTCGCCGATAAGTTTGAGGAAGCCGGGGACGAGAGTTTCGGCGGTGCGGGGGACAGGCGCACCCGTGATGGGGTTCTTGCCCAGGACGGCGATGAGGAGATCCCAGCCACGCGTCTTTTCCGCGAGGCCGACCAGCGGCATGAGGATGACGTCGCGGAAGAGGGCCAGAATCCCAGTGAGCAGGCCCTTGGCAACGTTGAGGACGCGATTAACCGGAGTCGTGAAGATGGACTTTGCGCGTTCCCAGACTCCTCCTGGATCGAAGATGTCGGAGAGTTTGAGGGAACCGATGAATTGGTCGACGGAAGCCTTGATGGACGAGGCGGCGCCGGAGACCGCGGCGATCTGGGGTTCGACCCACTTGGCGATCTTGTCGAAGACTCCGTACGCGTCGGCGACCTGGGTAATAAGGCCGCCGCCGGGGATGAATTCGACGATGGCGCGGAGAATGTTGCCGGCGCTGCGCTCGACGGGAGCCATGTTGATGGGGTTGACGCCGAGCACGATGGTGAACATGCGGTAGCCAGGGATCACGTTGGCTTTGTCGGCGAGCAGATTGAGAGCGTCGCTTACTCCCCAGAACTGCAGGCGGTGCTTTCCTGTGCGCTCGTGGACCGTGACGTGCTCGCTGCGCAGCGCGGCAGCGGAGGCGCGGTCGGCCTCGCGCTCATAAGCGCAATCGGAGGGTCCGCCCTTGCGCTGGACTGCGGGCCCGCAGCCCTGCTGTTGGAAGACGTGAGCGACCTCGTGCGCCATCAGCGCGGTGTCATGGGGGCTTTCGCCGGGACCGAGATAAATCTCGCTGCCATGGGCGAAGGCACGCGATCCCATGCGGCGATTCGCGTCGGCGGCGGCGGCCCCGCCATGGACATCAATGAAATCGAGCGGTGCACCGAATGTGTGCTCGAGTTTTTCCTGCGTGGGGGTGGGGATCTTCCCGGCACCGCCAGCGGACGGACGCCCTGCCGGGCCGCCGTGCGCCATCATGCGCGCCATGCGCGCATTGCCGAGGCTTCGCTGCATGGAAGAGGCCATGCGCGCGCGGCTTGCGGTTCCACCGGGAGCCGATGTCATTTCCGCGGCGCGAGCGCCGGCGGGAACTCCATTGGAGCGCGCCTGGGAAGAGAAGACAGGTGGGGCGAAGGTGGTTTCGGGACCGCGGCGCGCTGTCTCGGGCTGCCGGACGGGCGAGGATTTGGCCGGCGCCTGGGCAAGCTCCTTAGTCTTCTCCATGGCACCTCACAGGATGTCCTTCTCGATCCAGCGGTAGAACTCGTCCCCGAATTCGGTCTTGGTGAGCGGCTTTCCAAGCTTCTGGAATTCGCGCGCGGAGGCAAGGACGAGGTGCTGAAGAGTGACCACCGGCTCTTCCGGGCCGTCGGCGGTGGCACGGAAGGCAGCCTCGACGACGATGTTGCGAATGCTTCCCCCGGGGACCTTGATGCGCGAGGCCAGGAGCTCAAGTTCTTCATCCGACGGACCCTTGAGGCCGGGGGGAAACATGCCCCGCCAGATGCGCACGCGCGCCGACTCGTTGGGCGCGGGGAACTCCACCATGGCGCTGATGCGTCGCAGGAATGCCTCGTCGATGTTCTGGCGGAGATTGGACGCCAGGATAACGACGCCGGCGTAGTCCTCGATGCGCTGCAGGAGGTAATTGACCTCCGCGTTAGCCCAGCGATCGCGGGCGTCTTTCACTTCGCCGCGCTTGCCGAAAAGTGCGTCGGCCTCGTCGAAGAAGATGATGGCGCTGGAATCCTCCGCCTCGGTGAAGAGCTGCTGGAGGTTCTTTTCCGTCTCGCCGACGTACTTGCTCATGATGGAGGAAAGGTCGACTTTGTAGAAGTCGACACCAAGGTCGCGGGCGAGGCATTCAGCGGCCATGGTTTTGCCAGTGCCGGATGCCCCAGTGAAGAGCACAACCATACCATCGCCGAGGCGAAGACGCTGTTCGAAGCCTAGCTCCGAATGCACGCGCTGCATGGAACGGATGCGATGCTGCACTTCACGGAGCTGGCGCAGGTTGGCTTCTGGCAGGACGAGATCCAAGAGGCTGAGGTGCAACCGGGGCTCGATGCGGCGAGCGAAGCTGAGGAGGCGGCGGCCGGCTTGGCGGCGACATCCTTCGTACAGGTCCTCCGGCAGGAGAGCGAGATGAGAGTCGCGGAGTAATGCGTGGGCTTCTGCAGCGCGAACCGCATCGAGTACCTGTCCTTCGGTCAACTGGAACCGCGCCGCGAGTGCGTCGGCGAGCGCGCCACGATCAGGGGCCGGCTGCGCAAACCGGTCGACGAGAGGCATATGCAATTTCCACATCGCGAGGCGCTGGGCGTAGCTGGGGATGCCGAGTTCCAAGTGCAGCAGCGGCTTGTCCTGAAAGCGCCCGCCAGAATGCCAGACGGTTTGCGATGCGAAGATGACGAGTCCCGGATAGCGTTCTGCGGCAGACACGAGGTGGTCGAGATATGCAGGGGGCTGATCGGCTGCCAGGAGGCAGTCGAAGCCGGCCCAGTAAAGGGCGGCGCCGCGCAACACGGCTTCGCGGAAGGCGAGGAGAACGGTCTGTTCCCAGGGAATGGCCGAACGAAGAGCACGGGGCACATCGAGCATGAGGAGCGGCATTGCCAACTCAGTGGACATGGCGCGAGCTGAGGCGCTTTGAGGGCTGCCGTAAACTCCGCGGAGCAACAGGGCTGCGCCGTGCGCGGGCTTGTTCTCGCTGTACCAGCTGGCGATGCGCATCAGGCGTTGCGCGTGGTGAGAATCGCAATGCAGATCGTTCCAGAGGAGCGGGTCGGCCCACTCGGCCGCTCCCAGCAGGCGGGCGTCGAGTGCACTGCTACCGAGGAGGTACGCCGCGATTCGGTGGTCAACGCGCAGAGAGCGCACGGGGAACGGCTCGTCGTGGCGATTTCGGACGGCTACGAGGTAGTTTGAGACCAGCGGTTGATCGTCCTCAAGGCAGGGACGAATCTTTTGGAGGCCGTTTCCGTCGGTACTGAGAATGGAACCGACTAATTCGACCGTCGGCTGGGTGCGGGTGGCGTCGTCCTGCAGATAGCCGTAGAGCCTGCGATAGCGGGGGTCCCATTCGGGAAGCAGGCACACCAGCAGGATGTCGCGAGCGGTGTCCGACAACGAAAATGCATGCTGCAAACTTCGCAACGCAAGAGGAACAGAAAGGGCGGTGTCTCGCTCCGATTGATCGATCCTTGAGGAGATTGATATAACCTTCTCGTTCAATTCCGCGAGTTTGCCGGAAGCGCCGTCCGGATAGCTGCCCAACGCGCCGAAGTCCGAATCCAAATAGACTTGCATTTCGGCGTCGGTAACATGAACCATGCCCCAGTGATCCTCAGGTTTGGAGGCGCCGATGCTGGCTTTCCAGCGTACAGTCTGGGCCTTGACCATCAGGTCGATGCGCTCCAGATGGTCTCGCAAATGGGAGCCGCTATCGGCATATCCCGCCTGCTGCTTCGGCTCTTCCGAGTTTTGTTTTTTGGGCGTCATCAATGTGTCCGGACGCGGAAGGTGAAATTGCATTCCCACGGTTCGGTGCGCGCACTGAATGGTGCGAAATATCCAGCCATTTCAAGCACGACGTCGAGCGGGCTGGGGTCCATGACAACCGCGAATCCGTCGTCGACCTTGATAATGGATCCCGGCCTGCGAATGAAATTGCGCAACAAGTAGGTTGCGGAAGAAGACGCGAACTGGCGAAGCCACATCGCCCAGCAGCGGAGCAAAGAATTAGCGGCCAGGGCCAAGGTCAAATCGGCTAGCGGCATCTGCAGCGGATGGTTTCCGAACTCCTCGAGAACGAGGCGCAGAGCGGCGTCTGATTCTCCGGAGGCCGGAATGAGATTCGGATATTCGCCGTATACAGAGAACCAGGCCTGCGCCATTTCAGAGATTGCCGCGTCGGGCGCGATCCCCGGCTCCAGAATGCGGGCCATGGGCCAGAGCCTCCCACATCCGAAGATGACGGTTTCACGATCGCCAAAAACGGACAATCTATGAATTTCGACACGCTCGGACGGCAAGACGCCGCGCGCGACAAGAATCCTAAGCAATTCCAGCTGGAAACGGTGGTGATTAGCCTCGGGGACGGAATGCCAGATTTCGCCCAACTCATCCAGGGTCATATCTGCACCTTGACCGGCCAAAAGGCCGATGCCGGTATCAAGACGGCCGTGAAACACGGCCTCGCTTCCCGCCCAGCAAAGGCCAAGTGCCATGACGCAAGGTGCGAAGGGATACCCCGCTTTGACGGCAACTGAGGTTAGGCGAGCATCATTCATGGCGCGGAGAAGCAGGAAGATACCCGTACAACGGATGGCAATGCCGATGGCCAGATCGGAAACATTATGGCTATCAGTCACGCCGGCGGCAGCAACCGCGGTGGCCATCTCCATCCCATCATCTGCGAAGGTGCGCAAGAACTGCCGGGCCGCAAATGCGGAAGGCTCGTTGGGCGGCGCGATGGCCAGTCTGTCGAGAGCAAGTGAACTGAAGGTTTTTCGAAGGCCAGGTACGGAAGCTTCATGCATGGCGTTCGTCTTTCCGCGAGACGAGTGAAGCTGCGCATATCGGGCAACCCCATCACGGCCGGCACGCGGAGCAAGGAGCGATTGAAGGATGGACAACCGGGCCACGTCTGCGCGATCGCCCGAGGAAAGGCCGGCGAAACGATCGTCTGGATTCATCGGCAGAGTGAAGGATCCGCGCCTCGCCCTGAGCCATTCATGCAATTGAACGATCGGGATCCCTGCGGCCAATGATTTGGCTTCGAGAGCGGCAATCGCTGGCTCTATCCAACCCGACGACGGGGCCTCAGTGATCCACTCCGCCAAGGCCAGCAGTCCTTCGAGAGCGCAAATCGCAAATGGATCCGCAGACCACTCCGAATTCTGCGCCACCAGGCGAGAATAAATGCGAATAGCGGTGTTCGCACTGTCATCCCGACGGCCAGCGAAAGAAGGCAATTCGTAGGCAATCGCGTCAGCGAGATCCGACAGGAGGCGCCTCGTCCGGGGCGCGGTCGCGGCGGATAGCAGGAATGCCCCGTCGGACTTCAGTTCCTGACGATCCCGAGATGTGGATGAGGACGCAAGACCGGCAAAGAATTCGACGATGAGTTTTGCATCGAGCCAGTCGAATTCCGGCGGCAGCTGTTCTGGTTGGGGCCCGGAACGATGTTGTGGAGGAGCAGAGCTCGCGCGGAGATAGCCGCGACTACGGAGAAACTCGAGAACTCCCACCACCGCGCGAGAGAGACCTGGGGCATCACGCCAGTCGGAAGCGACTGGGCCGATCTGCCCATATTCACTCAACAATCGATCGGCCGCGATCCCATCGAGAGACTCGAGAGCGCCATATTCAAGAGCAAGATCAAGAGCGGTTCGAAAGATGGCGCGAAGCGCATCTTCGAAATCCGGGTCGGGGCCCTTCAACTCCTGTGACCAGATCCGTTTCACCGCATCGGGACCCAGAACCGCGAGCAGGGTTTCGAGCGAGCCCATGCGAGCCAATCGAGCCAGTATGTGTGGAATATAGTCTCGGTTTTCGAGCAGAACGCCGAATGCGGCTGACCCCGTGGTCTGATTGCGGAACCGCTCTAATGCGCCGTAGTACCAGTGTTGCCAGGCGCGGCCGCGAAGGAGATCGGACAAGAAAACAGCGACGAAATCGGCCTGATCGTCGAATCGCATTACATTCGCACCGTCGCTTCCCTTCGCGATCTCGCGAGTCGCTGCGATGGTGATGCGATTGGCCCACTGCTTGGCGAGGATGGTGTCGTCCCAGACCGACTTTGGGTTCAAGGTCATGGGAACCGATACGCTCCGCACTATCCACACGGTGCGATCCTCTTGAAGTACGCTAGCGAGCGCATCGGCACAGATGGAGGCCAGAGCTTGGCGGCCGACTTCGTCCAAGCGAGTGAGGAGGGGAAGCGTCGAATCGGCGGAGATGCGATAGCGACAATGCAGTCGTCCAATTCGGCCATCCATAGTCCATCCTCGCTCTGATTAATCGAGAAAGCGTTTGAGCCTTGCTGCGATTTCTTTGTAGTCAGACTTGAGCATTCCGGCGAAATCCTTCAGATGCTTTTCATCAGGATTGGCGATGAGAGAGGCCACTTCCTTGAATTGGGAGCCGGCCGTTGGGGCAGCAACCAGAGCGACAGGTGCGAGCCCTGGAGTCTGCATGAGTACCGCAGGATTGACCTGACCTCGTCCAGTGGCAAAGCCCGTCATTGCTGCCGAGGCCACAAAGGCCTTGGCCTCTGTGCTCAAGGTGCCAGGCACCATGTTGTCGGGATTGACGTCGAGCTTACCCACGATGACCAGGTTGCCAGCGACCGTGACTGTGCCGTCATCTTGAACGGTGAGACAAGGCTTGAACTTGGAATCCTGCGTCGACCACGCGCCAATCACTACTTGATTCTTGCCGGCGCCTCCACCGTTCATTTCGATGCGCATTTCGTTAGCCGCCATGCCGTTGGCATCGGTCTGCTGAACACGGTAGATCCGCCATGGCTGGGGCGAAGTGGCAGGCCCGACTCCCACGTCGATAGCTCCCGTAACGGTGACGTTACCCCGCATAGTAGTTTCGCCGCGAATATTGACGGTTCCATCTTGGTGAATAGCGAGACGCGGATCGGTGGCGGAGGCAGGGATGAAAACTGCAAATCGGTTCGGGTCAGAAGTTTGTTCGGCGCCGATCTGGAGCCGCGTGCTTCCTGAAGGGGCTAAGACACTTTCACCCACCAGGCCAGCATAGGGGCGTTGTGACAGGTCGATTGAGTATGGCTGCTTGATGTTTGCGGCGTTGAATTTCACGGTGCCTAGAAAAACTGGCCAATTCCGGTCTTCGGGAGGGGTTTGCGTCGCGTCAAAGTTCCGATCGGTTGTAAACACCGAGGACGGCATTCGTGGGGTGGAATTGACGTCGGGCTTGGCAAAGCGGACGTTTGGCTTTTCAGAACGCCGGGAATACTGTTGTTCGCCGTCTGGACCTCCAGAGGGCGGGTTGGTCAGCGTGGTTGCGTAGTCAATCCAGACTTGAAGTTCGTTCGTATCAAAATCAACGAAAGCCTGCGGCGGAAGCGGCTGCAGCATCTCAAGGATTAGTTCGCGTCCGAATCCATCAATGGCGAGACCGGGGGAAACATGAGGGCTGCCATCAACAATCGTCGGCTCAAGCCCTTCCACTATTCCCCACGTGTGATGAGAGATATTGTGGCGGCGGCGCATGGCGATGTGGTAGCGCTGTTCGTCGGTGAAGTCCTCGAGGTGGAGGTACTGCCGATCGAAATAGTTGACGCGTTCAATACTCATGTAAGGTTCCAATCAGTCGGTGACCTGGATGAACATGGCATCCTTGGCGTAGATAGCTGAGCCGTCTGGTGCTGCGCCAGTCACGCGCACGCCGACAGCGAGTTTTCCTGCCTGCCTGACACTTACGAGGCGATTCTTTGTCTCGGTTCCATTGGGATGGATGGTGAAGCGTTCGATCGGCACAGCGGGCGAGGGGACCAGTTTGTTGTCGACGGTGAGAATCTCCTGAACCTGCACAACACGAATGGACGTTGTGCCATTGTTTGTGAATCCCAGCGAGTAGGGAATTTCTCCCATTCTGAATTTGTCTGGTCCTCCGACTTCCACGGTGAGTGGGCCAGGCCCCACGTCCGCGCTGTTTCCAGCCACTGCGTTGGAAAGATTTACGAGGAATCGAGGATCGGTGGGATCGGCGGCAATAGTGCCCTCATACAACGAACCCTGTACGCGCAATGTGCCGTGAATGGTGACGTCGCCCCTCGGGCTGACAGTGAGACAGGACTGGAATTTGCCGTCAGCCTCGCGTCCTATGGCTGCAGTAATGCCGCCCGGATTATTGTCGTCCACGGGCGGAAGCTCAATATTTATCCGGGTTAGCTGCACGGTAACTTGATTCTGAGGGGGGCCATCCTTTTGATCAATTTCCGTGTGGTACATGTTCCATGAGGAAGCTGATCTCGGGGGATCGATAGGCTCGCCAAAGCCCAGGCCTATGCGTCCCGATGGAGCCAGCGCGGCGTCGAACTCTATCACGAGATTCCCCGTGAGTTGCGAGTCCCCGGTAATAGCCAGGTTGCCCGCAGTGTCGACGCGAAGATTGTCGGCAAGCCGATGTTCGCCCGATGCTGCTGCGGGTACGCGCACAGCAAATTCGGGCCCTAGGCGTATGTGCACGGCGTCCGAGGCGGCGGCGATGATCTCACCGCGGAGGCCGATTAAGGGGCGTGAGTTTACATTGACCTTATAGGAAGCGTTCGCCAACGATCGTTCCAGAATTCCGAGCAGTATGGGCCATTCCGTCGCGCCTGTTTCGAACTGGCGAGGGTTGATGGATGATCCATGTTCGAGGCGGAGCAGGGCTGATTCTGTCCAGCGGGTGTTTTGGCCGGCGGCGGCGCTCCCAGCGGGGTCAAGCGAATAGGTCAGCAAGATCAACACCGAATCCGCCCTTAAGGCGCTGATATCGGCAGTGAGCCTGTCGCTGACGATGAGGTGGCGACCGAAACCGTCGACAGCAAGGCCTGATGAAACCTGCAAGGAACCGCCGTTGATGGAAGGAACGAGACCGCGAATGATGCCCCAGCGATGACTTTCAGTCGCGTGAAATTGGCGCAGAGAGATCAAATATGCCTGCTCGTCGAGCAAATCGGGCGCAGACAGCACTTTTCCCTCCCGGTAATCCACCCGCGTGACGGTAGCGATTGAATCGGGCACAGCCTGTTCTCCCTCTTGGTTATCCGACCACACCGATGACGCGATATCCGAGACTTCCGGCGTCAACAAACTGCAGTTTGGCCACGCTATCGATGGCGACGATCACCTTGCCTGCTTCCAATTTGGCTTCGAGAGCTTTGACTGACTGCGGCAACTCGAAGAGATCGGGGTCTCTGGTTTCCATCCCGAGGCCAACCAGCATGCTTTGTGCTTCCTCGACGCGCCGCCAGATCACACGAGCCAAGTTGACGCTCTGGAGGGGGGCCGGCTGACTATCACTGCGCATGAAGCGGCGATGGGGCGGCTGGGTATCGATGGCAATCACCTGGCACTTGGTCTTCGTCGAGCTTGTGCTGGGTAATCGCAACCAAAGACGTGCGATCGGAACTCCATCGGCCCCCTGATGATGAGAACAGGAGGAGTTGATGTAAGAATTCCGGCAATCCTGCACGATCCAGAAGAGAGCCTGGACTGCCTGCGGCTCGTCCCAATCCCCGGCGGGTTTGTGGCTGACCCAGTCTTTGACAAACCCGAAGTGTCGCAAGGGGTGACGCTCGAGCCAGCGTGATAGCCAGTGGTGGACCTCGGCCCCTTTGGCATTGTCCGATTCATCGCGGTAACACTTGAGAACATGCAAGCAGGCACGATAACCTTCCTCCCATTTCTCCGCTTGAAGGCGAAGCGGATCGCCATCGGCCGTGCCGGGCACACATTCGATCCGAGAGGATTCTTGAGTGCGCGAGTATTCGTGTCGCGATCCCGTGGCACAGGTCACGCCACCTAGCGCTGTGCGCGGACTGCCGTCAATCTCGGCATAGTGTAGGACCATGTCGACGACCCTGAGATCGTGGGATTTAATGCCTCCGAATTCCGCACTCACGGTGGGAGCGGGCGAGGCGACCAAGTCCTTGCAGGGAGGAAGTTCTGGCTTGCAGCAGGCATCGAGACTGATAGTGGTCTCACTGCAGACCACTATGTCGCGGCCGCAGCCATCCAGAGCGTAACCTGGGCCCACGTTCACTTGACCATCTTGGCTACTTGCATACACGTCAAGCCCACAAACTACGCCCCAGCCATGCCGGAATCGCGCCAGGGCGGATTTTGTCTCGGACCATTTGACTAAAGCAGTAAGATCCTCATCGGTGAGCAGCTGACCGCAGGCGAATCGAGGCTTCTCGCTGCATTCCAACATGCAGGACACTTGCTCCGGTTCAGAGCAGCCACAAGCTGTTGTGGACGTTCGTTGAGGAGGTGCATTTCTGGTTCGATTTGAGATCATTTCTCTTCTCTCCTGCTCGATCTTGGCTGGCGTCGGCCAGTGCGGCTTTCCTCCGGTCTCTCAGTCTGGACTGCAGCTTCCTCGATGAAGAACCAGCTCTCAAATGTGCCGCCCATGCGCCCGCTGTGCGTGGGAAGTTCCCCACCGAGGAATGCGCCATCGACGGGGATGCCGCGGCAATCCATGATGAAGTCGCATTTGAGAGTCACGTAGATGACCTTGTCTTTAAGGTCGTCCCTAGGAGTATCGTCAAGAGAACGTGGGTCAAGGTGGAAGACGGCAATGCAGTCGTCTTTCAAGACCGGCGGACGATCGGGATCGAATGGCAAATAGCGAATAGCACTTTGGACGCCGCCATACTGGACGACGAATGTGATTTCGTTGATACCGGTTCCTAGATTCTCGTTGGCAGCGCGGATCTTGCGATCGAAACGAATTTCGAGGCGGCCGTGCAATTCGTGGCGGAGGTGGTGGAGCGTCATAGATCCGGCGTGCGCCCAGTTGGTCTCCACAATGTGGGTTAAGAGGTCTGCGTTGATGGGAAGCCTGCGCCGACCTCCGATGTGGATGTCAATAGCGTCGTCGGTGACGTCGAGCCGATAACTTAGCAACGCGAGTGGGATGCCGTCGCCACAAGGGCAATCTGGATCGAGGAGAGCGCCGGCAGGGCCGGGAATCTGGTCTTCGCAATCGTCGCGGCAGCCCATTTTGTGGACCCCACCATTCCAACATTCTTCGCTCACTTGATCGAGGCGAAGTAGACGGAAAGTAGCGACCTCGCGAATGCGATTAGCCTGCTCCGCCCCAGTGCCACTATCGTCGTAGATGGAAGGCACCAACTCGATGTCCTGCTCCCCATAGGATATGCACAGCAGTCTCTGTTCGTGAGCTTCCTCTGCTTTCTGATTGGCGGTTTCATCGCCGGCGGGGCCTGGCCTGGGCACCTCAAGGACGTAATCCGTCGGCAGGATTACTTCCCGTCCACAGCAATCGAGACCCATGCCTGCCTTTATGACGACGGTAGCGTTGCGACATTCCTTGTTGGGATTTGGCCTGACCTCGAGACCGGAGACGATGCCCCAGCCGTGCATCATACGGTTATGCAGTTGCTGGCGGCTGCGAGTGTAATCCTGTTCGCCCTGAAAATCGCGCGCCGTCATGAACTTGCCAGTAAAGTAGCGATTGCGCTCGAGCGATGGCGCTCCACATCCGGTACTTTTGGAACTCGGCGACTGTTTGGTGGTCATCCCCTTGCCTCCTTGGCAATCACCTCAGAATGGTGTTCATACCCGTGCGCGCGCCTCGAAGCGAAACGCGAAAACCCGCGTAGTGATCATCCGTGCGGCCCAACACAGTGTCATATCCAAGGCGGCACCGTGCAGGAGCGCTTGGGGCGGGTCGGTCGCTTGGTTTGCAATTTCTCATGTCGCAGCCAAGGCGCATGCTGGGATATGTTCCGATCACGGTGTCAAGACCGACGCTGGACTGTACGCCCACTCGAAAGCGAGGCGCGACGAGGTTAAGGTCGTAGATTGTGTGCGCTGGCTTTGCAGCATCTATCGCGCGCCTGAACATGCGCTCTTCGTCGTTCGTCTTGATCGCTGTTGCCGGGACGAACAGCTCAAAACGATGGGCATAAGTCTGAAACGCGTCGGTCTCAGGGCTGCCGGTTGAGAAGATGCGAGCTTCACCAACGCGCGAATATTCGCCTATTTGCAGCCTTCCTACGACACCGCGGCTCCAGAGCGGAGCTCCCATTCCCTCTCTTCCGAGTGAACTCTCGGCCAGGAATACCATTTGTCGGCGCCGGCGGAAGCCTTCGAGCAACGCGGGCTGTCCCGGGGGCAATGGCGTACCCAGGTTTTCCAGGTAGACGCGAATATATTGCTCAACGGCCCCGGGGGTTCCCATGCGCGGGTAGATTGCGGGAATGGTTTCGAGGGCGCGGCGCTTCTTGTCGGCGTTCCAGTTCTGCTCAAGCGGAAGAGCCATCCAACTCGCCAGCCAATCGATGAAGCCTTCGGGAACCGCCTTGGGATCGAAATACGCGGGCATAGAAGCAAAACGCTGTTCCAGGCTGTCCCACTCTGTTTTGAAGACGGCGAGAAAGCGTTCCATGAAACGGCGCCCTTCATCGTCGGCAGCGAAAATAGCAGGCAGGTAATCGAGATAGGTTTCGCGCGGGAAGTGCACACGGAGGATGTTGGCTGCGGGCGTGGCGAATCCATTTCCCTGCAGTTCAACGCGCACCCAGAGGAATTGACCCTCTGGGCTTTGGATAAGGAATTCGGGCGGCGGCCCTGGGTTGGCTTGCGGTTCCAATCCGCTTACCAGCGCAAAGCGCGTATCCCATTCAGCATCGGGCAGCGCCAGCACGTCGGCATCGCCGGCAATGTCGGTGTGGGTGCTCACGACGATTCGTGACCCGACCGGGACTTCCGCATCAAGCTCGATGCGATGCCATGGGCAGCGGAAGATACCGCTGTCCAGATTGTTGCTGATCCAGGTTCCGGTGGCTTCGTAGATCTTCGGCCCGAGCGGTGCCGTAGGATCAACCGTTATGGGATCGCCTTGGCGGTTGAAGGTCAATCCGGCCCACTGGAACAGCCCAAGGTAATTCATGACGACGGGCGGTGGGGCGAAATAATCGCGCACATCGCCGGCGTGCAAGATATTGTTCTGGAGCTTGCCGTCCGGATGGAAGACGGACAGCTCAGAAGAGGCCGTGTCCTGCTGCTGTTCTTTCCGATAGAGGTAAATCCGGCCCTGCAAATCGACGAGCACGCGCGACCATCGGCCGGCCCCGGTCTGAGGTTTGAGAACGAGAATCAGCGCGTCGGTTCCGGGGACGTGGAGGTAAATGTGGCCGTTCTTCCCGTCGAAGATGTAGGCCGAACCACCGCTGGAATAGACATCCGGGCTTTCAATGTTCCAAACGTAGCGCAAGGCGAGGTTGCCGAGCGCGAACACCTGGACGCGCGCGTTGCCGTTGTCCGCCACATATAGGTTTTCGCCGGCGATGGCAATCGTCGTGGGCTTCGAAAAACCGCGCAGCTCATCGCTCTCGCCTCCCACGGCGGGAAGCGGCTGAAATCGCTTCGAACGAGAATCAAAGCGCTTGATGGATAGGGTTGAAGGATCGAGCAGGTATAGGATGCCGTGGGCATCGACAGCCATGCCGGCGGGCACGGAGAGCCGGCCCAGACTCCCGTCGCTCGAATCGAGGGCAAGCGGGCTCCCCGGCACAGCGCTCTCGGCCAGCTTTAGCCCGTTTGCGCCGATCGTGACGTTGACGCGCGAAAGCGCGTTATCCGGATTGCCCAGCCAAGCTCTGTCCAACAGTCGGAATGTAGGGTCTTTCGCCATAGCAACTTACTTACGCGGGCACAACTGTGATCTGGTGCCTGCCGGATGCAAATAGTCCATCCGGAGGCAGAGTGATTGGCGTTGACAGGTCGGCCTTCGGCTTGTCGTTGACTGTGATGGAAAGGCTCTTGACATAAGCCACGCCCTCGATGCTGAGGATGATGCTGAAGAGATTGGTGGGGTGAAGAGTGTCGCCGAAATTCCACTGTTCCTTTCCGGCCGCGGCTAAGGTGGCATCGGACAATTTGGGGTTAGGGGGAATGCGCGCCAGCGGATCAAAGTAGAAGTTGAGCGCCGCGATGACATTCTGCGTCACTGCATCAAATGAGGAGTAAGGTTGCGCCGCTACGCTGGCGGCGACCGCGATAGAGGTGTACGCCGGCCCCTTCACGAATAACTCGGTGGTCGGAAGCCGATACCAGATCAGGTAGGTAGCGACCTCCCGGCTTTGGTCGACGGTTGGGGTGGGAGCGATATCAGAACTGTCAGGCACGAAGATCACCGTAACTGCTCCAGGCACATCCACCCCTGGAAAGTCGGGATGCATGAGAGGAACGGCGGTTGCCTTCGCCACTTGGCCCGCCTGGCTTGCGAGGGCCGTGAAGTCGTCCGCTGTGACAGCGCGCTGACGGGTGCGCAACTGGTGAGGCGCCTGCGTTTTGAGC
>Ga0157378_10001703_pt1 | contig 19776 bp, 23 predicted proteins | sample M65metaG_FD_115309 | JGI IMG/M metagenome (GOLD analysis project Ga0157378, IMG submission 115309) | Miscanthus rhizosphere microbial communities from Kellogg Biological Station, Michigan, USA - M6-5 metaG | ecosystem: Host-associated > Plants > Roots > Rhizosphere > Soil | place: USA: Michigan...
CCGGCAGCGGCGCCACCCCGCCGGCGGCGCTCGGGTCTGGCGACTGAGCCGGCGTGGCCCAAGCCGCTGGCGCCTCGCCGCTGGCGCTCGCGCTGATGCTGCGCCGTTTGGGGGTCCGTGCCTTGGCGGGTGATGACGCGTCGGCCACCGTCGTCGGCGACGCCACCTGGCCCGCCAGGAAGCGGGCCGGGTTTTGCTGCACGCCGGACAGCAGCACCTCGAAGTGCAAGTGCGGCCCGGTCGAACGGCCGGAGGTGCCGACCTCGGCGATTTTCTGTCCGCGCCTGACCATTTGCCCGACCTTGACCAGGAGCTTCGAGGCGTGCGCGTAGCGTGTGATCAGTGCGTTGCCGTGATCGATTTCGATCATGTTGCCGTAGGCGGGGTGCACCTCGCTGACCACCACCATGCCGCCGGCAGCGGCCTGGACCGATGTTCCGACATCGGCCGGGAAATCGAGCCCGGTGTGCAGCGCGGCGCGCCCCGTGATCGGGTCGATCCGGAAGCCAAAGCCCGATCCCACCGGGCCCTCCACCGGGTGGCTGCTGGGCACCAACAGCGCCTGCAGCTTGACTTCGAAGAGACGCGATTCCACCAGCGTGAACAGGTCGCTGCCGAGGTCGGCGCGTTCGTCGAGCCGATCGATTGCTTCGTTGAGCTGCACTGCGCTGGGCCGCGAAAGCGGCACGAACGGGCCACCCTGCCCGCCCTTGGCGCGCACCGGCAGCGCCTTCAGATCGTCGGTCTTGACGCCAGCCATGCCGGTGACGCGCTCGCCCAGCGCCTCGAGCTTGACCAGTTTGGCCTGCATCTCGCCGACGCGCTGCGCGATCGCGTCGAGGTTGTCGCGCATCACGCGCTCTTGCTGCTGCAGTTCGTCGCGCACCATCAGCTTGACCAGCTGGCTCGCCACCGGCCATCCCTCGCGCGCAGCGGTGAGGAAGAAGTAGTGGTACACCAGCGCGGCGATCACCATGAGCACTCCGCTGATCAGCAGCGCGCCCAACACGACGTGCCAGCGCCGCAGATGCAGCACGCGCGTGCGCACGAGGCTCGAGTCGGTGATCAAGATCTGCATCGTTAAACTCCTGGCATGCCCGCTCGCGTGCAACCGGCAGTGCCGCTGGCCGACGCGCTGCAAGACAGCGAACCGCTGGCACGCCTGGCCGAGCGTTTGAAAGACTCCAGGCGGCGCTTCGAGTGCATCGAAGCCCTGCTGCCGCCGTCGTTGGCCGCCCAGGCCAAGCCCGGCCCGGTGGACGTACACGGCTGGACTTTACTGGCGCGCACCCCGGCGGGGGCTGCCAAATTGCGTCAACTCGTGCCGCTGTTCGAAGCGCAGTTGCTGCAAGCCGGCCATGCGGTCCTGCCGATTCGCATCAAAGTGCAACCAGCGTGAGGCGTGTGGCGGTCGTGGTGCCGACTATCTGACTCGAACAGATGACCTACCGCTTACAAGGCGGTTGCTCTACCAACTGAGCTAAGTCGGCGCGCGCGCGATTGTAGGCGTCGCCAATGAAAGGCCCCGTGCACGCCGCCGCGGTGCATCGCGTCCCCGACCTGCCTACTTCACGCGCTTGAGCGACGGGCGGCTGCCACCGGGCGATGCCGGAGGCTCGGGCGCGGGATCCTTCGGATCGGGCTCGCTGGGCAGGAGGCGTGGACCACTGGGCGGCGCGGTTGGCGCCTCATCGGTCGAGGCGAGCCGCAATCCGCGCCCCGGTTCGGGACGCGCCTCGATCGGTGTGGGCTGCCCTTCCCCACCTTCGGCCTGCGGCGCTGGAAACGCCATGCCCTGGCCGTTCTCGCGCGCGTAGATCGCCACCACATGATCGATCGGCACCACGATGTCGCGCGCCACGCCACCGAAGCGTGCCTTGAACTCGATCGTGTCGTTGCCCAGGCGCAGACCGCTGGTGGCTTCGAAGCCGATGTTGAGAACGATCTCGCTGTTCTTCACATACTCCATCGGCACCTGCACGCTGCGGTCCACGAACACCGCGACGTACGGCGTGAAGCCGTTGTCGGTGCACCAATCGTGCAGCGCGCGGATGAGGTACGGCCGCGTCGAGCTGCCCTGCGATTCGGCACTGCCCGGTGGTTTGCTCATCGCGGCCTCGGCGCACTGCTACTTGCGCATCACCTTTTCCGACGGGGTCAGGGCCTCGATGTAGGCCGGCCGCGAGAAGATGCGCTCGGCATACTTCAGCAGCGGCGCCGCGTTCTTCGACATGTCGATCCCGTAGAAGTCCAGCCGCCACAGCAGCGGCGCGATCGCGACGTCGAGCATCGAGAAGTCGTCGCCGAGCATGTACTTGTTCTTCAGGAAGATCGGCGCCAGCTGCGTCAGACGGTCACGGATCTGAGCCCGTGCGCGCTCGAGCTGCTTGTCGGTCGGCTTGATGCCCCTGTTCTCGAGCACATTGACGTGTGCGAACAGTTCCTTCTCGAAGTTGAGCAGGAACAAACGCACGCGCGCACGCGCCACCGGATCGCCCGGCATCAACTGCGGATGCGGGAACCGCTCGTCGATGTACTCGTTGATGATGTGCGACTCGTACAGGATCAAGTCGCGCTCGACGAGGATCGGCACCTCGTTGTACGGGTTCATCAGCGCGATGTCTTCCGGTTTGGCGAAAAGGTCGACGTCGCGGATCTCAAAGTCCATGCCCTTCTCGAACAGCACGAAGCGGCAGCGGTGCGAGTACGGGCAGGTGGTTCCGGAATAGAGCACCATCATGGCAACGAAACTCCCTGAAAACGAATGTCTAACGGCGGCGTCGGCCCGGCGCCGATGCGCGCGCTCACGTTGTCTGTGCGGACGCCCGCTGGCGGCGCCGCACGGCGCTCACTTCACGTCTTTCCAGAACGCGGCGTTCATGCGCCACGCGACGACAGTGAACAGGCCCAGAAACAGCAGTACCCACACGCCAATGCGCACGCGCTGATTCTGCGCGGGCTCCGCCATCCATTGCAGGTACGCCACCAAATCGGCCACGGCGGCGTCGTACTCGGTTTTGCTCAGCGTACCCGCGGTGATCGGCTCGAAGTGGTCGAACGCGTGCGTGGTGGACTTCGGATCGTGCGGGTCGGGCCTCTCGACGAACACGGCACGCTGCTGGCCTTGCAACTCCCACATCACGTGCGGCATCGCCACGCTGGGAAAGACCAGGTTGTTCCAGCCGGTGACCTTGGTGTCGTCGCGGTAGAAGGCGCGTAGATAGGTATACAGGTAGTCCGCCCCGCTGCCGTCGCCGCCGGAGCGCGAACGCGCGACCAGGCTCAGGTCGGGCGGGGCTGCGCCGAACCACTCCTTGCCCTGCTTGGCGTGCAGCGCGACGGTCATCGTCTCGCCCACCTTCTCGGCGGCGAACAGCAGGTTGCCCTTGATCTGCTCTTCGGTCAGGCCCACCGCCGGATCGGTGAGCCGGTTGTAGCGCATCGCCGACGCGGCATGACAGTTGAGGCAGTAGTTGACGAACAGCTTGGCGCCGTTTTGCAGCGCCGCGACGTCGGTGACCCGCTCCTTCGGAAAATGGTCGAGCGGTGGGCCACCTTCGGAGCCCCAGGCCGCCAGCGCGCAGACCGCCAACAAGCTGATGAGAAGTCGCTTCATGGTGTGTGGGCTCTTTCTCAGTGGCCGGCGAACGTGACGCGATCAGGCACCGGCCTGAACGTGCCGAGCCGGCTCCACCACGGCATCAGCAAGAAGAAGGCGAAGTAAATCAGCGTGCACAGTTGCGACACGCGCTCGAGCAGCGAACCGCTCGGGGCCGCCGGCTGCGTGCCTTGGTAGCCGAGGATCAGGAACGCGACCACGAACAGCGCGAACACCAGCTTGTGCCAACCCGGGCGGTAGCGGATCGACTTCACGGGGCTGTGGTCGAGCCACGGCAGGAAGAACAGGATCATTACCGCACCGCCCATCAGCACGACGCCCCAGAACTTGGCATCGAAGTACTTCATCAGGGCGATCAACACGACCGCGGCGATCAGCAGCCCCACGCGCGCCGCCATCGAGGCCTTGCCGCGCACCAGGTTGAACAGCGCCGCCAGCGCGACGATCACGCACAGCGCGTTGACCATCGGGTCGGTGGTGGCGCGCAGGATCGTGTAGTAGGGCGTGAAGTACCACACCGGCGCGATGTGCGGCGGTGTCTTCAGCGGGTCGGCCGGGATGAAGTTGTTGTATTCGAGGAAGTAGCCTCCCAGCTCGGGCGCGAAAAACATCACCGCGCAGAAAATGATCAGGAAGACCGACACGCCGAGCGTGTCGTGCGCCGTGTAGTACGGGTGGAACGGCACGCCGTCGAGCGGGATGCCGCGCGCGTCCTTCTTGGCCTTGATCTCGACCCCATCGGGGTTGTTGGATCCGACGTCGTGCAGCGCCAGGATGTGCGCCACCACCAGCCCGATCAGCACCAGCGGCACCGCGATCACGTGGAATGCGAAGAAGCGGTTCAGCGTGGCGTCGCCGACCACGTAATCGCCACGGATCAGCAAGGCGAGATCGGGGCCAATGAAGGGCACCGCTGCGAACAGATTGACGATCACCTGGGCGCCCCAGTAGCTCATCTGGCCCCAGGGCAGCAGGTAGCCGAAGAACGCCTCGGCCATCAGGCAGAGGAAGATCGCGCAACCGAAGATCCACACCAGCTCGCGCGGCTTGCGATAGCTGCCGTAGATCAACCCGCGGTACATGTGCAGGTAGACGACGATGAAGAACGCACTCGCGCCGGTGGAGTGCATGTAGCGGATGATCCAGCCACCCGGCACGTCGCGCATGATGTACTCGACCGATGCGAACGCATTGGCCGCATCGGGCTTGTAGTGCATCGTCAGGAAGATGCCGGTCACGATCTGGATCACCAGCACCAACATCGCCAGCGAGCCGAAGAAGTACCAGACGTTGAAGTTCTTCGGCGCGTAGTACTCCGACATGTGCTTGCGGTACTCGACGAACATCGTCGGGAACCGGTTGTCGAGCCATGTCATCAGCTTGACGCCGATCGGGGCACCGGCGGGGGCTTCCTTCATCTCAGCCATCAATGACCTCTGTGGGTGTCGGCAAGGGCGGCGTGCAACAGTGCGAGCGGCGGGTGCCGCGCCTGCGTCAGGCCTTCTTGTTGTCTTCGCCGATCAGCAGCTTGCTGTCGGACAGGTACATGTGCGGCGGCACCTCGAGGTTGTCGGGCGCCGGCTTGTTCTTGAACACCCGGCCGGCCAGGTCGAACGTCGAGCCGTGGCAGGGGCACAGGAAGCCGCCTGGCCAGTCATCGGGGAGCGACGGTTGCGCGCCCGGCACGAACTGGTCGCTGGGCGAGCATCCCAGGTGCGAGCAGATGCCCACTGCGATGAAGTACTCCGGCTTGATCGAGCGCCACTCGTTCTTTGCATAGGTGGGCGTCGGATACTGGGTGCGCTGCGACTGCGGGTCAGCGACCATCGCATCGGTCTTCTTCAGCGATGCCAACTGTTCGGGCGTGCGGCGAAGAATCCAGACCGGCTTGCCGCGCCACTCGACGACCATCTTCTCGCCGGGCTTCAGGCCGCTCACATCGGCCTCCACAGGCGCACCGGCGGCCTTGGCGCGCTCCGAGGGGGTGAAGCTGGCAACGAACGGCACCGCCGTGGCCACACCACCGACTGCCCCGACGCCGCACGTGATCATGACCCAGTTGCGACGGGCGGGATCGGCGACTGACTCAGCCATGAAGTTCCTTGGTTGTTGAGGCCCGCAAGCGAGCAACTGCTCATTTTAGCGGACGCGTCAAGCCCTCCCGGCGCGGCCGCCAGCGCATTGACAGCGCGTGGCCAGGCGCAATACTGCCCGCGGCCCTCGCCTGGCCGCGACAACCACGAATAAGGAGCGAGCATGAGTTTCACCAGCGAGTTCAAGGAATTTGCGATGAAGGGCAATGTCGTCGACCTCGCGGTCGGCGTCATCATCGGTGGCGCGTTCGGCAAGATCGTCGACTCGGTGGTCGGTGACCTGATCATGCCGTTGGTGGGCAAGTTGCTCGGCGGCCTCGACTTCAGCAACTACTTCATCCCGCTGGCGGGCCAGACTGCGACCAACCTCGCCGACGCTAAGAAGGCCGGTGCGGTGTTCGCGTACGGCAACTTCATCACCGTGGCGATCAATTTCGTGATCCTGGCCTTCATCATTTTCATGATGGTCCGGCAGATCAATCGGCTGCGGAGCCAGACACCGCCACCACCGGCAGCGCCACCCGAGGACATTCAGCTGCTGCGCGAGATCCGCGACGCCCTGAAGCGCTGACTCACTGCGCCGCTCAGCGCCGACAAGCGGTGCGGCCGCCCCGTTGCAAGTCGCTCGAATTACCACTTTCGCAACTGAAGGTAACGCCGCTGTCGAGCGAGCGCGCATAGCGTGAATCACGCCCCAATCACGCCGCGTTTCGCGCGCTGCCGTCGCAGTCGGTGGCCGCATACTGGCTGGACCACGCGGTCCTTCGGCCACGATGACGACAACCACGCCCACGCGCCTGCCCGCAGCGATCGAGACCGCCTTGCAGCGGGTGCGGCTGGCTGCGCGCAAGGCGGCTGAAAAGAGCGTCAACAGCCTCGGTCTGGCGGCGTTGTCGGCCAACAGCACTGCGCAGCGTGACGCGCTGTTGGGCGGCCAGTTCGAGCTGAACCGCAAGCTGGCGCTGTTCACCGCCACCTTCAACGAGTCGATGGAAGAAAGCGTTGCACGCGAAGCGATGCCGCGCACCACGCATTCGTCCGGGCCGACCACCTGGGACATGATGAGCCTGGTCGCGGACCACGAGGTCGAGATCAAGGTACTGGCCGACCGCTTTGCGCTCGACATCCAGAACCAGTGCGAGTGGGAGTTGCGCGAGCTCGACACGTACATGGGCGCGGCGCTCCACTTAAAGACCGCCGACAGCGATCGCAACCCCCTGCGCCCGGAGATCATTGGTCGTGCGCTGGTGCGTGCGATCGAGGCCACCACCGAGCGACCCGAGGTGCGCAAGGCGCTTTCGATCGAGATCGGGCGCAGCCTCGCCGGCGCGATGCGCCAGACGTATCTCGACGTGATGGGCGATCTGCGCGCCGCCGGGATCAAGCCGCTGAAGATGACCGTGCGCGGCACCGAAGGGCCCGGCTCCAACGTGGGTTCGGTCGACACCGGCTACGAGCAGCCGCGCAACACCGGCTCGAGCGCCAGCGGGGTGTTCTCCGGCCTTGGCGCACTCGGCGACAGCAGCGCCGGTGGCAGCGCGGGCTTTGCGCGCAGCAGCCGCGGCAGCGGGGTCGACGGCTTCGCCTCCAGCGTGCGCGATGGCGCGACGCATTTCCCGGCCACCGAGGTCTCCACGGGCACCGCGGGCCGCGGAACGGGCAGCGGTGCCACGCTCGGGCAGATCGATCCCGAACTGATGGGGCTGCTGCGCCGGCTGGCTTACACCACGCCGCCCGAAGTGATCTCGGCGCCCACCACCGGCGGAGGGCTAGGGGGCACGATCAACCGCCTGCACTCCGGTGCCGGCGGCTTGGCCGGCGCCAACCTGATCGTCGCGCACCGCGACGAGTTGCGCCAAGCTGCAACCGGCGCGCTCGATCACATGGTGATCGACGTGGTCGGCAGTCTGTTCGATCAGATTCTGTCGGACCCCAAGGTGCCACCGCAGATGGCACGCCAGATCGGCCGCCTGCAGCTGCCGGTACTGCGCGCGGCGCTCGGAGACCCCACGTTCTTCTCGTCGCGCCGGCACCCGGTGCGGCGATTCGTCAATCGCATCGCGTCGCTGGGCGTGGCGTTCGACGATCTCGACAGCGAGGACGGCAAGGCGTTCCTCAAGCTGGTCAAGGAGCTGGTGCAGGAGATCGTCGAAGGCGACTTCGACCAGATCCAGCTCTATGAGCAAAAGCTCGAAGCGCTCGAGCAGTTCGTCGTCGACCAGAACCGGCAGGACGTGCAGCGCCAGGGCAAGGCCGACGAGGTGCTGGCGCACAAGGAGAACCAGCTGCGCCTGCAGCAGCGCTATGCCGCGCAACTGCGCCACGGGTTGCAAGATGTGCCGGCGCCTGACTTCCTGCGCGACTTCGTCTCGTCGGTGTGGAGTCAGGCGGTGATGAAGGTTGCGCTCAACGAAGGGCACGACAGTCCTTCGGTGGCGCGTCTGCGTCTGGCCGGGCGCGACCTGCTGATGAGCGTGCAGCCGAAGGGTTCGCCGACGCAGCGCAAGGCTTTCCTGATCGCGTTGCCGACGCTGATGAAGACGCTGAACGCCGGCATGGACTCGATCCAGTGGCCAGAGGTCGCGCGCAAGGATTTCTTCGGCAAGCTGCTGCCGGCGCACTCGGAGTCGCTGAAAGGCGAGGCGATGCGCACGCTCGACTTCAACCTGCTGCTCAAGCAGGTCGACGGCGTGCTCGGTGCACCGATTCCGAAGGCCGCCGACCTGCCGCCGATGCCGGCGGCCGAGCTGCCAGTGCTGCTGGACGCGGTACAGGCCAACACGTTCACCGAGGCCGAGGCCAAGGCGATCGGCCTGGTCGACGAGCAGTCGTTCGACTGGAGCGGCAAGGTCGACGTCGAGCTGGAGGCCGAGCCCGACGTGCGCGAGGTCGACATCCAGATCGACGGCATGCCAGAGCCCGAGCCGGTGGAGCCATCGCGCGGCAGCACGCTGGCCGACCACGTGCAGATCGGCTTCGCCTACCAGATGCACATCGACGGCCAGTGGCAGAAGGTGCGCCTTGCGCACGTCAGCGCCGGCCGGACGTTCTTCGTGTTCACGCGTGGCCACAAGCACCTGCGCACGGTCTCGATGACCTACCGCATGCTCAGCAAGATGTGCGAGAGCAACCGCCTGCGCGCGTTCGAGCATGCCTACTTGCTCGAACGCGCCACCGCGCGGGCGCGCGCTCAGCTGGCGCAGTTGAGCGTGGGTGGCGGCAAGGCGGCGCCGGCAGCTTCAGCGAAAAGCGACCCCTCCGTTCAGCTCATGCGCCATTGAAATCGCGGCGCGCAGGCTGGCGGCGTCGGCGACGCCGCGACCCGCGATGTCGAACGCGGTGCCATGGTCTGGACTGGTGCGCACGAATGGCAGCCCCAGCGTCACGTTGACTCCGCGTTCGACCCCGAGGTACTTCACCGGGATCAACCCGTGGTCGTGCGTCATCGCCACCACGTAGTCGAACTCGCCCGGATGCCCGGGCGCGTGACGGGCTCGCATGAACACCGTGTCGGGCGCATGGGGTCCGCTGGCGTCGATGCCATCAGCGCGCGCGCGCTCGATCGCCGGCGCGATGACGCGTGCCTCTTCATCGCCGAACAAACCGCCCTCGCCTGCGTGTGGATTCAGCCCTGCCACCGCGATGCGCGGCCGCGCCAAACCGCTGCGCACGCCAGCCCGGTGCGCGTGCGCGATCGTGGTGGCGATGCGCTCGACGCTGAGCAACTCGATCGCCTGCCGCAGCGCGACGTGGATGGTCACCAGCACGACGCGCAGCTCGTCATTGGCCAGCATCATCCGCACCTCGGGCGCTGGCCCACCCCCAGCGGCGAGCGACTGCAGCATCTCGGTGTGCCCAGGGAACGGCGAACCCGCGGCGGCGAGCGCCTGCTTGTTCACTGGTGCGGTCACCAAGGCTGCCGCGCGTCCGTCGAGCATCAGCGCGGTCGCGGACTCGATGCAGCGGATCGCCGCGCGGCCCGCATCGGCGTGCACCCGGCCCATCGGCAGCGCGGTCAGGCCGGCCGGCAGGCCGGGCGGCGGCCACACGCCGATGCAGCGCGGCGGCAGCTCTCGCACCTGCGCCGGCCGGTCGAGCTCGGCCACCGGCCAGTCCAACCCGCACGCAGCGAGCGCGCGACGCATCACCGCGACGTCGCCCACCACCACGCAAGGCACTGGCAGCGGCTGCGTCAGCGCCCGGGCGAGCACCTCCGGCCCGATGCCGCACGGGTCGCCCATCGTCAGCGCCAGCACAGACGGGTTCGGGTCCATCGGTTCAGGCCGGATTGGCAATGTCGATGAACCGATGCTCGAGCCCGAAACGCGATGCGAGGTGCTCGCCGAGGGCCGGCGCGCCGAAGCGCTCGGTCGCGTGGTGTCCGCAGGCGACAAAGGCGACGCCGGTTTCGCGCGCGATGTGCGCCTGTGGCTCCGAGATCTCGCCGGTCACGTAGGCGTCGACGCCGGCGGCGATCGCGGCCTCGAAGTAGCCCTGTGCGCCGCCGGTGCACCAGCCGATACGGCGCAGCGGCCGGCCGTCGCCGGCGACCACCGTCGGCGCCCGCGCACACACGCGCTCGGTGGCGCGCGCGAGCGACGCGAGAGTATTCAACGCGTCGGCAGGTGATGCAAAGCCGAGCTCCTGCTCGCCGAATCGCGCGTCGCACCGCAGCCCGAGCCGGGCCCCGAACTGCGCGTTGTTGCCGAACTCCGGGTGGTCGTCCAGCGGCAGGTGGTAGGCGTAGAGGTTGAGGTCATGCGCCAGCAGCAGCGCCAGACGGGCACGCAGCCAGCCGGTGATGCGGCCGTCCTGGCCACGCCAGAACAGCCCGTGATGCACCAGCACCGCATCGGCGCGCTCACGCACCGCCGCCTCGATCAGTTCGAGGCTGGCGGTCACCCCCGAGACGACGCGGCGCACCTCGGGGCGGCCCTCGACCTGCAGACCGTTCGGCCCATAATCCCGAAAGCGGTCGACGCCGAGCAATTGCCGCAGGTGCGATTGCAGTTGGTCGCGCAACACCATCCTGGCCATCACCTCGTGCGAAGACTCTGGCTCGTATTCTCGCAGGCGGTCACCGTGGCGCTGGCCGTGCTGTTCGTGGTGGGCACGCTCAAGCCACAGTGGATCACCCACGCTCCGGCAATCACGCAGCCCGACGTGGTGGCGATCCGCACCGCCGCGCCACCCACCAGCGTGCCGGCGCTGTCGGCCGGCAGCCTGAGCACCGCGGTGCACCGCGCAGCGCCTGCGGTGGTGAGCGTCAACGCCACCAAACTTGGCGTGCGCAACCCGCACGAGACCGACCCGTGGTACCGCTACTTCTTTGGCGACCGCTCGCCCGGCGACGTGCAGCGCGGCGTCGGCTCCGGGGTGATCGTGTCACCCCAGGGCTATCTGCTCACCAACAATCACGTGGTCGAAGGCGCCAATGAGATCGAGGTGCGCTTGCCCGATGGCCGCGAGGCCAAGGCAAGGCTGGTCGGCACCGACCCCGATACCGACGTGGCGGTCCTGAAGGTCGACATCGACAAGCTTCGGGCGATCACGCTGGGCGATGTCGAGTCGCTCCAGGTCGGCGACTTGGTGCTGGCGATCGGCAACCCATTCAACGTCGGCCAGACCGTCACCTCGGGCATCGTCAGCGCGCTCGGGCGCAACCAGCTCGGACTCTCGACATTCGAGAACTTCATCCAGACCGATGCGGCGATCAACCCCGGCAATTCTGGCGGCGCGCTGGTCGACGTCAACGGGCAGTTGGTGGGCATCAACACCGCGATCTTCTCGCGCTCGGGCGGCAGCATGGGCATCGGCTTCGCTATCCCCGTCGATCTGGCACGCCAGGTGATGGAAGGGCTGATCAAGGAGGGCAAGGTCACACGCGGCTGGATCGGCGTCGAGCCACGCGACCTGCCGGCCGAATACGCCGAAAGCTTCAAGCTGCCGATCAAGGATGGCGTGCTGATCGCCGGCGTGTTGCAGGACGGCCCGGCCGGCAAGAGCGGCCTGAAGCCGGGCGATGTGGTGATCGCGGTCGGCGAGCGGCCGGTAACCAACACCGTGCAGCTGCTCAATGCAGTGGCGGCGCTCAAGCCCGGCAGCGAAGCGACGCTCGGGGTGCAGCGCGGCGCGCAGGCGCTGCACGTCAAGCTCACGGTGGGCCAGCGGCCGCCTGCGCAGCGGCGTCCGCCTCAATGAGCGACGCTGCCAGCCTGCAGCACACTCACGACTCCTTGGCCGCCGCAGCCTCTTCCTCCGGCGCCTTGGTGGCGCGGATAAACAGCCGCGCCGACCAGATGCCGATCTCGTACAGCAGGCACAGCGGAATCGCCAGCGACAGCTGCGACACCACGTCGGGTGGCGTGACGATCGCCGACACGATGAACGCCACCACGACGAAATAGCCGCGGAACTTCTTCAGCTGCTCGATGCTGACCACGCCGATACGCGCCAGCACCAACACCGCCACCGGCACCTCGAAAGCGATGCCGAACACCAGGAACAGCGTCAGGACGGTGCCGAAGTACTGCTCGATGTCCGGGGCGGTGTTGATCGACGTCGGCGCCACCGAGACGATGAACTTGGTGAGCGCCGGGATCACGATGAAGTAGCAGAACGCGACACCGGCGAAGAACAGGATCGTGCTGGACACCACCAGTGGCAGGACGAACTTCTTCTCATGGGAGTACAGGCCGGGCGCGACGAACGCCCACACCTGATACAGCACCACCGGCAGCGCGATCAGGAACGCCCCCATCAGCGTGATCTTGAGCGGCACCAGGAACGGCGAGAACACGTTGGTGGCGATCAGCTTGGTGCCGGCGGGCAGGTTGTGGGTCATCGGCGCCGACAGCAGGTCGTAGAGGCTGCCCGGGCCGGGCCAGATGCACAACGCGATGAACACCACGATCACAGCGCCGAACGCGCGGATCAGGCGATCACGCAACTCCACCAGGTGGCTGACGAAAGGCGCTTCGGTTCCGGCGAGTTCGTCTTTCGGGTCGTCTGTGGCCATCGCCTCGTCACCTCGGGCGCGGCGGCCTGAAGCGCGCCACCCGCGCCGCGCCCGACTGTGCCTGGCGGCGGATGCCCTGGCGTTGCTTGAACCATACCGGCGTGGCGCCGCGTTTGAGGCGCCACTTTTTATTGGGGTGCTTGTAGCTCGGTGGCGGCGGTGCCAGCGGCTCCACCGGCATCATCGGCATCGCCCCGGGCTCAAGCCCGTTGGTGGCGGTGTTCCAGCTCGACTCGAAAGCCTGATTGGCTTCGTTGACCTCGCGCTGCACGGTGTTCTGGATGTCGCTCGCTGCGGTCTCGAACTGCTTCTTCATCTTCTGCAGTTCCTCGAGCTCGATCGACCGATTGACCTCGGCCTTGACGTCGGCCACGTAGCGCTGCGCCTTGCCGATCAGCGCACCCACGGTACGCGCCACGCGCGGCAGCTTCTCGGGGCCGATCACGATCAGCGCCACCGCGCCGATCAACGCGATCTTGTCAAAACCGAAGTCGAGCATGCGTCATGCGGGCGCGCGCCCGCTCGTCAAGACTTGCTCTTGGCTTCGACATCGACCGTATTGGCGTCGACCGGCCTGCCGGCGGTCACCTGCTGCGGCGGCGCGGGCGGCGCCTCGGCCGACGACGTGCCGTCGCGCACGCCGTCCTTGAAGCCCTTGACGGCGGCACCGAGGTCGGAGCCCATGTTCTTCAGCTTCTTGGTGCCGAAGATCAGGACCACCACCAGCAGCACGATCAGCCAATGCCAGATGCTGAACGAACCCATGTTGAATCTCCCGAAGACGAACCGTTGATTTTAGGCTGCGGGTTCGGTTCCCCACGTAGTCACTCGCATGCCCGGCCCGCTCGCGAGGCGTATGCCCGGATGGCGTGCCGACCCGTTGGGGTCGACGTGCCGGGTCGGGGCCGGATCTCCACCCGCTCCGGTGGGCGCCGGCTTGCAGGCGCAGCCTGCCGCGCTCACCCTTTCAGCCAAGGACGCGGGCCACCCATCGCGTGCACGTGCAGGTGCATCACCTCTTGCAGCCCATCGCGGCCGGTGTTCACCACATGGCGGAATCCGTTGGTGACCCCGAGGTCGCGCAGCAGGCGAGGCGAAATCGCCATCATGCGGCCCAGCAGCGCCGCGTCGGCCTCGGTGACGTCGACCATGCTCTCGATGTGCTGCTTGGGAATCAGCAGGATGTGCACCGGCGCCCAGGGATGGATGTCGTGGAAGGCGATGATCTCGTTGTCTTCGTACACCTTCTTTGCCGGGATCTGACCCGCGGCGATCTTGCAAAAAATGCAGTTTGGATCGGCTGCCATGCCTCGCCCCTTGCCTCACGCCGGATGCACCGGCTTGCCTTCGCTGAGCTTGAGCCAGCCCTTGACGACGCGGTAGATCGCCCACACCCAGGCGACGAACAGGATCGCGAAGCCCACCAGCGCGATCGCCAGCACGATGCCGACCACGGCCCACAGCAGGCCCCACCAGAAGGTGCGGATCTGCCAATCGAAATGGCTTTCGTAGACAGTGCCCTTGGTGTCGTCGCGCTTCACGTAGTTGACGATCACGCCGACGACCGCGGTCACGCCCCACAGGAAGCTCAGCGCCTGCAGCAGGTAGACCATCATCGTCACGTTCTTGAGCCCGGCCAGTTCCTCCGGCGACTTCGACGCGTTGGTGCCGACGACCTCGTTGTTCATCGATCTTCTCCCTCGCGCGACACCTGCTTGCGCAGCGCCTTTTCCTCCAGGCCCGACAGGCCCTCGCGGCGCGCCAGTTCGTCGAGCACGTCCTGCGGCTTCAGCCCGAACGCGGCCAGCGCGACCATCGCATGGAACCACAGGTCGGCCATCTCGGCGACGATGCGCTGGCGGTCGCCGTCCTTGGCGGCCATCACGGTCTCGGTGGCCTCCTCGCCGATCTTCTTCAAGATCGCATCGGGTCCTTTGGCGAACAGCCGCGCCACGTAGCTCTTGTCGGGGTCGCCGCCACGGCGTGACTCGATCACTGCCGCCAAGCGCGCCAACGTGTCGCCCGACCGCTCGGTGTTGTCGCTGCTGCTCATTTGTAGATCGTGGCCGGGTCTTTCAGCACCGGCTCGACGCTGCGCCACGCACCGTTTTCGTGGCGCCGGAAGAAGCACGAGTGCCGCCCAGTGTGGCAGGCAATGCCCGGCTGGTGGCCGAGCTGAGTCACCTTCAGCAGGAGCACGTCGTTGTCGCAGTCGAGGCGCACCTCGTGCACCTGCTGCACGTGGCCCGACGCTTCGCCCTTGTCCCACAGGCGCTGGCGTGAGCGGCTCCAGTACACCGCCTGACCCGATTGCACGGTGCGCGCGAGCGCTTCGCGGTTCATGTACGCCAACATCAGCACGTCGTTGCTGCCGACTTCCTGCGCGATCACCGGCACCAGGCCGTCGGCATCCCACTTAACTTGGTCGAGCCACTCCATGCGGCCAGTGTAGTCAGTCGGCGCGGGCATGCCCCGCCGCGCGGCGATGTCCTGCCCGGTCGCGCCGTGCCGTCATTCGGCATGGGTGGCGCCGCGGTGGCCACGTTCGGCGGCGAACCAGCGCAGCACCGGCACGGTGCCGGGCAGCACCGGGCGGCTGCGCACCGGCAGCTCCTCCCAGGCCATCGCCTGCCGCTCGCGCATCTCGAACTGGCCCGCCCACTCGAATACCTTGCAAAAGTGCAGCCGCACCCGCGCATGCGGGTAGTCGACCAGTTCGACGTGCCACGGGTGCACCGCGCCGATCGTGATGCCGAGTTCCTCGTGCAGTTCCCGCCGCAGCGCCTGCTCGACCGACTCGCCCGGCTCGAGCTTGCCTCCCGGGAACTCCCAGTAGCCGGCGTAGACCTTGCCGGCCGGCCGCGACGTGAGCAGGAAGCGTCCCTGGGCGTCGACGAGCACGCCGACCGCCACGTCGACCGGTCGCCGCGTCGCCAGCGCCGCGGCCTGCGCCGTCTCAGGCATGGTCCAAGCCGTCGGGTGTCGAAATGTCCGGCGACGGCGGCAACGTCTCGTCGCGGTCGTGGTCACGGCCGGCCCAGTCACGCGCGAACTGGTAAGCGACCCGGCCGGACCGTGAGCCGCGCTCGAGCGCCCACACCAGCGACGGCTTGAGCGCGGACTGCACTGCAGCCTCGGTGACGCCGAACGTGCGCAGCCACTGCGCAACGATCGCCAGGTATTCCTGTTGGCTGAATGGATAGAAACTGATCCACAGCCCGAAGCGCTCGGACAGCGAAATCTTCTCCTCGATCACTTCGCCGGGATGCACCTCGCCGTCGTCGGTGTGCGTGTAGGTCAGGTTTTCCTTCATGTATTCGGGCAGCAGGTGGCGGCGGTTGCTGGTGGCGTAGATCAGCAGGTTGTCGCTGGTGGCGGCCACCGAGCCGTCGAGCACCGACTTCAGCGCCTTGTAGCCGGGCTCGCCTTCGTCGAAGCTCAGGTCGTCGCAGAACACGATGAAGCGCTCGGGCCGATTGGCCACCAGCTCCACCAGGTCGGGCAGCTCGATGAGGTCGGACTTGTCGACCTCGATCAGCCGCAATCCGCGCTGCGCAAACTCGTGCAGACACGCCTTGATGAGCGAGCTCTTGCCGGTGCCGCGCGCCCCGGTCAGCAGCACGTTGTTGGCTGGACGGCCGCTGACGAACTGCTCGGTGTTGCGCCGCAGGCGCTCCATCTGCGCATCGATCTCCTTCAAGTGGCTCAGGCGGATGTCGAACACATGCTTCACGGGTTCGAGCTGCGCGCCGGTGCTGCGTCGCCGGTAGCGAAATGCGATCGATGCGCTCCAGTCGGGTGCCCGTGGCGCCGGCGGCAGCACCGCCTCCAGGCGCGTCAGCAGACGCTCGGCATGGTCGATCAGCTGCTGCAGGCGCTCATCCATCGCGCACAGTGTAGAGGGCGGCCGATGTCGGCCAGCCGAGGCGCGGGCTCGACGGTCTCACACTGCAAGCACGCGGCCGTCGGCGATCGCGAACAGGCGGTCGCCCTCCTCGCGCGGCAGCGCGTGCGAGCCGGTGAACTCGCCAAATGCCGGCAACACGCCGACCCGCGCGCCGAAGTGAAAGCACGGCAGGCGCAGGCGGTCGGCAGCGCGCCCGATCGTGACGCACGGATGCACGTGGCCCGCCAGTGCGTAGCCGCGCGGCGAGGCCGACGGCTCGTGCATCAGCTGGTAGGGACCGCATGGCCATGGCGGGTCGACGACTTCGATGCGCAGCTCGCCCGGCAGGCGGCCGGCGCGCGCGTCGTGGTTGCCGCGCAGCAGCGTGACGCGCAACGTCCCATGCGTGGCGCGCCACTGCATCACCGCAGCGCGCGTCGCGGCCGCCCAGGCTCGCGACGAATGCACCAGGTCGCCAAGCACGATCAGGTGCTCGGCACCGGTGGTCGACAGCGCGGCGCTCAAGCGCGCCAGCGTGCCGGCGGTGGTGCCGGCCGGTACCGGCACGCCGAGCCCACGGAACGAGGCCGCCTTGCCGACGTGCACGTCGGCCACCAGCAACGCTCGCTGCGCGGGCAGATAGGCCGCGCGTTGCGGCAGCAGCTGCAGCGTCGCGCCGCCGACCTCGACCTGCAGCATGCGAAAGGCCGTTCGAAAAACCCGTCAGGCAGTCAGGCGCTGCAGCGCGGCGTCGAGGTGTTCGGTGGGGTTGCGCTTGAAGCCCGAGCGCGCGTAACGCTGCAGTCGGCCGACCACGAACGCCGTGATCACCGAGGCCAGCGCGCCGGCGTCGACAGTGGGTGTCATCGAGCCGGCGCTCTCGGCAGCCTGACGCAGGCTCTGGCGCAATTGCGATTCGACTCGGTCGAAGAACTGGTTCATGCGCACCGTCAGGCGCTCGTTCTCGAACACCAAGGCGTCGCCGACCATGACGCGCACCATGCCCGGATTCTTCTCGCCGAACTGCAGGATCAAGGTGACGATGCGCTGCGCCTGCGCGCCGCCAGACTCCTCGCGCTCGGTGATCTGGTTGACCAGCGTGAAGACGCTGCTCTCGATGAACTCGATCAGTCCCTCGAACATCTGAGCCTTGCTGGCGAAGTGACGGTACAGCGCCGCTTCGCTGACGTCGAGCTTGGCCGCCAGCGCGGCGGTGGTGATGCGCTCGGCGCCGGGCTGCTCCAGCATCGACGCCAGCGCCTGCAGGATCTGGACGCGGCGCTCGCCGGGCTTGGGCCGCTTGCGGGTGTGGGGGACGACAGCAGCGCCGTCGCCGGCCTCCACGGGTCCCGCCTCAGCGCCGGACGAGGTTCCCGTGGCGTCGGAGTCGGGCACGTCGATCATGGAGCAGGCAGCAGTCGGCAGGAGGGCCGCGGCATTCTGGCATAGGCCGACACTGCGGCCGCGTGCAGGTAAATACTTACTGAAAAGCAGTGGCGAGCGTGCCGGAGTTCACCGCGCCGCGCCCACCACGCGCCGCAGCAAGCGCAGACCCAATAACCGATGGTCTACGTAGGGCGGCCGGCCGGCCCAACGCCGTGCGGTTCCGGCCGAACGGCGCCAGTAACGCTGCAGCCACACCGTGCGCAGGCCCACGCGGCGCGCCGCCTTCTGATGCGCCAGCGTGTCCTCCACCAGCACGCAGCGGCCCGGCGCCACGCGCAGGCGTGCGCAAAGCGCGCGCAGCATGCGCGCGTCCGGCTTGGGTCGCAGGCGACCGAACATCGCCATCTGCTCGATCGTGATCACACCGTCGAACAGGTGCTCGATGCGCAGGGCGCGCAGCACGCGCAGTGCATAGGTGCGCGGCGCATTGGTCAGCACCAGCTTGCGGCCCGGCAGGCGCGCAAGCGCCGCGAAGTCATGCCGATGCCCGCTGACCCGCGCCTCGAGCCCGGGCAGGCGATGCGTGTCGTGCAGAAAGTGCGCCGCCTTGACGCCGTGGTGGCGCACCAGCCCGAGCAGCGTGGCGCCGTAGCGCTTGAAGTAGCGCTGGCGCAACGCGTCGGCCGACTCGGGCGACAGCGCGAGCTCGCGCTGCATGTAGCGCTGCATCGCCTCGCGCAACTCGCCCATCACGGCGCGACCGGCGTCGTGCAGCGTGTCGTCGAGATCGAACAGCCAAATCGGGCGTCGGTGCACGTTCACGGGTGTAGGACCCAACTTGCGACGCGGCCAGGTCATCGTCCACGCGCGCTGAAGCGGTCTCGATCGTGGCGACGACGCTCCCGGCATCGATCCGAACGGACGCGCTCAATGCGACCGTATCATCGTGCCGTAGGCCTGATCGCTGAGGATCTCCAGCAGCATCGCGTGCGGCACGCGCCCGTCGATGATGTGCACCGCGTGGACGCCGCCCTTGGCAGCATCGAGCGCGCTGGCGATCTTCGGCAGCATGCCGCCCGAGAGCGTGCCGTCCGCAAAAAGCTCGTCGATCTCGCGCGCCGACAGGTCGGTCAACAGCTTGCCGCTCTTGTCGAGCACGCCCGGCGTGTTGGTCAGCAGCACCAGCTTTTCGGCCTTGAGCACCTCGGCCAGCTTGCCGGCGACCACGTCGGCGTTGATGTTGTAGCTCTCGTTGTGTTCGCCGAAACCGATCGGGCTGATCACCGGGATGAACTGGTCGTCTTGCAGCGCACGCACGACGCTGGGGTCGATCGCGACGATGTCGCCCACCTGGCCGACGTCATGCTCCTTGTTCGGGTCGTCCTTGTCGATCATCTTCAGCTTGCGCGCGCGCACCAGGCCGCCGTCGCGCCCGGTCAGCCCCACTGCCTTGCCGCCCGCGTGATTGATCAGACCGACGATGTCCTGCTGCACCTCGCCGGCCAGCACCCACTCGACGACTTCCATCGTCTCCTCGTCGGTGACGCGCATGCCCTGGATGAAGGTGCCCTTCTTGCCGAGCCGGCCGAGCGCCTCCTCGATTTGCGGGCCGCCGCCGTGCACCACCACCGGGTTCATGCCCACCAGTTTCAGCAGCACCACGTCTTCGGCAAAGTCTTGTTGCAGCGCCGGATCGGTCATCGCGTTACCGCCGTACTTGATGACGATCGTCTTGCCGTGGAACTTGCGGATGTAGGGCAGCGCCTGCGCCAGG
>Ga0157378_10001704_pt1 | contig 19772 bp, 16 predicted proteins | sample M65metaG_FD_115309 | JGI IMG/M metagenome (GOLD analysis project Ga0157378, IMG submission 115309) | Miscanthus rhizosphere microbial communities from Kellogg Biological Station, Michigan, USA - M6-5 metaG | ecosystem: Host-associated > Plants > Roots > Rhizosphere > Soil | place: USA: Michigan...
CATCCGAACAGTCGAGTTCCACCGCGCGGCGTACAAGGCCGAGGACTTTCCGACTGACCGCAGACCGCAATTCGCAATGGTCGGCCGTTCCAACGTCGGTAAGTCGAGCCTCATCAACGCCGTTTTGAAACGAAAAGCGGTGGCCCGCGTGAGCCAGACGCCTGGAAAAACGCAGGCCATCCAGTTCTATCTCATCAACGAACGCTTCTACATCGTCGACTTCCCCGGCTACGGCTACGCCAAGGTTCCGAAGGACATCGCCCGCTCGTGGGGCCAGCTCGTGCGCGGCTACCTCGAGAGCGCCGACGCTCTCAGGCTGATCTTCATCCTTCTGGACGTGCGCCGAACCCCGAGCCCGGAAGACCGTCAAATGCATGACTGGACCACCGCTTCCGGAATCGACGAACGCATCCTTCTGACCAAGAGCGACAAGCTGTCGAACAACCAGCTTGCCAAGAGCAAAACCGGCATCGCCAAAGAGCTGGAAATCACCGAGGAGAGGCTCATCGCCTGCTCCACCGTTACCAAGACAGGAATCGAAACCGTGCGACGCGAGATCGCATCGCGCCTTTGAACGCACGTTAATCAGGGGCACTCAACCAACGAGGTTTACACCATGTCCGAAACTGAATTCGAAAACGAATCGAGCGTCGCCATCGCAGAGCCGCCGGCCGAAAAGCCCGAAAAGCCGGTGCGCAAGACCACGCGCAAGCCGAAGGCCGAGAAAGCCGCGGCGGCTGTTGCCGTCGAGGAAGAAACGCCGGCCGCGGTCGCCGATGCTGTCGAAGCCGAGCCTGAGGAGCCTGTCGCTCCCATCGTCCCCATTGTTGATGTGGAGAACGACGCGCCGGCTGCCGAAGCGGCCTCCGCTCCGCCGCAGCTGAACAAGCGCGGCGAACAGACCCAGGCCGCTGAGACGCTCGACATCCGCGTGCTCAAGGAGATGAAACTCCCCGATCTCACCAAGATCGCCAAAGAGCACGGAATCGAAAACGCCACCGGCATGCGCAAGCAGGACCTGATCTTCTCGGTCCTCCAGGCGCAGACCGAGAAGTCGGGCCTGATCTTCTCGGAAGGCGTACTCGAATGCCTGCCCGACGGTTTCGGCTTCCTGCGCGCCCCCGAGTACAACTACCTGCCCGGTCCTGACGACATCTACGTTTCGCCGTCGCAGATCCGCCGCTTCGACCTGCACACCGGCGACACCGTCTCCGGCCAGGTCCGTCCGCCGAAGGAAGGGGAGCGCTACTTCGCTCTCATCAAAGTCGAAGCGGTCAACTTCGAGCACCCCGACGTCGCGCGCGAGAAGATCCTCTTCGACAACCTCACGCCGCTCTATCCCGAGCACCGCATCAAACTCGAAGTGCCGCAGAACATGTCTTCGCGCGTTCTCGACCTCATCGCCCCGGTCGGCAAAGGGCAGCGCGGTCTGATCGTGGCGCCGCCGCGCACCGGCAAGACCATGATCCTGCAGGCCATCGCCAACTCCATCACCAGCAATCACCCTGAAGTGACGCTGATCGTGCTACTGATCGACGAACGGCCCGAGGAAGTCACCGACATGCAGCGCAGCGTGAAAGGTGAAGTCATCTCGTCTACCTTTGATGAACCAGCCTCGCGTCACGTGCAGGTCGCCGAGATGGTCATCGAGAAAGCGAAGCGCCTGGTCGAGCACCGCCGCGACGTGGTCATCCTGCTCGACTCCATCACTCGCCTGGCGCGCGCCTACAACACGGTCGTCCCGCCGTCCGGCAAGGTCCTCTCCGGCGGCGTCGACTCCAACGCGCTGCAGCGCCCGAAGCGTTTCTTCGGCTCGGCGCGTAACGTCGAGGAGGGCGGCTCGCTGACCATCATCGCCACCGCCCTGATCGACACCGGCTCGCGCATGGACGACGTCATCTTCGAAGAGTTCAAAGGCACCGGCAACATGGAAGTGCACCTCGACCGCAAGCTCTCCGACAAGCGCGTCTTCCCCGCCATCGACATCAACAAGTCCGGCACGCGCAAAGAGGAGTTGCTCCTGGAGCGCAACGAGCTCAATCGCATCTGGGTCCTGCGCAAAGTCTTCTCGCCGCTGTCGACCGTCGAATCGATGGAGCTTTTGGTGGAGAAGCTGGAGAAGACCCGCACGAACTCAGAGTTCCTGAACTCGATGTCCTCGATGTGAGAACCCTCCCGATCGTCCTCGCCCTGCTGCTCTTCGCCGCTCCCGCGTTCGCGCGCGGCCGCGATGTCTCTGGCCACTATGAGCGCGACGGCGAGAACGACCAGGCCTCGCTCGACGTGACCGCACTTTCCGGCGATCGCGTGAAAGTCACCGGCATCGCCCTCTGGAACACGAAGAACGAGAAATACGGCCCGAACATCGGCGAGCTCGATTTCGAAGCCACGCTGAAGAACGACTCAGTCACCTGGAGCGCCGCCGACGGCTACACGATCACGATCCGCTTCTCCCGAAAGGCGCTCGACGTCACCGAGCACTCCGCCGGTGGCCACCTCGGGATGAATGTGACGTTCGCGGGGCACTTTGAGAGGACCGCAGATTAGGCTTTTATCGTCTGCCGTCCGAGAGGTGGCCTGACACGCATCGAAGACTAAATCGGAAACGCGGGCGCGTAGAATTTAGCCGCGATGTCCGCGCATATTCAGCTCGATCCTGAGTACATCGCCGAATTCTGTAAGCGAAACCAGATTCGCAAGCTGGCCCTCTTTGGATCGGTGCTAACGGACCGTTTTCAGCCCGAGAGCGATATCGACATTCTCGTCGAGTTCCAGGAGGAAGCGCGGGTAGGATTATTCGCACTCGCCGGAATGGAGATCGAGTTGACCGAGAAGCTCGGACGCAAGGTCGACCTCAGGACACCCAAAGAGCTGAGTCGCTATTTTCGTGACGAAGTGGTGCGTGGCGCTGAGGTTCAATATTCAGTCGAGTGACACCATCCGCCTCGAAATTTCATGCGCTGATGACTGCGAGTCTCGGCGCTACAATTCACCGCCCGCCGCAGCCTGATCGCGGTCATGCAGAGGAGAACCCGATGACCACCACCACCCTCATCAAAAACGGCCGCATCGTCACAGCGGTCGATGACTACAACGCCGACATCCTCATCGACGGCGGAACGATCGTGACGATCGGCAAATCGATCGATGCGAACGCGGACAAGGTCATCGACGCCAAGGGACGACTCGTCATCCCTGGCGGGATCGACCCCCATACCCACATGGAGCTGCCGTTTGGCGGGACCTCGGCGTCCGATACGTTCGAAACCGGCACGATCGCCGCGGCGCATGGCGGGACCACCACCATCATCGACTTTGCCGTGCAGTACAAGGGCCAGTCGTTGAAGCAGGCGGTCGATGCGTGGCATGCCAAGGCGGACGGCAAGACCTCGATCGACTACGGCTTTCATCTCATCTGCACCGATTTGCCGGACGAGCGGCTGCCGGAGATGCGGTCGATGATCGATGAGGGGGTGTCGAGCTTCAAGTTGTTCATGGCCTATCCGGGAGTTTTCCTCGTCGATGACGCCACGATCTTCAAGGCCATGGGGATGGCTGGCGAGAACGGCGGGTTGATCTGCATGCATGCGGAGAATGGCGTCGTCATCGATGCCATCGTCAAGAAGGCGCTGGCGGACGGCAAGACGGCGCCGAAGTATCACGCGCTGACGCGGCCGACCAAGGCCGAAGCCGAGGGGGTCCATCGCGCCATTGCGCTGGCGGAGATGGCCGGCTCCTCGGTGTACATCGTTCACCTCAGTTGCGACGACTCGCTGCAGGAAGTCACGCGCGCGCGCGACATGGGCATCAATGCCTACGCCGAAACCTGCCCGCAGTATCTCTTCCTCGACTACAGCGTCTACGAGCAGCCCGGTTTCGAGGGCGCCAAGTACGTGATGACGCCGCCCATTCGCGAGAAGTGGAACCAGGAGCAGCTGTGGCGCGGGCTGAAGTTCAACGACCTGCAGGTGGTCTCGACCGATCACTGTCCGTTCTGCATGAAAGAGCAGAAGGAACTGGGGAAGAACGACTTCTCGAAGATTCCGAATGGCGGACCGGGAGTCGAAGAACGGATGTCGCTCATCTTCAACGGCGGCGTCGCCCAGGGGCGCATCTCACTCAATCGTTTCGTCGAGATCACGTCGACTGCCGCGGCAAAGATCTTCGGACTCTTCCCGAGGAAGGGCACGATCGCGGTCGGGAGCGATGCCGACATCGTCATCTTCGATCCGAACGAAGAGAGAACGATCAGCGCAAAGACGCACCACATGAACGTGGACTACTCCTGCTACGAAGGGATGACGGTAAAGGGTGTGACGAAAACCGTGTTGTCGCGGGGCGAGCTCGTAATCGAAGAGGGGAAGTACGTTGGGAAACCAGGGCAGGGGACGTTCCTGAAGAGAGGTCAAGCCTTCTCGTAGGGACGAGGGAGATGAAGCAGGGATGAGGGAAGGGCAATGCCGCGCGGAGGATTCGAAGAGCTGATCGTCTGGCGGAAGGGCATCGATCTTGTCAAGAACGTCTACTCCCTAACGCGCCAGTTTCCAAGCGACGAACGGTTTGGCTTGACGTCTCAGATGCGGCGCGCGGCAGTTTCGATTCCCTCAAATCTCGCGGAGGGCCATGCGCGGCACACGACAAAGGAGTACGTGCTCTTTGTATCGAATGCTGAGGGTTCCGCCGCGGAACTGCAAACGCAGCTTCAGATAGCGATCGAACTCGGTTACTGCGGCGAGGGTGGCGTTGACATCGTCAGCGGGCAACTGTACGAAATCCGGAAAATGTTGAACGCGCTGCGAAGAGAGTTGAACGCGCGAATCGTCCGCCGCCTCCCTCGTCCCCGTCGCCTCTAGTCCCTCGCCCTGAGTCCCTAACCCCTCATCCCTGCCTCATCTCCCTGCTACTTGAACTTCCCCGCCTCCACGTCCTTTACAAACTGAACGATCGCCCGAAAGTACGCCTCCTGGTCGTCGTACATCTCCAGGTGGCTCCCCTCCGTGAGCACCACGCGCGAGTGCGGAATCAGCTTTCCCATGCGCCGGATGTCCTCCGGCTTCATCGTGCCGTGTCGGCCGGCGATGATCAGCGTCGGGACTTTGATCTTCGGCAGGTCCGCCCAGCGATCCCAATCCTTGAAGTTGCCGCTGATGACGAACTCGTTCGGGCCTTGCATCACGTTGTAGATCTTCTGATTGAACTTCGCGAATGCGCGCGCCGCAGGTTCCGGCCACGGGTCCATGCGCAGCAGGTGCGCGGCGTAGACCTTGCCCATCATGATCTGCTGGTACTCCGGCGCGTCGTACTGACCGGCGGCCTCGTACTTCGCCAGCGTCTTGCGATCTTCCTCCGACAATTCGGCCAGCAGCGTCGCCGCGTATTTTTCGTACGACCCGATCCCGGCGGTCATGTCCGAGATGATCAGCGCCTTCAGATGGTCCTGATGCTCGAGGGCGTACTCGATGGCCAGCATGCCGCCCCACGAATGGCCGTAGAGGTAGTAATGATCGAGCCCGAGGCCCTTGCGAACCTGCTCGACTTCGCCGCGGTAGCGAGCGACCGTCCATAGCGACGCATCGTCCGGCTGATCGGAGTTCCCCACGCCGAGCTGGTCGTAGTAGTAGAACTGGATGCCGTGCTGCGGCAGAAAATCCTCGAAGCACTCGAAGTAATCGTGCGGGAAGCCGGGGCCGCCGTGAAGCGTCAGCATCTTCACCGGACCGTGCCCGACGCGCTTGGTCCAGACGTGGTACTTGCCGTCAACCTCGATCATCTTCGACCCTCCCGTTTTGACCTCGGCTGACTGGCTGGTAGCGGCGAGCAGAATGAGAGCGGACGTCATCAAAAGTCTGCGCATGACCGATTCTACGCATGAGACTGCGTGCCGGATCGCTGTGGCACAATGGCGCACCCCTCACTTTGGGAATCGGTAGCGGAGGCAATCCATGATGGACGCGGTCATCCAGCACGAAGACGGACGTGTCGAGCTTCGCTCCGAGGAGGGGATACGGAGCAGTCCGCTATACAACCATGATCTTGCGCCGGTGCCGGTGGCGCAGCGGAACTGGACCACCTACAACTACGCCGCGCTCTGGATCGCCATGGCGCACTGCATCCCGACCTACATGATGTCGTCGGGCCTCATCGGCGCGGGGATGAACTGGTGGCAGGCGTTGCTGACGATTCTGGTCGGCAACACCATCGTGCTCGTCCCGATCCTGCTCAACTCGCACGCCGGCACCAAGTACGGCATCCCCTTCCCCGTTTTCGCGCGCGCCAGCTACGGGACGTTTGGCTCCAACGTGCCGGCGTTGATGCGGGCCATCGTCGCCTGCGGCTGGTTCGGGATTCAGGCTTGGATCGGTGGCGAAGCGCTGCACACCTTCTTCACCTCGATCCTCCCGTCGTGGCCGTCCCTCCTCGGCAACTTCGCCGGGCATCCCACGACCGAATGGATCTCGTTCCTCCTCTTCTGGGCATTGAACATCCTGATCATCTACCGCGGCATGGACTTGCTCCGCCGTTTCGAAAACTGGGCCGCGCCCTTCGTCCTGGTGATGACCGCGCTCCTCCTCGGCTGGGCGGTCTGGCGCGCGCACGGCCTCGGCTACCTGCTGCACGAGAAAGGGAAGTTCGAGACCTGGGCGGCGTTTCGGCCGATCTTCATCCCCTCGCTGACGGCGATGATCGGCTTCTGGGCCACGCTCTCGCTCAACATGCCCGACTTCACCCGCTTCGGCCGCAGCCAGCGCGAGCAGGCCATCGGCCAGACCGTAGCGCTGCCGACGACGATGACCGTCTTTGCGGCGATGGGCGTGATCATCACCTCCGCCGCGCTGGTCATCTATCCGACGATGAGCGTCAACGAGCTGTGGGATCCGCTCAAGCTCGTCGCCCAATTCAAACAGCCGCTGGTGATCGCCATCTCGATGTTCACCGTCGTCATCGCCACGCTCTCGGTCAACATCGCCGCAAACGTCGTCTCGCCGGCGAACGACTTCGCCAACGCCTTCCCGAAGTGGATCTCCTTCCGCACCGGCGGCCTGATCACCGGATTACTAGCCATCGCAATGCGGCCGTGGCGGTTGCTGGCCGATCCCTCGGGCTACATCTTCGTCTGGCTTCTCGATGTTTCCGGCGGTCTCGGCTCGATCGGCGGCGTGATGATCGTCGATTACTGGATCGTGCGAAAGAAGATGCTGGTCCTCGGCGATCTCTATCGCACCGAGGGCGTGTACCGATACGCGGGCGGCTGGAACTGGCGCGCCATCTTCGCCACCGTCCTCGGCTGCACGGCCGCGTGGATCGGTCTGTTCGTACCGTCGCTGCGGCCTCTGAGCGACTACGGCTGGTTCGTCGGCTTCGGCGTCGCCGCGGTCACGCATCTCGTGCTGATGAAAGTCTCACCTCCCAATCCTGCGTGATAGTCTTCGCGGCTCGCGACGGTGACGCTCTCCAACTTCTTCCGCAAGCTGTTCGGCTTTTTCCGGCCGCCAGCGAAACCTGCCCCGCCACAGACGGTGATTGAAGTGGCGGGTGTCGAAATGGCGGTGCCCGCGCCAATCGTTCCCGAGCCGCCCACGGTGATCGAAGTCGCGGGCATTGAGATTCCGGAGTCGCCCCAACAGCCGGCGGATCCCGAGCCGCTGCCGGACGGCGATCCGGAGCCGGTGCCGATCACCGAACCGGAGCCGATGCCTCAGCCGGAACCGCCGCCAACTCCACCGCCGCCCCAGCCGACGATCATCGTCGCCGCGCGTGAGATAATCGCTGAACCCAAATCGGAGAAAAAACGCATGTCCCGAATCGTCAAAGGTGGTTTGATCCAGACATCCCTTGCTTGCGACACCAGCGAATCGCTCGACACGATCCGCGAGGCGCAGACCGAGCGCACGCTCAAGTACATCGACCAGGCCGGCGCCGAAGGCGTTCAGGTGCTGTGCATGCAGGAGATCTTCACCGGGCCGTACTTCTGCGCCGAGCAGACCACGCGCTGGTACGACTCCACCGAGAAGATCCCCGACGGCCCGACCACCAAGTTGATGCAGGAGTACGCGAAGAAGTACTCCATGGTCATCGTCGTGCCGCTGTATGAAGTGGAAGAGACCGGCGTTTACTACAACACCGCCGCCGTGATCGACGCCGACGGCAAGTACCTCGGCAAGTACCGCAAGAACCACATCCCGCACGTCGCTCCCGGTTTCTGGGAGAAGTTCTACTTCCGCCCCGGCAACCTCGGCTACCCGGTATTCGAGACCGCATACGCCAAGGTCGGCGTCTACATCTGTTACGACCGCCATTTCCCCGAGGGCGCGCGCGAGCTCGGACTGGCGGGCGCGGAGATCGTGATGAACCCCTCGGCCACGGTCGCCGGGCTCTCCGAGTATCTCTGGAAGCTCGAACAGCCGGCGCACGCGGTCGCCAACGGGTACTTCGTCGGCGCCATCAATCGCGTCGGTTTCGAAGCGCCCTGGAACATCGGCGAGTTCTACGGCCAGAGCTACTTCTGCGATCCGCGCGGCCAGATGCTCGCCGTCGGCCCTCGGGATGTCGACGCGCTCGTGACCGCGGACCTGGACATGGACAAGATCCGCGAGGTCCGCAACACCTGGCAGTTCTATCGCGACCGCCGTCCGGAGACGTACAACGGGATCGTCCGGTTATAACCGCCACGTGCGCGACCATATCCTCATCCACATCAACGGCCGCGAGCATCGCATCGAAGGCGATGCCGCGTTCGAGACGCTCGCGAACTATCTGCGCCAGGATCTCGCTGCGCCGGGAACCAAGATCGTTTGCGAGGAAGGGGATTGCGGTGCGTGTACGGTGCTGACGCGACGCACGGCCGATGCGGACTATCGTCCCGTCAACTCCTGCATCCTGAACCTGGCGCAGCTCGACGGTTCGTCGATCGTTACGGTTGAAGGGCTCCGCGTCTCCGCGCCTCCGCGTGAGACCGTTCTCCATCCCGTCCAAGAAGCGATGGTCCAATGCCACGGCGCCCAATGCGGCTACTGCACGCCGGGCTTCGTCATGGCCATGGCCGGCATGTTCGAAACCTGCGATCGCGTGAACGAGAAACAGGTTCGCGACGGCCTCACCGGAAACCTCTGCCGCTGCACCGGCTACGAGCCGATCATCAAGGCGGCGCTGGCTATCGAAGGCGCGCCGAAGATGCGCGACCGTTATCCCAATCTTCCGGACGCGAGCGACTCCGTCACCGTTGGCAACTTCTGCGCGCCCGCCACGCTCGACGAAGCGATTCGCTTCAAGCGCGACCATCCCGGATGCACCATCGTCCAGGGCGGCACCGACGTCGGCGTCTGGGTCAACAAACGCAACTACGCCGCGCCGGCCATGCTTTCGCTGGCAAAGATCGATTCGTTGAACGAGTTGCGCGAAGAAGACGGCGCGATCGTCGTTGGCGCGAACACCACTCTCGCCGATTTCGAGACCTTCATCGCCGATCGCATCCCCGAGCTGGCCCGCATCCTGGCCATCTTCGGCTCGCCGCAGATCAAGAACGCCGGCACGCTGATCGGTAATATCGCCAACGGCTCCCCGATCGGCGATACCTTGCCGTATCTCTTCGTCGCCGGCGCGGTGCTCGAACTCAACAACGGCACCCGCTCCGTCCCCATCGATCGCTTCTACCTCGGATACCGCAAGTTCGATCTGCAGCCGGACGAGATCATCACCCGCGTCCGCATCGGCATCGTCCGCGACACGCTCAAGCTCTACAAAGTCTCGCGCCGAAAAGACCTCGACATCTCCGCCTTCACCGCCGCCATCCGTCTGGCGATGACCGGCGATCGCATCGACCGCGCCGGCATCGCCTACGGCGGCGTCGCCCCCACCGTGATCCGCCTCCCGCGCACCGAGGCCTTCCTGGCGGGCAAGTCGGCAACGCTCGACACCTTCGAGCACGCCGGCCGCATCGCCCGCGACGAGATCAAACCGATCAGCGACGTCCGCGGCTCCGCCGACTACCGCCTGCAACTGGCCGAGAACATCCTGGCCAAGTTCTGGTACGAGACGTTCGGGGAAACGTCCGCGCACCGATTCGCGCAGGCGTAGACGAGATGCCGCGGTTACAGGAATCGCTGCTTGGTCTTATCCGGGCGATCGCAAACCTCGACATCGAGAAGGCCTCGGCCATCCTCAACCAGGATCGTTCGCTCGCTTCGGCAGCCTTGGCAACCGGCGCCACCCGGACCAACGCAGAATCGTATTACTTCAAGCAAATCGCCCACTATGCGTACGCGGGCGACACAGCTCTCCACATCGCCTCGGCCGCCTATCTACCGGGGATGGTGACCCAACTGCTCGCCTGCGGGGCGAATGTCTCGGCCGCGAACCGCCGCGGCGCCCAGCCGATTCACTATGCGAGTGATGGCGGACCTACAGCGGGCCGATCGAATGAACAGGATCAGGCCGATGTGATCCGTGCCTTGGTGAACCACGGGGCAGATCCGAATGCGGTCGACAAGAGCGGAGTCGCTCCCATCCATCGAGGCGTTCGCTGCCGATGTTCCAGTGCCGTCGAAGCGCTATTGGCAAATGGCGCCGATCCGCGACTGAGAAACGGTTCCGGCTCGTCGCCCTTACATCTAGCGGTGCTCGACACCGGACGCGGTGGATCCGGGCTGCCCGAGAGCCGGGATGCCCAGATCCAAATCATCCGGGTACTCCTCTCACACGGGGCACGCTTTGATGACCGGGACTACCGGGGTAGGACCGTATCCGAGATGTGTGATCCGCGCCTTCTTTCGATTTGAGTCAGGGGTCAGGTCCCTAGTTGGCCCGCCTCAAGGGTCTTCCGCCGCGTCTGCGAGCACCCTTTCGCGAAGCGCAGTGGAGACACGGAAACCATGCTCGATCAGTGCATCCAGCAATGGACGCACCTCTGGGATGAGGCTTCCGCGCTTTGCAGCAAGGAGAATACCGGCAGTGCCAACGACCGGCAGACCGAGAACGAGAGCCAGCTTTCGAGCTGGCCGCTCATCCAGGACCACCAGACTGGCGCCGACCTCCAGTCCCAAAGCGAGAGACTCACTCTCACCTGCACCTAACGATGCTGTGAGGATTTCGGAGCCAATGGGTCGTGTCAGATCACGGACCGTGATCCAAGCGGGGAGAGTCGGGAGGCTCGGTGAGACCTCGCGCGCGACCGCTGAGGGAATCAGTATCCGGCCGAACAGGTGTTCGATGAGCGAGAGATGGCCGATCTGATTAAGCGCGATGAGCGGACTCGCGTCGACTATGACTCCAGCCATGCAGTGACCACGGCTTTCTCGTGCTCCCATTCATCAGCGCTCATATCGATGGCTGGTATCCCGAGCTGGGACGCGTAGCGAATGAAGTCCAGTCGAGGCATTCCGAGCAACTCGCCGGCCTTGCCGCTGGAGATCGCGCCACGCCGATACAACTCGAGCACGATCATCTCGCTGGCGGCAAGTTCGACGTTCTCATTCGTCTGATGCAGCAGGGTAGCGAGACCCTCGTCGAGGTCAATCGTGACGGTGCTCATGTCTTCTCCCGCATGCAAGGATAACTGAATGCGGTCAAGTTGAATTGCGAGCGAAGCTAACCGGCGACCGCATCGAACCGCCGCCATCGCCTACGGCGGTCGTCGCACCGACCGTGATCCGCCTCCCAAGCACCGAACCATTTCTCGCCGGCAGGTACGCAAGCTCGACACCTTCGAATGCGCCGGCCGCATCGCCCCCGACGAGATCAAACCGACCGCCTATGTCCGAAGTAACTTGGGGTCATATCTGGAAATCAACGTCCGTCACTGACGATCCGAGATGTGTGATCCCCGGCTTCTGGCGATTTGAGTCGTGAGTGCCGTCCCTAAGCTATCGCCTTCGGGGTTTGGTGCTGAGCGCTCTAGCGAACTCCTCCTCACGCTTCTCGTCCGTAAGGGTCTCGAGAAAATCACGGTCTGGGAAAGCGTCGCTTGTATGCTCGAGAACGATGTTAGCGAGCGTGCGGAGACGGTGCATCTTGGACGGATACTTGATTCGATCCTGAAGGACTGCACTTGACCGCACTGCGTCAATGAAGGCTTCCGCCGCGCGGTCGTCGAACGCTTGGAACATGCCTGGAATGATCGCCGCAGCCGCATTGGCGAAAAAGTCCGTCCGACTCCATTGCATACTTCGGCCCATATAACCAACGTACGTATGCGTAAGCGCCGACACATATGGCTGCAGAATGTCCGCCGGGATTACCGAGGCGTAAGCCTCTAAGTCTCGAACAACTCGGTTTTCAACCTCCCAGGCATCTAGGCTCTGTGCTAGCTCAGTAATGAGCGGCTGGACAATGTATCTTCGTGCAGCTAGCGAGAGATAACGTACAGAGTCGACGGTCCTAACAAAAGCGAACGCCTGCGCTGTAACTGGCGCATTTCCCTTCGCGAGTTCCTGATCGACCCGTCGCGCAACCTGAACTTTCACAGACTTAGGCAACGACCGCCACAAGAGAGGAGCGACAAATTCGATATTGGAACGCAAAATAGAGGGTGCCGCTGGGTGAATGTAGGCCGTAAGGAGTCGGTTGGCGAGTTCGTTGGTGTAGCTTTCGGGCAGTTCGTCGACAGCATTTTCTACTGCTAGAGGATTGCGATCAAAATTCTGATCACCTAGCATCGTGAAGTAGTCATCAAGATCAATGATTGTTGACGGGTAAGGTTCAGCCAACACATATTTGATGCAATCAGCCATCATTGCGAGGACTTTGATAGGCGAAGGTTCGCTGCTTTTCGGGTGGCCATCAAAAATATGGCGTGTTTCCTTCGCTTGACGCAGAATCTTGCTCGCCTCCCAGCCAATTACGCCAATCTGATATGCGCCATCGATAAGTTCGTCGTCGTTCACACCATTCTGGAAGTCTTCGTAACACTTGACACTTTTCTTGCCTGGCGGCAAAGTCTTGTTGAACAACGACAGACTTCGTGAAGTGATTTTGTTTCTGAGATCATCGACCACCGCGTTCCAGAATGAGCCGATAGCACTGCGGTAACCGCCAACTGGAAGGACACGGGTCGCTTCAGCGATGTAAGGATTCTCGCGCAAGTCCTCTCTGACAGCCTGGAGTGTGCGCTCAAAAAGTGGAACAAGTTCTGAAACAACGAAAGTTGTTTCGCCGAGGGCAACAACCTCCGGAGCTCTAAGAACGATTTTGTCTGTCACGCTAGTTCGAACTGAGCATGTTCAATCCGGCATTCCCAAATCGAACCGAGAACTGCAGTTCCGTCGGCGCCTCTCCGTCAGTTCACCTGCGCCGAACGCCCTGCCCGATACAGCAGCGCGCAGATTGCGATCACGATCACGATGCCGGTACCGATCGCAACCGCACCGGTGAGGTGCGTGAAGTCTTTCGCCGCGAAGTGCATGCTCGCCAGCGCACTGCCGAGGGCTGGGAACTTTCCGGATGACCCAATTAAAAACGCGATGAGCACGCCGACCAGTCCTTCGCCGGCGATCATCCCCGAGGCGGCGAGGACTCCGGGATCGCTGTCGAGCGACTTTGCATCGCGCTTTGCGTCGACCATGCGGCGGACGATGCCGCCGAGGAAGACGGGGGCGAGGGTGCCGAGCGGGAGGTAGATGCCGACGGCGAAGGAGAGGCCGGGGAGGCCGGCGATGATGGCGCAGATCGAGAGGGCGGAGCCGGTGCCGACGAGCGCCCACGGCAGGGAGCCGGAGAGGACGCCTTCGATCACGGTCTTCATCAGCGTCGCTTGCGGGGCGGGGAGCTCGGGGGAGCCGAAGGTGAAGGCGCGGCCGAGGAGGAGGACGGTTCCGGCGATGGCCCAGCAGGCGCAGGCGGCGCCGAGGAACTGGCCGAACTGCTGCTTCGCCGGCGTGGCGCCGACGAGGTAGCCGGTCTTCAGATCCTGCGAGATGTCGCCGGCTTTCGAGGCGGCGATGCAGACCACCGTGCCGACGGTGAGGATGGCCGCGCGGGCGGAGGGATCGGTCCAGCCGCAGAGCACGAAAACGACCGACGCGCCGAGCAGCGTCACCAGCGTCATCGCCGAGGTCGGGTTCGAGGAGACGCCGATCAGGCCGACGATGCGTGAGGACACCACGACGAAGCAGACGCCGAAGATGGCCACGCCGAGCGCGGCCACGAGGCGCGGTCCGAAGGCCATGTTGCCGGCGAGCAAGCCCGGCACGGCCACGAGCGTGATGACGACCGCCAGCGGAACGACCACCACGATCCACGACGGCACGTCGCGATCGGTGCGCGGTGCGTTTTCACTCGCTTCCAATCCGCCGCGCCGCAGCCCGCGCATGACCGCGGCGAACGAGCTGGCCATCGTCGGCAGCGCTTTGATCACCGCCACGATTCCGGCCGCGGCCACCGCGCCCGCGCCGATGTAGCGCACGTAGCGTGACCAGATCTGCGCCGCCGTCATCGCTCCGATGGTGAGCTTCGCCTCCGGAAACATCGGCGCCGATAATCCCGCGCCGAACGTGGCGATGAGCGGCGTCAGCACGATTGCGGAGATCAGGCTGCCGGAGACCATGATCGCCGACTGCTTGTATCCGAGGATGTAGCCGACCGCGAGCAGCGCGGGTGCGATCTCCAGCGCCAGCTCCGCTTTGGCCAGCACCGGCAGATGCATCGACAGGCCCGAGGGGATCAGCACGAAGGCGCCGATGGCGAGTTTGATGATCGCGCCGGCAGCGAGGCCGATGAAAATCCACTTGCCGCCTGACGTCCCGGTGGTCGTCGCCCGTAGCACTTCGGCGCACGCGGTTCCCTCGGGATACGGCAGTTCATCGGCCGATTTGACGATCAGCAATCGCCGCAGCGGGACCATCGCGGCGATGCCGAGGAATCCTCCGAGCAGCGCCAGGATGGCCACCTGCCAGAACGGCGGCGCCATTCCCCAGAGAAACAGCGCCGGGATGGTGAAGATCGTCCCCGTCGCCAGCGACGAACTGGCCGAGCCGATCGTTTGCGAGATGTTCGCTTCGAGGATGACGCCCTCGCGCCGCCCCGGCATCAGCCGGAAGAGCGCCACCGTCAGCACAGCGATCGGAATCGACGTCGAAACCGTCAGTCCCACTTTCAGGCCGAGGTAGGCGTTCGCCGCGCCGAAGATCACGCCGAAGAGGACTCCGGCGATGACGGCGCGGGTGGTGAGCTCGATGACAGAATCGTCGCGCGGCGCTGTAATGCTCATGCGGGATCGTGGCGCGAGTAGTCGCGCCTGTCAACGCAGAGTTCGATGAAAGCGATTGGCAAGAACGGTTTGAACCACCGTGTTAGAGTTCGGACAGATGGAACGCGTCGTCCAGATGTTCAGCAGTTTTGAAGAAGCCGACGCGGCTGACGACCAGTTCTACGCTGACCTCACGCCCGAGGAGCGGCTCGATATCCTCCTCGAGCTAGTCGAAAGACAACGGAGTACGCTTGGCGAAGCTGCAAGCCGACTTGAAAGAGTTCATCGCATTGCTGAACTCTCATCACGTTGAATACCTTCTCGTTGGTGGCGCCGATGTCACGAAACTACTCGCGGTAGCAAAGCGAAAGGGCGGCGCTGGCTAACGTTCTTTCGCTCAGCCGTAACGCCCACAGGATTTCGCACGCCCGCTATACTTTCCCTTCCATGTCCTCGGTCGGCAAGAACATCCCCCACGATTCTGCAGTCGGTCACGTCAGCGGCGAGTCGGTTTACATCGACGATGTGGCGCCGCTGCGCGGAGAGCTGATCGTCGATTTCGTCTGGTCGCCGGTGGCGCACGGACGGATTCGCTCGATCGATTTCGGCGATGCGGCGTCGTTCGCGCAGCTCTTCACCTATCGCGACCTGCACCACAACCTCTTCGGGGCCATCATCCAGGACGAGTTCCTGCTGGCCGAGGAAGTCGTGTCATTCATCGGTCATCCGATCGTCGTCGTGGCCGCGGAGTCGCGCGCGGCCATTCGCAAAGCCAAGGCGGCCATCAAGGTCGACATCGAAGAGCTGGAGCCGGTGTTCACCATCGATGAGTGCAAGCGGCGCGGGCTGTTCATCGGTAAGACCATGACCATTAAGCGCGGCGACGTCGATGCCGCCTTCTCCTCGGCGAAAAACATCCTGGAAGGGACGTTCATCAACGGCGGGCAGGATCACTTCTACCTCGAGTCGCAGGCCGCGTTGGCGGTGCCCGGCGAGTTCGATCAGCTGACCGTTCACTCGTCGACGCAGAACCCGTCCGAGGTGCAGGACGTGATCGCGCACCTCCTCGGGCTGCCGATCAACAAAGTCACCGTCGTCACCAAACGCATGGGCGGCGGCTTCGGCGGCAAGGAGTGTCAGGCCACGCATCCTGCCGCGATCGCAGCGTTGGTGGCGCACAAACTCAAACGGCCGGCGCGCATCGCCTACACCAAGGATGACGACATGTGCGTCACCGGCGGCCGGCATCCGTTCCAGAACGACTACAAGGTTGCCTTCGATGACGACGGCGTCATCACCGCGGCGCAGATCGATTTTTTCTCCGACGGTGGCGCCTTCGCCGATCTTTCGACCTCGGTCCTCGGCCGTGCCCTCACGCACGCCGACAACACCTACTACCTGCCGAACGCCCTGATCCGCGGCACGGTCTGCCGGACGAACCTTCCGCCCAACACCGCCTTCCGCGGTTTTGGCGGTCCGCAGGGGATCGCCACGATCGAGAACATCCTCGAGGAGATCGCCGTCCTGCTGAAGATCGATCCGCTGGAGATCCGCCGGCGCAACTGCTACGGGATCGACGATCGCAACATCACGCCGTACGGGCAGGTGGTGCGGAACAATCATCTGCCGCAGCTTTTCGATGAGATCGCCGAACGGGGCGAGTATGCATCGCGCGTCGCCGAGGTGGCGAAGTTCAATGCCAGCTCGCGCACGCACCTGCGCGGGATCGCCTGCACCGCGGTGAAGTTCGGGATCTCGTTCAACACCAAGTTCCTCAACCAGGCCAACGCGCTGGTCAACGTCTACCTCGATGGCTCCGTGCAGGTTTCCACCGGCGCCACGGAGATGGGGCAGGGCGTGAACACGAAGATCCGCCAGATCGTGGCCGACGAGTTCGGGATCGATGCGGAGCGCGTGCTGCTGATGCCGACGTCCACCGAGAAGAACAACAACACTTCGGCCACCGCGGCGTCGAGCGGCGCAGACCTCAACGGAAGCGCCGCCGCCGACGCCTGCCGCAAGATTCGCGCGCGGATGTCGGCCGTGGCCGCGGAGTACTTCAATCGCGCCGCAGGCGTCGAACCATCAGTCGATGACGTCGTCTTCGAAAACGGCGAGGTCTTCGATCGCCGCGTTGCCGAGCCGCGCGTTCCCTTCGCCGCGCTGGTGAAGATGTGCCATCTCGAGCGCGTCTCCGTCGGCGAGCGCGGTTTCTATTCGACGCAGGGCCTCGATTGGGACGCCGACAAAGGCTGCGGCGCACCGTTCCTCTATTTCACGCAAGGTGTGGCGATTTCGGAAATCGAGATCGATCGCTTCACCGGCATGATGCACGTCCGACGCAGCGACCTGCTGATGGACATCGGCAAGCCGATCAACCCCGGCATCGACCGCGGCCAGATCACCGGCGCTTTCATCCAGGGCATGGGCTGGCTGACGAACGAAGAGCTGCGCCGCGACGCCAAAGGCAACCTGCTCTCCCACTCGCCGACGACGTACAAGATCCCCAACATCCAGGACGTCCCGCCGGTCTTCAACGTCGACTGGATCGATGCCGAGAACCCGCTGAACATCCGCTCCAGCAAAGCCGTCGGCGAGCCGCCGCTGGTGCTTGCCATCTCCGTCTGGATGGCCGTGAAGAACGCACTGTCATTCCTCAGCAACGGCGAGATCCCGAAGCTCCACGCGCCGGCAACGGGGGAAGAGATTCTGATGCGGATGACGGAGTACCGGCGGGTGGCCCGCGGTGCGGATGCTCGCGAAGTGGCGGCGCCGCAGCCGTAACACCGGAGCGCTGGCGTCCCGCCGGCTGGACCGGCGGCGTCTCGCCGCCGTGGTTAGCAGCAAATGTCTGGAGTCTTGCCGGTTCGGCGGCGGGACGCCGCCGAGCCAGCCCGGCGCGGACGCCAGCGCTCCGTCGTGCAACGCACTATCATCCGCCGCGTGATTCTCCGCAGCCGCAACGTCGTCACGCCGCAGGGCCTCCGGCCGGCGTCGATTCACATCCGCGACGGCGTCATCGAACGCGTCGGCGATTTTGATGACGCGGAACATGCCGAAGACTTCGGCGACTTGACGCTCATGCCCGGCATCGTCGACTCCCACGTTCATGTGAACGAGCCGGGACGCACGGAGTGGGAAGGGTTCGAGACGGCCACCCGCGCCGCGGCCGCTGGCGGGGTGACGACGATCGTCGACATGCCGTTGAATTCGATCCCTCCGACGACCTCGGTGGCAGCATTGCAGGCGAAGGTGCACGCGCTCCAGGGAAAGTGCCGTGTCGATGTCGCGCTCTGGGGCGGCGCGGTACCGGGAAATGCCGGCGTGCTGCGTCCGATGATCGATGCCGGAGCCTGCGGGTTCAAGTGCTTTCTCGTCGACTCCGGCGTGCCGGAGTTTGGACATCTCGATGCCCGCGGTCTGGAAGAAGCATTGAATGCTCTCCACGGGACCGGCGCGCCGCTGCTGGTTCATGCGGAGTTGCCGGAGCACATTCACGCGCCGGCGGGCGACGATCGTTCGTACGCCAGTTATCTCGCCACGCGTCCGGCCGCGGCGGAGGATGAAGCGATCGCGCTGGTCTTTGCGATGGCGAAGAAGACCGCCACCCATGCGCACATCGTCCACCTCTCCTCGGCGAATGGGCTGGAGGTCCTTCGACGCGCTCGCAACGAAGATGTTCCGCTGACCGCCGAGACCACGCCGCACTATCTCTACTTCGACGCGGAATCCGTTCCCGACGGCGCGACGGAGTTCAAGTGTGCGCCGCCGATCCGCGGGCACGCCAATCGCGAGGCGCTCTGGCGCGGCATCGAGGAAGGGTTGCTCATCGCCATCGTCAGCGACCACTCGCCGTGCACGCCGGAGTTGAAGCGGATGAACGATGGCGACATCCATCGCGCCTGGGGCGGCATCGCGTCGCTGCAATTTGGCTTTTCGATCGTCTGGACCGAGGCGAAGCGGCGGGGGATTGCGTTCGAGAAGATCGTCGATCTGATGACCATCGGGCCGGCGATGCTGGCGGGGCTGCAGCACCGCAAGGGCAAGCTGGCGGCTGGGTACGACGCGGACATCACGGTCCTCGATCCCAAGGCGCGCTTCGTCGTTCGAACCGAGGATGTGCAGCATAGGCATAAGGTCACGCCGTATGCCGGCGAGACACTCGCGGGAGTCGTTCGTGCGACGTATGTTCGCGGCCACAAGGTGTGGCAGGATGGCTCGCACTTCGGAAATGCGATTGGCGAATGGGTTCGGAGATGAGGCGAATGTTGAATGTTGAATGTTCAGTGTTGAATGTTGAATGGTCTGGGCATCGGTCTCTGCTTTCGTTCAACATTGAACATTCAACATTGAACATTCAACATTCGTCGCTCGGTCAATCATGAGCGACACCGACTTCAGAGTCCTTCTCGACCTCGCCTCCGAGCGCCTCGGCGGGTCGGTGCTCTACGCCACCGACGACTACTTCGCCGAGAAGGAAAACCTGCTCAAGCCCGGCAAGGCGGTCTGGAAAGAGCACGAGTACACCGACCGCGGGAAGTGGATGGATGGGTGGGAGAGCCGGCGCAAGCGCACTCCTGGTCACGACTTCGCC
>Ga0157378_10001711_pt1 | contig 19741 bp, 12 predicted proteins | sample M65metaG_FD_115309 | JGI IMG/M metagenome (GOLD analysis project Ga0157378, IMG submission 115309) | Miscanthus rhizosphere microbial communities from Kellogg Biological Station, Michigan, USA - M6-5 metaG | ecosystem: Host-associated > Plants > Roots > Rhizosphere > Soil | place: USA: Michigan...
CAGGACGTTGGTCTCCATCGCCGCGAAGCGCCGGGCCGAGCGCGTGCCGATTTTGCCGAAGCCGATGATCAGTACGGTCTTGCCAAAGAGGTCATAGGGCAGCATGCCGAGCCGGCTCGGCCATTTGTCGTCGCGGACGATCGAGTGCATTTCCGTGGCGCGCTTGGCGAGCGTCAGCATCATGAACAGCGCCTGTTCGGCGACCGAGGGCGAATTGGCGGTGCCCGCCACCATCAGCGGGACCTTGCGCTTGCTCAGCGCCGGGACGTCGACGGCATCGAAGCCAACGCCGATCCGCGTCACCACCAGCATGTCTTTGGAGGCTTCCAGTTCGGTCTCGCCGAAGCGCGTACCGCCGAGGGCAACGCCATGAACCGGCGCGTGCTCTTTCAGCTTGGCTTCGAAATCCCTGGCGGAGATCATGTTGGGGAATTCGACGAATTCGATATCGTCTCGCGCATGGAGCAGTGCGCGGCCCTGGTTCGACATCGATTCCGTGACGAAGATTTTCTTCTTGTTGGTAGCCATTTCCTGCCCTTGGTCGCTATTTTTACGCCATCAAAGGACGGCGCCGGTCACCTCGTTTAGCAGGTGCATATTGTTGAGGTCCACTGCCAATCGGAGCGGACCGCCGTCCTGCGCGCCGGCGTTCGGATTGACCCGGCCGCAAACCTGCGCGCCCTCCAGCGTGAAATAGATCAGGGTCTCCATTCCCATCGGCTCGGTGACGTCGAGCACGGCGTCGAAGGCTTCGATGCCGGGCTCGGGATGCGCCTTGGCCTCGGTAATATGTTCGGGGCGGATGCCGAGCAGCAATTTATCGGTACGCGGGATGGAATTGTATCGCGCGGCGCGCGCTGGCGGCAGCGGGAAAGAGATGCGGTCGGTGATGCGGATATTGAGCTTGCCGCCGACATCTTCGAGCCGGCAGGGAATGAAATTCATCGCCGGCGAGCCGATGAAGCTGGCGACGAATTTGGTCGCCGGCTTGTGGTAGAGTTCGTTCGGAGTCCCGATCTGCTCGATGCGGCCGTGGTTCATCACCACGACTCTGTCGGCAAGAGTCATCGCCTCGACCTGGTCATGGGTGACGTAGACCGTGGTGGTGCGGACCTTCTGGTGCACCTTCTTGATCTCGATCCGCATCTGCACGCGCAGCTTGGCGTCGAGATTCGACAGCGGCTCGTCGAACAGGAACACTTTCGGGTTGCGCACGATGGCGCGGCCCATGGCGACGCGCTGGCGCTGGCCGCCGGACAGTTGCTTCGGCTTGCGGTCGACCAGTTCGACGATGTCGAGCATGCGCGCGGCCTCGTCGATCCGGCTCTTGATCTCGGCCTTCGGATAGCGCTTCAGCCGCAGCCCGAACGACATGTTTTCCGCGACCGTCATGTGCGGATACAGCGCGTAGTTCTGGAACACCATCGCGATGTCGCGGTCCTTGGGCGGAACGTCGTTGACGACGTCGCCGCCGATCATGATGTCGCCGCCGGTTATGTCCTCGAGCCCCGCGATCATCCGCAGCGTGGTCGACTTGCCGCAGCCGGATGGTCCCACCAGCACGACAAACTCATGGTCGGCGATGTCGAGATCGATGCCGCGCACCGCCTCGACATCGTCATAGCGCTTGATCACCTTACGCAACGTCACGTCAGCCATGAGATATCAACCCTTTGTCGCACCGGCGGTCAGGCCGGCAATGTAATAATCCATCAGGAAGGCGTAGATGATCAGCGGCGGCGCGGCGCCGAGCAGGGCGCCGGTCATGATCTGCCCCCAGTTGAAGACGTCGCCCTTGATCAGCGTGGTGATGATGCCGACCGGCAGCACCAACTGGTCGGTCGAGGTGGTGAACACCAGCGGATACAGAAACTGCGCCCACGAGACGGTGAAGGCGAAGATGGTCGCGGCGATCAGGCCGGGCAGGGCGACGGGAATGAAGATCCGCGTCAGGGTTTGGAACCAGGAGGCACCGTCGATGATGGCAGCTTCGTCAAGCTCCTTCGGAATCGAGGCGAAATAGCCGATCATGATCCAGGTGCAGAACGGCACCGTCAGCGTCGGGTAGATGAACAGCAGCACGTACCAGCGATTGATCAACTGGATGCCGGTCCATTCGCCGAACATGGCAAACACCTTGAACAGCGGAATGAACAGCAGGCTGTCCGGGATGAGATAGGTCAGGAACACGCCGGTGGCGAGCGTCGCCGAACCCCAGAACCGCATCCGTGCCAGCGCGAACGCGGCCGGCACCGAGATCAGCATGGTGATGGTGACGACGAAGATCGAGACCAGCGCCGAGTTCCAGAAGAACCGCAGGAACTGGTTCGACGTCAGCAACCCCGCATAGTTCTCCAGGGTAGGGTGAAAAACCCACCATGGATTGGTCGCCGCTGAAATCTCCGCGCTGCTCTTCAGCGAGGTGATCAGCATGTAGAACGGCGGCAGCAGCGAAAATATCGCAAACAGGGTCAGGAAGAAATACGACCACCGCAACGCCCAGGTACGGTCGCGGCTCATGCTGCCATACTTGACGGTGCGGGTCGGTGCGGCCTTGTCGATGGTGACGGTGCTCATCAGGCTTCATTCCCGCGCTTGTTGACATCCCGCAGGATGAAGATCGCCGCGATCGCCAGGATCGGCACCATGAACAGCGAGACGCTGGCGCCGAGCGGGATGTCGCTGCCTTCGATGCCGATCCGGAACGCCCAGGTCGCGAAGATGTGGGTGTGATCCAGCGGACCACCGGCGGTGAGGATGCGCACGATGTCGAAATTGGCGAAGGTGACGATCAGCGAGAACAGCGTGGTGATGGCGATGATGTTGCGCATCATCGGCAGCGTGATGTACCAGATCCGCTGCCACCAGTTGGCGCCGTCAATGGCGGCAGCCTCGTAGAGCTGGTCCGGCACCGACTTCAGCGACGCCAGATACATGATCATGAAGAACGGCGCGCCGTACCAGACGTTGACCAGGATGACGGAGAAACGCGCCCAGTCCGCGTCCCCGGTCCAGGGGATCGGGCCGATGCCGAAGAACGACAGCGTGTAGTTGAAGGCGCTGTAGGACGGGTCGAACAGCCACAGCCACGCCAGCGTGCTCATCGCCGGCGGGATCACCCAGGGCACCAGCAGCATGCCTCGCCATTTGCGCTGCCCTTTGGCGGGAATGTTGTGAACGAAGTGCGCGACGATGAACCCGATCAGCGCCTTGAAGATCACGGCCGAGATCGCGAAGATGCAGGACTGCTTGACCACCAGCCAGAAGGTATCGCGCTTGAACAGGAATTCGAAATTGCCGAGGCCGACGAATCTCTGCATCGACTTGTTCAGGGTTGCCAGATGCAGCGAGTAGAACGCCGGATAGAGCACCAGCAGTACGATCAGAACGATCAGCGGCAAGGTCATCAGGAACGCCGCGGTCGATTTTCGCTTCATTGCGTTGCGCAAGCTCGAGCGCTTGCGCCGCGGCTGCGTTGTCCCGACGCTGGTCGGCTGAAATGCGACGTCAACCATGGTGCATCTTCCCCACGCGATCTATTTCAAGGAGACGCCGCTTGAAGCGGACTTATTTTTGGCCGGCCCTCGAGAAGCCGATACCGGCTTCGCGATGATCCCTGCATGGTCGCACATACGCCACGGCGGCCCGCCACTCGACGAGCCGCCGCGAAGCTATCCGTTTTAACTGCGCATAAAACCTTCGCACTCACCTTCGGCCCAGGCGAGCGTCTTTTCCATCGCTTCGCCCTGGTGGTAGCGCAGGCACATCTTGGTCAGTGTGGCCTGGGCGTAGATCTGCTGTGCGATCTTCGGCGGCGCCGGCGAGGCCGCGATCGACAGCGTCTGATGGTTGAAGGGGTTCGGGTAGTGATAGAGCGTGCCCTTCGGCGGCCCTTCTTCCTGCCAGACCTTCAACGTGGTCAGCTTCTGGTAGGCCGGCAGGTCGTAGCCGCCTGACGCCGTCACCATCTTCTCGATGGCGGCCGGCTTCGACAATGCCACCAGCAAGCTCTTGGCGGCTTCCTTGTTCTTGGAGAAGTTCCAGATGGTCCAGAAGTAGGGCAGGTAGGGTGCGAAGCGACCCTTGGGCCCGGCCGGGAAGCCGTGCGTCCAGCATTGTTCGGCGACCTGCGGCGCATCGCGCTTGGCGACCGCCCAAGCGCTCGGTGGGTTCATGATCATCGCGCCACGGCCGGAAACCAGCCACTTGTTGTTGGAGGCGTCGTCCCACGCCGCCACGTCCGGCGGCAGGAAGCCGATCAGCTTCTTGTAAAACTCGAGCGCTTGCCGCACCTCGTCAGTCTTGACCGTGAGGTTGCCCTTTGCATCGACAAGATGCGCGCCAAATGAAGCGAAGATCGCGCCTGCGGTATCGACGTTGTCGGAGGTCTCGCCGAGACCGATGCCGAACGGAACGCCGCCCTTTTGGCAAGCTTCGGCCGCCTTCAAGAAGGTCTCCAGAGTCCAGTTGTCGGCCTTTGGCGCCGAACCGGCAGGATACATTTCCTGGACGTCGATGCCGGCGTGTTTCTTCATCAGGTCGATGCGCGAGCAGGGGCCCTTGATCTGGCTGCCGACGCAGCCGGGAACCCCGAGCCATTTGTTGCCGAGCGTGCCGAGATACTTGGCTGTGCCATTAACCTCGCCGTTCTCGGCGATGATCGGTCCCATGATATCGGCGACGTCTTCGAGCTGTTCTGAATTGGCGTGGGCCCACCAGGTCGGCATTGCGATGATATCGTGGCCGGACTTCGCCTGACCTTCAGCCGCGATGGTCAGGAGGTTCTTGTTGCCCTGGCTCGGGATGTAGTCGATCGTAACCTCGACCTTGGCCTTTTCGGCCCATTCATTGACCAGATCGGTCGAGGCCTTGTTGGCGCCGGGCACCCAGTGGTCCCAGAAACCGATCGTCAATTTGCCGGCAGCGTGGGCGCCGCGGATGTAAGGTGCGGTGACCAGTGCGGCGGACGATAGCGCAGTAGCAGCAACAAATTGTCGGCGAGAAAGCGTCTTGCGTGACATGGTGTTTCCCCTTTGCTGAGCCAGATTCTGCTTCTTGTTATTATTCTCCGTCAGATGGCGCGCCGGATGAGAACGACGCGCCAGCGGATATTTTGTAGTGAGATCAGAGCAGAATTGTTTGCCTCTGTCGAGAAAACACGTCGACCGCATGCATTGAACTAACGTCGCGCACAAACTTCCGGTGTCACCGGCGGCGTATCGACGCAGCGCCGATCGTCAATAATCACCGGCACCCTGTTGCGCTGCACACCTGCCGTTTCGGTTCCGCCGAAACGGGATGCGGTTGTGCCACAGTCAATATGCGACGTGCGTAACTCCTTCGCATGAATGCTGTTTCCCGGCCGTGGACATCACGGCGCAACGGTGGACGGGCTTGGGGCGAAAACGATAGTTTAGCTGCAGACGGATTCACGTCAGACCAACCGCTCGTGCGCCCAAACTTCGCGATCGACCATGGAGCCTAAATAATGACCAGCCCTGTGAAGCTTTCCCGCCCGCGGTCGCGGTTACGTATCGCGCTTGGCGCCGTCGTTCTGCTCGCGCTCGGCGCATCCGCCAGCGTGGACGCCCAGGTGGTCCAGGGCGTCGAGAAAGGGGCGCGCGAGGGCAACAAGGCGGCAGGCCCCGTCGGCGGCGTACTGGGTGGCGCGATCGGCGGCGTCGTCGGCGTCGTGACCGGCGTCACCGGCGTTTTGACCGGCGGCGGCGGCAAGGGCGGCCAGCCGCAAGGCCAGCAGGCGCAGCAACCCGCAGCGAAGGATGCCAAGCAAGGCGATGGCGCAAAAACCGCCAAGGCAGCCAAAGGCGCGAAGGGCACCAAACAGACGGCCGTCCTCACCCAGAACGGTGCGCCGACGCTGACCGCCGAACAGATCGTCGCCAACAGCGACGCCAATATCGAACGGATCAAGAAATCATTGAACCTCACGCCCGAGCAGGAGAAGAACTGGGCCGGATTCAACAGTGCAATGCACTATCTCGGACATAACGGCGCCGATCGCCTCAATCTGCGCATCGCGCGAGCGAAACGCGATCCGCCTGATGACATCATTGAGCAGATGCGCAACGAGGCCCAGTTCCTCAACGACCGCGCCGTCGATCAGCGCAATGTGGCCGATGCTGCCGAGCCGCTGTTTGCCAGCCTCGACGATAATCAAAAGACGATCTTCATCCTCGAGATGGTCAATCTCAGCCACGAGCGCGGGCTGGACTGATCTCCGGCTGAACTGAGGAGCCGCGCCGGCGCGAATAGCCGGGTACGCATGCCCTGGGGTAGGGTTGAAGGCGCGGCACCCGGCTATCCTGCCGCAGCGGCGCGGCCCTCTCAATCGTCATGCAATGATGTGCAAACCCTGACCGACTCGTGCCGCAGTAATGGCTGACTTGCGGCCTTGTCAGGAACGCGGCCTTTGATGACCGGGGTGTTGCGCAGTCACATCACCGCGCGTGCGCGATCATGGCGCAAAAACGAATTCGGCCAGCACATGACTGGCCGAATGATGTCGAACAAGGGGCAAGCGCCGCCCGTTACGCCTTGGGGAAATTCAGCTCCACGCCGACCCCGTCGGGGTCGTAGAGAAAGAACTGGGTGTCGCCCGTGCGCGGCACGATGCTCTCGCGAAACTTGACGCCCCTGGACTGCAGGCGTTTGCGCATGCCCTCGACGTCATCAGCCGCGAAGGCGATGTGATCGAGCCGCCCGGTGTCTTCATATTTCTTCTCGGTGCCGCGCACGACGATGCCTTCACGCGGTTTGCGCGTGCCCATCAGATGCACCGTGGCGGCACCGCCCGAGTAAAGCCAGTAGCCGGGAAAATCGAGCGGCGGACGGTCGCCATTCTCGAGGCCGAGCACGTCGCAATAGAAATTCTTGGTCCGCTCGAGGTCGGAAGGTTTGATGGTGTAGTGCTGAAGTCCGCCAAGTCCCATGGTTGTTCTCCTTATGATTTTGATGGGTTCAGACGCAGAGAAATCTAGACAAAGGTGAGGTCGGCTTCGGCGCCGAGCATCCAGGCACCGACCGTTTCGAAATGCCGGATCTGACCTTGCAGTTGCTGGGTCACGGTGTGCATGTCGCGGAAGCGGCGCTCCAGCGGATGGTCCTCGAAGATCGCAGTGGCGCCCGCGGCGTTATAGGCAAAGTCGACGGCCTCGCGCGCCTTGTGAATGGCATTGGTCGAAGCCATCCGCATGTTGATGCGCTGGGCAACCGTGATGCTCGCGCCCGCGCAGAGGTCCTTCCAGATGTCGGCCATCGACTGCAGCACATAGCCGCGTGCGGAGCGGAGGTTGACCTCGGCCTGCGCCAGATTGCACTGGACCACCGCATTGTCGCGCAGCAACCCCCTGGCACCGCGCGGCACCTTGTTGCGCATGGTCTCCACAAACGTATCGAGCGCGCTGCGGGCGATACCGCAGGCAACGCCGGCAAAGCCGACCTGGTAGCAGGTGCCCGCGCCCATCCGGTAGAGCGGACCGGTTTCACGGCACTCGCGATCGAATTCGCGGGTCATCGAGTGATCGGCACGGACGAAATAGTCGTGGAGCGCGAACTGATCGCTGGCGGTGCCGCGCAGGCCGACCGTGTTCCAGATGTCGGTCCATTCGACGTCCTCGGTGCGCACCAGCATGGTGCGTTCCAGCGGGGCCCCGTTGGCTTCGAATTTCGGCGAGCCGTCTGCGGCATAGATCGGGCAATGCGCGCCGAGCCAGGTGGCATGACGGCCGCCGGAGGCAAATGCCCACACGCCGGTGACGCGGTAGCCGCCCTCGCATTCGATCGCCTTGACCTTGGGACCGGGACCCCAGGCCAGCACGGCACGGGGATCGCCGAAGATCGCCTGCGCCACCGGCAGATCGAGATAGGCCGCCGACATCGCGCAGCCGCCGGCCTGGCTGAGACACCAGGCGGTCGAGGCGTCGGCCTTGGCGATGGTTTCGATGACGTGGAAGAAGGTGACAGGATCGGTTTCGATCCCGCGGGAAGAACGCGGCATCAGCAGCCGGAAGAGCTCTGCCTCATGCAGTTTGTCGAGCAGCGCCGGCGGCAGCCGGCGCGTGGTCTCGATGTCGTTCGATGCGGCGGCGACGTGCGGCCGCATGGCTTCGGCCCGGGCGATCACGGCCGGATCGCCCGCAAGGTCGAGGGTGGGTGCGACCATCGTATCCAAGGTCAGGCCTGACGAACTTGAGCGGTCGAAAGATCGAGGCCATCGGCCAGTTCCTTGTCGATCTGTTCGATCGACTTGCCCCTGGTCTCAAAGCCGATGAAATAATACACGATCCCGGCCATCAGGAACCAGCACCCGAGATAGACAAAAGCGGTCGGAATCTGGGTCAGCGGCACATCGGGCTTGAGGTAATTGTTGGAGCCGACGATCAAGGCAAGCCCGACCGGGCCGATGATCTTGCCGATGCCGCCAAATCCGTAGGCAGAGCCCATGCCGGTGGTGCGAAGATGCGAAGGCCAGACCTCGGCTGCGTAGGGACCAACGATGGCAAAGCCGCCGTCGGCGAAGAAGAACGTTGCGGCGAGGATCAGCCAGAACGCCGACAGGCCGAACAGGGTCGCGTCGTAATTATAACCCGCGACGATGGTCAGGATTCCGGCGCCGAGGCCGAGCAGGCCGCCCGCGGTCCGCCGCCCCATCAGCTCCGAGAAGTAGGAGAAGGAGAGGCGGCCAATGAAGCCGCAGACGGTGAGCAGGATCATCATTTTGGCGGCTTCCTGCGGCGTCACCTTCAACAGCAGCACGAACAGCGACGGCGCCCACAAAGTGAGGCCGTAAACCCCGGTCTGGGCGCCGGCATTGCCGAGCCACGAAACCAGCAGGCTGCGTGGGTATTTGAACAGGTCGAACCAGCTCGTCTTGATGACCGGCCCGGCATCGGCAGCGGTCGGCATCGGCAGCGCGGAGGGTTCCATCTGCAAAGCCCAGGCGAGCGACCTACGCGCTTCCTCGTAGCGGCCCTGACGGCAAAGCCAGCGCGGCGACTCCGGTACCCAGAGCCGAACCAGCAACACAAGAAATGCCGGCAATACGCCGATGGCAAACAGCAACCGCCATTCGCCGCTGCCGATCATGGCACCCAGCACGGCGCCAAGACCAACCCCGAGCGGGATCACGCAGGTGACGAGCCCGCCGACCCAGCCGCGCTTGGAGGAGGGCATGAATTCCTGCACCAGCGGTAGGTCGACGCAATAGAGTCCGCCGACGCCGGTTCCGACGAAGAAGCGCATGATCGCGAGATAGACCCAGCCATTTTCGGGCGTGAAATAGAGCAGGCCGGTTGCGATCGAGAAATTCAGCACGGTCCCGATGAACACCACGCGGCGCCCGACACGATCGGCGAGCCAGCCCCAGACATAGGCGCCGAGGATGGCGCCGATGCCGGAACTCATCAGCACGGTGGCCGACTGGCCGAAGGTGAGTTTCCAGGGGCCGATCAGGAAGGCGAGCACGAAGCCGATCAGGAAATAATCGAAGAATTCGAGGGCATCGCCGATGATGGCGGCGGCAAGGATCTTGATCTGGTTGCCGGTCAGACTCGTCCGGCGATCGAGCATCTCGAACATGGCGTTTCCCCTTGGCGCCTGTTCATTTTTATACTTCAGCGAGCGTCGCGCCTGCGCTTCGCATGTACCGAAAGGCTATCGTGCTATCGGCGCAAACGGCAAGCCCGCGGTGACGCGGAGCACGTCTGCGCGCAAACGATGGAGAAGCGGGAAGCCTTGCCGCTTTGCACAAGAACAATTTGCGCAAGCGACTTGAATCAGGCTCGCGGCCGGTGCATGTCGTGACGCCGCTGTCCGACTGCTGCTGCAGCGCACGCGTGCCTCGGGGACCGAGCGGGATGGAAGAGAAGCGAAGACATCCGCGAACCGACACCGACGAGCCGGCGTTTGTGTCGTCGGGCGGCTCGGTGATGCGATGCGTGGTCAAGAATGTCTCGATCGAGGGCGCGGCCATCGACGTCGAAAACCCAGCCTTCGTCCCGCAACGGTTCCGCCTGGTGATGGCGAACGACTCCTCGGTCGTTCATGAGTGTCAGGTGGCCTGGATCCAGAAGAACCGGATCGGCCTGACGTTTATCGACGCAAAGTGAACCGCGAGACAGGCAGGTCCGAACTTAAAATGTCGAAAACAACCCCATGCAAAGTAGAGATTGGGGTAAAGCGATAACCATCACGCTATATCTCGTAGCTTTGCCGCACGGCTGGCGCGTGCCTATTCGATCCGCAGCTTGGCGTCCCGCACCACCTTGCCCCATTTGTCGATCTCGAGCCTGATGCGGGCGGCGAACTCGTCCGGCGAATTGGCGACCGGGTCGAAGCCGAGCGTGGTGAGGCGTTCTTTCACTTCGGGCTGGGCAACGGCCTTTGCGATCTCGCGATAGAGCAGGTCGACGATATCTTTCGGCGTTCCGGCTGGAGCGACGATGCCGGTCAGGGTTTCGGCGTCCTGATCCTTGATGCCCTGTTCGGCGAAGGTCGGCACGTCGGGTATGCTCGCGGCGCGTTTGGGGGCCGCAATGCCGAGCGCACGCAATTGGCCTGCCTGCACCGCCGAGAGCGACGACGGCAGCGCGGTAAAGGCGATCGGGGTATGGCCGCCGACGGTTGCCTGGACCGCAGGACCTGCGCCGGCGAACGGCACATGCACGAGATCGAGTTTGAACGCCAGCCGGAACAACTCGCCGCCGAGATGCGGTGTCGAGCCGACGCCGGGACCGGCAAAGCTGTATTTGCCGGGATTGTCGCGAACGAGCTGCACCAGCTCGGCTAATGTCTTTGCCGGGACCGACGGATTGACCACGACGATATTCGGCGAGGCCGCGACCAGCGTGATCGGTGCAAAGTCCTTGATCGGGTCGTACGGCACCTTGGCGTAGAGGCTCGGATTGACGACGAAGCCGGTCGAGATCGCCATGATGGTGTAGCCGTCCGGCGTCGCGCGCGCGACCTGGCCGGCCGCGGTGTTGCCACCGGCGCCTCCGATGTTCTCGACCACGAACTGCTGACCGAGACTATCGGAGAGTCTTTGCGCCACGATCCGGGCAATGGCGTCGGTCGGTCCGCCGGCGGTGAACCCGACCACGATGCGGACCGGCTTGTGGGGATAGGCTTGCGCGGTTGCCGCCACGACGCCGGACGCCAGCCACAGAATTGCGAACAATGCGCGTAAAACGGCGGCCATGGCGTTCCCCTGGTATGTTTGTTGGCGCCATCTTCGGCGAGGGCGCCACGGCGGACAAGGGGTAACCGCGCGGGCCGGTTGCGCTTATTTGCGCAACAGCGGCTTCAGCCGTTCTTCGAAGTCCTCGTATGGCACCGAGCCGACGAGCTTGACGCCGTTCAGGAAGAATGTCGGCGTCGACGTCACGCCCAATTCGCGCAGCGCATATTGCTGGTCGGCCGCGAAGCGGTCGAGTTGGGCCTGATCCTTGATGCACGACTCGATTGCCGGATCGCTCATGCCCTTCATCTTGCCGACAAAGAACAGCGTATCCTTTGGCTGCGCGACCAGTTGCTCCTGCAGCTTGAACAGGGTTTCGACCGCGCCCAGGACCTTTTCGGAGTCGTCCTTGCCGATGCAGCGCGCCAGCATCGAAGCCGCCGCCGCCGCCGGGTCGAGCGGGAACTCGCGGAACACGAAGCGCACCTTGCCGGTATCGATGTATTTCGAGCGAAGCATCGGGAACACGTTCTCGCCGAAGGCCGCGCAATGCGGGCAGCTCATCGAGGCGTATTCGGTAATGGTCAGCGGCGCCTTGGGGGATCCGATCACGATGTCCGGCAGCGATACCGGCTTGGCGACGGCCGCGGCGATCGCGCTTTGCGCCCTGAGGGGGCCGGTGCAGGACATGGCCGCGAAAACGAGAACTACGGCAAAAACGATGCGGCAACGAAGGGTCAACGGGGTACTCCGGAACGACAGGGCGGGCCGATGCGAACATCATTCCCCGCCGAAATGTCTACCTTGTTCGGCCTGCGAAGGCAAAACCGGTGACTACGCCGTTACCGCTCCGGCGAGCGGAAGGCCAGCACCAGGCCTTCGTGCAGCTTCGAATTCTCGCTGCGGCCGAATTGCTTCGGGATGTCGTCGTTTTCGAGGTTCGGCGCAAAGGATTTGAGCTTGAGCGCGTAGCGCCGGGCCTCTGCGGGCTCGTTGGCCAGCGCATGGGCTGCGACCAGCCCGGCCCAGCTTCGCGGATAGCCGGGGTTGATCGCGATCGATCGTTCGAACATCGCAATGGCTTCGCGATAGTCGCCGAGCTCGAGTTCGGCGTTGCCTGCGAATTCGAGCCAGACCGGCATGATCGGGTCGCGCGGACTGAGCAACATCGCATAGCGGACGTGTTCGAGTCCCTGGGAGACTTTCCCGGAACGGATCAGGCCGTTTCCGATCTGGGCATGCGCACTGGCGTCGCTGGGATCGATCTTGATCGCGCGCTCCAGATGCTCCAGCGCCTCCGGCAAGGTCGGCAGCCGATTGAGCGCGAGCGCCAGGTAGAAATGCGCCTGGCTCGACTCGGGATCGCGGACCAGGACCTGTCGCAGGATTTCTTCCGCCTTTCTGCGATGGCCGCCGGGATCGGTATCGAAAACCTGAGCGCCCATCCGGGCGTGATAGGATCCTAATCCAAGCAGCGCGGACAGATTCTTGGGATCACGCTCCAGCGCCTTGTTGAACAGCGCGAGCGCCTGCTTGTAACCCTCGAGATTGACCTGCGACAGCGCCGCCCAGCCCCGATAGGCGAGTGCGTCGGCATCGAAATCGTTCGACAGGCGCTGGCTTTCGATCGGAAGCACTTCGAACTGAAGCTCGCGCGCCAGCCGGCTGACGATTTCGTCGCGGACACCCTGACGATCCGCGCCGCGACGTTCGACCCGGCCGCTCCACACCGACAGGCGGGTGACCGGGTTGATGAGTTCGACGTTGACCCTGAGGTCGCCATCCTGAAGCCGGACGCTGCCTTCGAGTACATATCTGACCTGGAGTTCAGTCCCGAGCTTGGCAACGTCGATGGCCTGACCCTGATAGCTGCGCGCGGTCTGGCGCGAAATGACCCGGAACGAGGGCAGGCGCGACAGCGTGTTGGTCAGATCATCCGTCAGCATGTCTGCCAGCAACTGACCCCGTTCCTCGGCGCCGCCGGGACTTGCGAACGGCAACACCACGATCGGGATGATCCCCTTCGGCAGTTGCGCCTCGCGCCCATCTGCCGGTGACCGCCACGGATCGGGTGAGGTGCCGAGCGCCGTTGACGATTGCAGCGAACTCGAATGGCCCAATCCAAAAAGCGAGAGCAGGGACTCCGAGGCAACCAGGCCCCCAGCGACGAGGATTGCCGCCAGCGACATCGCAGCGAGCGTCACTGCATTGGGCCGCCACGTCGGAAATTTCCTGCGCAGCGCTGGGGCGGTTGTCGTGACCGGAGCAATCGGCTCGATTTCAGAACTGCCGTCGGCGAGCGACTGGCCAGCTTCATGCCGAGCATCTTCCGAAGGTCTGTTGACCCAGGCCGTGACATCGGCGCTGCGGAGATTGTCCAGCATCGCCCGGGTCTCTTTTTCGGGCGCAACGCCGAGTTCACGCTGAAGCACGGCCGCAAAGCTGCTCGCGCGCGCCAACGCTTCGTTCTTGCCGCGATAGCGCGCGTACAATGCGATCGCGAGGCGATGCCAATCTTCGCGCAGCGGATCGAGCGCCATCAACTGATCGACGGCCGCCAGCACCAGGTTCGGATCGATCACCAGGTCCGGACGCCGCACGAAGGTTTCGCAGAGCTGTGCGGCTGCATGCTGCAGGCGCGTTCGCTGACCCGCGACCCATTCCTCGAAAGCTTCTTCCTCGAGGATGAAGCCGGCCAGAAAGTCGCCGGTGAAGGAACGGGCCGCACGCAAAAGGTCATCGGCGCTCTGCGAGCACGCCAGCGTTGCGAAATCCCGCGCATCGATCGACCACGACGCGGGATCCAGTCGCACGATCTTGGTGTCGGTGATAAACACGGCCGACGCGAGTTCCTTGCGCAGCAAAGCCAGTGCTTGCCGCAAACTCTGTCGCGCGTGCTGGTCGGAACAGCCGCCCCACAGCAACGCTGCCAGTTCCTCGCGGCTTGCCGCGTAGTCGCTACTCATTCCGAGATAGGCCAGCAAAGCCCCGGTCTTCTTGGTCGGAAGCTGAATCGGCACGGATTCATCGTCCGGAGCGGCAACGCCAAACCGGCCGAGCAATCGCAGGCGCATCACGGGCAATGTCATTGGCAACTTGGCGTCAACGGTGACTTCGGAACGTCAAAGATGAATACGGATGAATTTTTTTGGGCTGCTGTCCCGTTTTTTTACGGGTGCCACAAATTTTCGACCTGATCCTACGAAGTGCGCATGTCGGAGCAAGCTTATATTTAACAGATGGTTAGGATTTCACGTTTTTTTTGCGCTCCTGTAACGGTGCATCAGCAGACTCGTTCCCGATTTTGAATTCAAGGATTCATTTGGGGGAGCGAAGATCATGGCAAATTCAGCCGCAATCATTGGTGCGCCGACGGTCAGCGACGTCACCGAAGACACGAATTTACAGGTTTTGATCGCTGCCGGACTGATTTCCATCTCCGATGCCAATGCAGGCCAAGCCGCTTTCAAGACCACGGTCATCTCAGCATCCGGCAATCTCGGCTCGTTAACGATCGCCGCAAATGGATCGTATAGTTACTCCGTCGCCGATAGCGCGGTGCAATATCTCGGAGCCGGCGACACCAAAATCGACACCTTCACGGTGACGTCTGTCGACGGCACAACCAAGAAGGTAAGTTTCACCATCCACGGCGCGAACGACACGGCCGTGATCGGCAACGCGACGGTGCACGACGTCACCGAGGACGCGACCAGGCCGAACCTCATCGCGACCGGTTCCATCTCGATTTCGGACGTCGATCAGAGCCAGGCGGCGTTCAAGACCTCGGTCATTTCGTCTGCCGGGACACTCGGAACCCTGACGCTGGCGACCAACGGGTCTTACAGCTACTCGGTCGCCGACAGCGCCGTGCAGTATCTCGGCGCTGGCGACACCAAGGTCGACACCTTCACGGTGACAGCGCTCGACGGCACAACCAAACAGATCAGTTTTACGATTCACGGCGTCAACGATGCGGCCGTGATCGGCACGCCGACCGTCCACGATGTGACCGAAGATGCGACCCAGCCGCTCCTGACGGCGAACGGCATGATCTCGATCACCGATGCCGATCAGGGACAGGCTGCGTTCAAGACCTCGGTGATTTCGTCCGCCGGAAATCTCGGAAGCCTGACGATTGCGTCGAACGGTTCGTACAGCTACTCGGTCGCCGACAGCGCCGTGCAGTATCTCGGCGCCGGCGACACCAAGGTCGATACGTTTACGGTCACGTCGCTCGACGGCACCACCAAGCAGGTTTCCTTCACCATCCACGGCGCCAACGATGCAGCCGTGATCGGCACGCCGACCGTGCACGACGTCACCGAGGATGCCACCCAACCGTTCCTGTACGCGATCGGAACGATTTCGATCTCGGACGCCGATCAGGGCGAGGCCGCATTCCAGTTGGGGATCATCTCGAACGCCGGGGCGCTCGGCACGTTGATCCTGCTGCCGAACGGTACCTATGCCTATTTCGTCTCGGATTCCGCGGTCCAGTATCTCGGCGGCAACGACACCAAGGTCGATACGTTCACGGTGACTGCGCTCGACGGCACCACCAAGCAGGTCTCCTTCACGATTCACGGCACCAACGACGTCGCCGTGATCGGCACGCCGGCCGTGCACGACGTCACCGAGGATTCCAGTGCGACGACATTGTCGGCCGTGGGTTCGATCTCGATCTCCGATGCCGACCAGGGGCAGGCTGTGTTCCAGACGACGGTCGTTTCGGCCGGCGGCAACCTGGGAACGCTGACGCTGGCCGCGAACGGCGCCTACAACTATTCGGTCGCCAACAGCGCCACCCAGTATCTCGGCGCCAGCGACACCAAGACCGACACCTTCACCATCGCTTCCGCCGACGGCACCACCAAGCAAGTGACGTTCACCATCCATGGCGTCAACGATGCCGCCGTGATCGGCACGCCGACGGTGCAGGACGTTACCGCAGATACGAGCAAGGTAACGCTGACGGCGACCGGCTCGATTTCGATCGTGGACGTCGATCAGGGACAGTCGTCCTTCAAGACCACGGTAATTTCGGCGTCCGGCAACATCGGCCAGCTCTCGCTCGCTGCCAACGGCACCTATACCTATTCCGTGGCGGAGAGCGCCGCCGCGCAACTGGGCGCCGGCGGCACCAAGGTCGACACCTTCACGGTCACGTCGCTGGACGGCACGACCAAGCAGATCACCTTCACGGTTCATGGTGCCGGCGCGACCAATCATCCGGCGACCATCGGCGATCCGACTATTCAGGACGTGACTGAGGACGCTGCCGTTAACGGCGCCGGGAACCTGACTGCCACCGGCACGATCTCGGTTACGGATCCGGATGCAGGGCAGTCGACGTTCCAGACCACGACGACGTCGGCTGGCGGAAACCTCGGCTCGCTCGCGCTTTCGAGCAACGGCAGCTATACCTACACGGTCTCCAATAGCGCCGTGCAGTATCTCGGCGCCACCGACACCAAGGTCGACAGTTTCACGATCAAATCGGCCGACGGGACCACCAAGGTGGTCTCGTTCACGATCCACGGCACCAACGACGCCGCCGTGATCGGCGATCCGCTGGTACACGACGTGACCGAGGATGCGTCGATCAACGGCGCCGGCAATCTGACCGCGACCGGGACTCTGAGCATCACCGATCCCGATCAGAACCAGAATTCGTTCCAGACCACGGTCGGCACCGTTGCCAGCAATCTCGGCACGCTGACGATTACCAGCGCCGGTGCTTACACCTACACGGTTGCCAACAGCGCCACGCAATATCTCGGCGGCAGCGACAGCAAGGTCGACACCTTCACGGTGACCGCGCTTGACGGCACGCCCAAGCAAATTTCCTTCACTGTCCACGGCACCAACGCCGCCGCCGTGATCGGCGATCCGCTGGTTCACGACGTGACCGAGGACGTCTCGATCAACGCCGGGAATCTATCCGCGACCGGGACCTTGAGCATTGCCGATCCCGACCAGAACCAGAATTCGTTCCAGACCACGGTCGGTACCGTTGCCAGCAATCTCGGCACGCTGACGATTACCAGCGCCGGTGCTTACACCTATGCGGTCGCCGATAGCGCCGTGCAATTTCTTGGCACGACCGATACCAAGGTCGATACCTTCACCGTGACGTCGGCTGACGGTACGCCCAAGCAGATTTCCTTTACGATCCACGGTACCAACGACGCGGCCGTAATCGGTACGCCCTCCGTCGCCGACGTGACCGAAGACGTCGCCGTTAACGGCTCCGGAAACCTGATCGCTTCGGGATCGGTCTCGATTTCAGATGTCGACGGCGCGGCCACGTTTCAGCCCGGTGCCACCGGGGCGGTCAACAATCTCGGCTCGCTGCAATTCGCAACCGACGGCACGTACACTTACACGGTCGCCAACAGTGCGACGCAGTATCTCGCTGCCGGCGATACCAAGGTCGATACTTTCACAGTGACCGCGGTTGACGGCACTCAAAAGACACTTTCCTTCAACGTCCACGGCGCGCAAGACGCTCCCGGCGTGTCAGCCACCGTTGATGCGAATGCCAAGGACGACGCTCCGATTGCGCTGACAATCTCGGTTCAGGCCGTCGATACGAGCGCCACGACAATCGTCACCATCAACGGAATTACTGACGGCTATACCCTCAGCAAGGGTGTGTATTTCGATAGCGACGGTCACTACGAGATCGCGGCCTCCGACCTGGCCAATCTCCAGATCGTTCCGGGAGATTCGGCGCAGCCCGCCACGATGCAACTCACCATATCCGCGGCCTCCATTGAAGGAGGCCATCAGGCATCGACGTCCACTGCCTTGACCGTGACTGTCGGAGCCGGTGCTTCGGATACGTCGGGCACGACTGTCGAAGGATATATCGCAGGCGCATTCGTGTTTGCCGACGCCAACGGTAACGGCGTTTTTGATACCGGCGAAGCTTCGGCGACCACCAATGCCGACGGCACGTTCACGCTGCACAACGCTCATGGCACCCTGATCATGAGCGGCGGCATCGACGTCTCCACCGGTCTCGCCTTCGCAGGTACGCTGAAGGCGCCGGACGGCGCCACCGTGGTCACGCCGCTGACCACGCTCGTCACGTCGGTCATCGAAACTGCCGCCGCCGCCGGCACGACGGTCTCCGCTTCGGATGCGGCCGCGCAGGTCGCTACCGCCTTCGGCATCGATCCGACCCATATCGACATCAACACATTCGACCCGGTGCCGCAGGCTGTCGCCGGCGATCCCGCGGCGACCGCAGTGCTTTCGGCAGGCGTTCAGGTCTACAGCACCATCACCCAGATGTCCGCGGTCGGCGTCGCATCGACTGACGTGGTCGCTGCGATTACGAATGCGATCACCAACCCCGACCCGAACGTGGTCCTGCAACCCGGCGAGACGATTCTAACCTCCGGCGACTCGGTTCAGTCCATCGCCGGCGTGGCGGGCGTTAGCGCGGATGCAGTGTCGACCGTCACGGCCGTGGTCCAGGCCGCCAACACCAGCATTTCGACCGCTACGGATGTCACCACGATCGCTCAGGCAGGGCAGGTCGCGCAGGGAAGCGCGACCACCTCGCTGGCGGCCATTACCGACTTCTCGGACACCACGCAGACCGGCGCGGTAACCTCGACCTTTGTCGACCATCTGGCGGACCAGGTCAGTGCGGCCGTTGTTCCAACCAATCCCCCGATTGTCGGTACGGCTGGTAACGACGTCCTGACGGGCTCTACCGGCATCGACAGCATCGACGGACAGGCCGGTAATGATCAGATCAGCGGCGGCGGCGACGACGACATCCTGATCGGCGGTGCGGGCAACGACCGGATCGCCGGCAATGCCGGCAACGACCATATCGACGGCGGCACCGGCTTCGACCGCGCGATCTACAGCGATGCGACCGGCGGCGTCACCATCAACATGGCGGCCGGAACCGCGTCAGGCGCCGGCGTCGACAGCGATACCCTGACCAACATCGAAGGCATCGTCGGTTCCGCCAACGCGGACACCTACAACGCCATCGGCTTCACCGGCATCTCCGGCGTTGCCGGCACCCCGATCGGCTACAACGAGTTCGAGGGCGGGGCGGGGGATGACACCGTCTACGGCACGGTCAATGCGCAAGGAGCTTACCTCACGCGCGTTTCCTACGTCAGCGCAACCAGCGGCGTCACCGTCAACCTGGCGACCGGCGTCGCCGACGGCGACGCCTCCGTCGGCCATGACACCTTCGTCGGCCCCGGTATCCAGTCGGTGTGGGGCTCGTCCCATGACGACATGCTGATCGGCAGCAACAATGGCTCCGGCACCGTCGAGGTGTTCGCCGGCTTTGCAGGCAACGACACCATCAACGGCCAGGGCGGCTTCGATCGCGTCGACTACAATCAGGATCCGACGACCACCTCGGGAATCACGGTCCACCTCGCGGCCGGCACTGTCATCGGCGATGCGTCTATCGGTACCGACACGCTGATCTCGGTCGAAGCGGTGCGCGGCACCAACTTCGCCGATACCTACGATGCGACCGGATTCTCCGGCACCAGCACC
>Ga0157378_10001712_pt1 | contig 19726 bp, 18 predicted proteins | sample M65metaG_FD_115309 | JGI IMG/M metagenome (GOLD analysis project Ga0157378, IMG submission 115309) | Miscanthus rhizosphere microbial communities from Kellogg Biological Station, Michigan, USA - M6-5 metaG | ecosystem: Host-associated > Plants > Roots > Rhizosphere > Soil | place: USA: Michigan...
GAGGTCGCGGCCGCCGGCGGCCACAACCTCCTGATGGTCGGTTCGCCGGGAGCCGGCAAGACCATGCTCGCCCGGCGGCTGCCGACGATCCTGCCGGATCTCACCCCGGAGGAGGCTCTCGAGGCCACCCAGCTGCACTCCGTTGCCGGGCTGCTTGCCGGGCGAGGATTGCTCCGCGAGCGTCCTTTCCGCGCGCCGCATCACTCCGTCTCCACCGCGGGTCTCCTGGGCGGAGGCTCGACCGTCCTTCGGCCCGGTGAAGCGAGCCTCGCGCATCGGGGAGTCCTGTTCCTGGACGAGCTGACGGAGTTCCGGCGCGACGCCATCGAAGCGCTCCGCCAACCGCTCGAGGATGGCCGGATCGTCGTGACACGCTCCGGTGGATCAGTGTCGTTCCCCGCTCGTTTCACGCTCGTCGCGGCGGCCAACCCGTGCCCGTGCGGGTTCTCGGGTGACCCCCAACGGTCGTGTCGGTGTCGCCCAGATCAGGAGGATCGCTATCGCCAGAAGCTCTCCGGACCGCTGCTCGACCGCATCGACCTGCGGCTCACGATCCCGCGTCTCACCAAGGACGAACTGCTCGGCGCCTCCTCGGGGGAGCCCTCGGCGGTGGTCCGCGATCGCGTGATCGCGGCACGCGATCGGCAGCGGCGGCGCTATTCGCCGCTCGGGATCACCTGTAACGCCGACCTGCCTGGGCCGATCGCGCGCCGCGAAGCCCAGCTGTGTCCGGATGCCGAACGGCTGCTCGGCAGAGCCGTCGATCACATGGCGCTCACGGGGCGTGGTTTCGATCGGGTGATCAAGGTCGCACGGACGGTTGCCGATCTCGCGGGAGCCGCTCGCGTGTCCGAACAGCACGTCGCCGAGGCGCTTTCCTACCGGACCGCGTTCGAGCAGGACGAAGGTCTGGCGCGTGCCGGCTGAGGTCGCATCACCTTCCGGCTTCCCGGACGGATTCGGCCGCGGTCCCGGAGAGAAGGACGCGCTGCTTCTCCTTCGCTGTCTGCTAGGACCCACGCCGCGTTCTCTCCACGCGCTCATCTGGAGAACGGGAAGCGCCTCGCGCGCCCTCGCCCGTATCCGCGCAAGCGACGCGGGATCGGAGAACGACCGAGCATTCCTGGCCAACACCGACGTCAGCCAGATCCGACGGAGTCTCGATCGCGTGGGCGCACGCTTCGCCGCGCCGGGAGACCCCGACTATTGCCCCGCGTTCCTCCGGCTCGCGGATCCGCCGGTCGGCGTCTTCGTCCGGGGCCGCGACCTCGGCCGGGGCGACCACCGGGTCGCGGTCGTCGGTTCACGACGCCCGACCGCAACGGGGATGGAGGTCGCTGCCGAGCTTGCCCGAGGACTCGCCGTGGCTGGTGTCCTCACCGTGAGCGGTGGTGCGGTTGGGATCGATGCCGCCGCCCATCGTGGGGCGCTCGACGGCGGCGGTGTCACGGTCGCGGTCCTCGGGTCCGGGATCGACGTGGCGCACCCCGCGCGCAACCGGGGCTTGTTCGAGCGGATCGAAGCGTCGGGAACCGTCGTCAGCGAGTATCCGCCGGGCACCCCGGCCGAGCCGTTCCGGTTCCCCGCCCGGAACCGCCTGATCGCAGCGCTCAGCCGGGGCGTAGTCGTCGTCGAGGGCGCGGCGAAGAGCGGCACGCGGATCACGGCCGAACACGCCGTCGACCTCGGCCTCGATGTCTTCGCTGTTCCCGGGCCGGTGACGAGCCCCCTCGCAGAGACGCCGCTCGGCCTGATCCGCGACGGCGCGATCATGATCCGGGGAACGGCCGACCTCCTTGAGGACCTCGGGCTCGATGGAGACGCCTCGGGGGAACGGGGAGTCCCCCGGGGGCTGTCGGCCGGGGAGCGCAGGGTCCTTGCGGCGCTGGGCACTTCGATGCTGCCGACGGCCGTCGCGGGGGTCACGGGGATGCCGGTCGCCGATGCCCTCACCGTCTTGATCGGGCTCGAGCTCCGGGGACTCGTTCGCGGCGTCGGCGGCCGGTTCGAACGGACCTTCAGGGCGATCGGTTCCTGATCCGGGGCTGGATGGCCTCGGAACCGGACGACGGCGGACACCCGTCTGGGTGATTGCGCGTGGTCTGAGGCGCTGGGACGATATGCCCTATCTGCGCCGACCATTCCCCCGGCGCGCCCGGAGAGAGACCTCGTGGAACAAGACGCCCTTCCCCCGTCGCAACTCCGCCTCGTGCGCGCGTTCGCCGACCACCTCCGGCTGGAGCGCCACCTCTCGACGAACACGGTGGTGGCGTATCAGCGGGATCTGCTGGAGCTGGTGGGCTTCCTCCAGCGCGCAGGGTCGTCGCTCGAGGAGGCGGATCGCGCAACCCTCCGTCGGTTCCTGGCCCAGCAGCACACCCTCGGCTACGCACGAGCCTCGATCGCCCGCCGCGTCGGGACGATCCACACCTTCTATCGATGGGCGGTTGCCGAGGACCGGGTTCCGCTCGACCCATCGTCCTCCCTGGGCAGTCCGAAGGTCGTCAATCGGCTTCCGACCGTCCTCCGGCCGAGTGAGGCAGAGGCCCTGGTCGAGGCGCCGCCCATCCACGACGTCGACGGCGGATCCGATGACGAGGACGCCGTCACCCGCGCGGTCGGACTCCGCGACCGTGCCGTGCTCGAGCTCCTGTATGGCTCCGGCTTGCGCGTGAGCGAGGTCGCCGGGCTCACCATCGAACGGGTTGACCTGACGCGAGGACGGGTCCTCGTGCTGGGCAAGGGCTCGAAGGAACGCGAGGTGCCGATGTCCGACCCGGCGGTCGAGGCCGTGCGGCTATGGATGTCGGAGGGCAGGGAAGCGATGGGAACGGGTTCCGCGTCGCTCTTCTTCAATCGGAGGGGGCGGCCGATCGGACAACGCGATATCCGGGCGCTTGTGGAAGGATATTCGGGACGCCTGCTCCCCGGGCGCCGGGTCACGCCACACACGTTGCGGCATTCGTACGCGACGCACCTGCTAGAAGGAGGAGCCGACATCCGCGCCGTGCAGGAGCTGCTGGGGCATGAGACCGTTGCGACCACCCAGCGGTATACGCACGTGTCGCGGACGAGGCTCTTCGAGGCGTACGAGCGATCCCACCCGAGGGCATGATCGTGGCGACGACGAAGAAGGCTCCTGCGAAGGTTGCGACGAAGGTCGCGTCGAAGACATCGACCAAGACCGCCACCAAGACGAAGGTCCGAACGAAGGCTGGACCGGCGCCAATCACGATCCCGCCGCACGTTGACGATGAGCTCGCGGAGGTGTGGCACGCCTTCAAGGGGAGCGCCGCGGTTTCGGCGCGCGAGAAGCTGATCCTGCATTACGCCCCGCTCGTGAAGTACGTCGCCAGCCGCGTTGCGACGGGTCTTCCCGCGAGCGTCGAACAGGCAGACCTCGTGTCCTACGGGATGTTCGGCTTGATCGATGCGTTGGAGAAGTTCGAGCCCGGGCGCGGGAACAAGTTCGAGACGTACGCGATCCCTCGGATCAAGGGCGCCATCATCGACGAGCTCCGCGCGATGGACTGGGTGCCGCGTTCGGTCCGCTTCAAGCAGCGCGAGATCGAGAAGGCCCTCGCGGATCTCGAGTCGATGCTCAAGCGTCAACCGACGGAGAGCGAGCTCGCCGGTCGTCTGGGGATCTCGCGGACCGAGCTGCACCAGGTCGTCACGCAGATCTCGTTCGTTTCCGTGCTCGCCCTCGACGAGACCGTCAACGTGGGTCAGGACCGTGGGGAGGCTGTCTCGCTGATCGACACGCTCGCCGACAAGGCGTTCGACCCCAGCACGGGCATGGAATCACAAGAGACCCGGGGACTCCTCGCCGCGGCGATCAACTCGCTGTCCGAACGCGAGAAGATCGTCGTGACCTTGTACTACTTCGAAGGCCTCACGCTCGCCGAGATCGGCGAGATCCTCGGCGTGACGGAGTCACGTGTCTGTCAGATCCACACCAAGGCCGTGGGGGTCCTCCGCGGTCAGCTCTCTGAGGTGGATTGACCCGAGTCGGGCCGGGCTGTGACTTCGGTCACGGTCAGCTCTCCACACCGTTGATAGCGTCGCGCTCAGATGCGTCGCGGTCCGTGGATCATCGTGGCTCTGGCCTTCCTGATGCTGGCGATCGCGACCGGCAGCGGTTCGGCGGCGACGTCCGCCCGGTCCGGCGGCTGGACGTGGCCGGTGGTCGGCCCGGTCATCCAGGCGTTCGATCCACCTGACACCCCGTACGGAAGCGGACACCGAGGGATCGACGTCGCCGTGGAGGTCGGCACGACCATCGTCGCTCCCGCGGACGGGACCGTGACGTTCGCCGGTCCCATCGGTGGGTACCTGTTCGTGACGATCGACCACGGGGGCGGTCTCTCCTCCACGTACTCTTGGCTCTCGGCGAAACTCGTCAGGAAGGGCGACCGTGTGCTGCAGGACCAGCCGATCGCCCTCACCGGATGGGGCCACCCCGGTGCCCCCATCCCGCACCTGCATCTCGGTGTGAAGCTCGACGGGGCCTATGTGGATCCGCTGTTCTACCTCGGCCCTGTGTCGCTGGCATCGTTCGTGCGATTGGCGCCCTTCCCCTGAGATCAGGCGATCGCCTAGGCACGAGCGCGAGGGGTGGCCCCGGTAGGATGACGGACCTTGCGCTTCCGTCGCGTCATCCGATTGGTCCCAGCCGCCTTGATGGTGGTTGGGATCGCTTCCGCTGCAGGGGCATCTGTTCGAACCGCGGCCGGGTGGACGCAATACCAGGGAGGGCCGCAGCACACGGGGTTCGATCCGGTCGCTCCGGCGCCTCCGTTTGCTTCTCGGTGGCAGATCGCGACCGGGATCGGTGACGAGACTCACCTCGCCGGTCTTCCCGCCCCCGTGATCGACGGCCCGGACGCGATCATCGTCGACCGCGAGGATGTGACCGCGATCGACATCGCCACCGGAACCACGTCGTGGACGGTACCCCGTGAGCTGGGGCCGAGCGCCCCGGCCGCCGTCGCCGTCGGCGACGGCGGCCACACCCTCGTGCTCTACACCGAAGGTGGCGGGGACCGCTCCCCATCGGCGAGCGGCTCGCCCACCGCGGTTCCCACGCCGTCGGGAGGCGCGGCGGGGACGACCGATGCCCATTCGACGCTGGTTGCCATCGACGCGTCGTCTCGGCACGAGCTCTGGCGTCGGGCCCTCACCGGCGTGAGCACGACGGGGCCCACCGTCGACGGTGGTCTCGCCGTCGTCGGAGCCGACGACGGCACGGTCACGGCGGTCGAGGTTTCATCGGGAAACGTCCGGTGGCATCAAGACCTGGGCGACGTCGTCGACACACCGATCGCCGTCGACGCGGGGGTCGTCTACGTTTCCGTGCGCTCGAACAGCAGGCAGCCGCCATCGGTCGTCGCCCTGCATGAGGCCGTTGGTGTGGAGGTCTGGCGCTATACGCCCAACACGTCCGGGCTCGTGGCGGGAGCGCCGACCGCTGTGCGCGGAACCGTGTACCTCGCCTTGTCGGACGGAACGGTACGGGCCGTTGGAGCCGACACGGGGCTCGAACGATGGGCATCGCGGCTCAACACGGTTGCCGCCGGGGGGGCGCCGGCCGTCTCCGACGATGCGGTCGTCGTGGTGGACACTCGTGGTGAGGTGTACCGCCTCGATCCCGCGACCGGTGCGCGTGGCTGGGACTTCGCGCTGAACACCCCCGTCTACGGTCCCGCCGTCATCACCGGCTCCGCCGTGCTGGTCGCCGACGGCTCGGGCGAGTTGAGCGCGCTCGATCCCGCGTCCGGGGATCGGATCTGGCGACAGGGCCTGGGTGTGGGGCCGCTCCTCACGATCGCCGTCGCGCCGGACGCCGTGGTGGTCGCGAGGACCGGGACCTCAGCGGGATTGGTCGGTCTGGCCGCCGACCCGAATGGCGTTCTCATCGATGAGCAGAGCCCGACGATCGTGAAGCCCGGGTCGTTGGTCCTCGACTGGGCGATCGCCGCGATCCCGCTGGTCGTGATCCTCATCCTCGCGGGTCGGTCCCTGATCGCGCGCCTCGGACCGCCGGACCTCGAGCCCGAGGATATCCCCGACGCCGTCGGCGCCGGTCCTGGCACCTGGGAAGACGACGAGGACCCGACCTGATGGGCGACGTGCCGTGAGCAGCCGCCGGAAGAAGCAGCAGCGTCGACCGACTTCGTCGTACCGCGCGCCGGCGACCCCCGAACCCGCGCCCCGCAAGGGGCTCCTCGATTCGATCTTCGCCCCCCGTGGCCCGAGCGCCGTCCCGATGCCCAAGATCCGGACATCGATCACCCGCGGGCTCGCCACGATCCTTGCGACGCCCGCGCTGGTCGCGGCCGTTCCCATCGTGATCTTGATCGAGTGGCTCGTCCTGCTCGCGTTCGGTTTCCAGGGGCCGTTCACGATCCTCGGAGCAACGTTCGCCGTTCCACCGATCTCAACCGCCACCGACGTGTCGCTCGCTTCGAACATCTTCTCCGCGGTCGGCGCCACCGGCCCACGCGCGGCGCTCGCGCCCCTCGTGGGCATCACAGCCTTCCTCATCGTCCACGCGGCGCTCCAGACGCTCGTGACCACCACCGCCGTGGAACGGATGCGAACCGGATCCGTCTCCATCTGGAGCATCCGTCGCGGGGTCCACGTGTGGCCGGTCGCGATCGCGGTCGCCGTGGTCAATCTCGGGGTGCTGATCCTCTCCAACTTCGTCCAGCTCCTCGGCGGGGGGATCGGGTTCATCCTCGCCGTTGGCCTGCTGGTCGCCGGGGTCTACCTCTTCGCCTTCGCACCCGCGATCGCCGCCGACGAGGAGCTGTCCTTGCCGCTCACGCTATCCAAGGCGGTCCGCGCTGCGCGGCTGCCCGGCTCGAACAACCTCACGCTCGCGGTGCTGTACGCGGTTCCGTCGTTCGCCCTGTTGCTGGCGCCCCTCCCGGGCAGCCTGACCGGGGTCAACCCCTCGGTCGGCGCTTGGACCCTCTCGATCCTCATCAACGTTCTCCAGATGGCCGCGGTCGCCATGTTCGCCTTCCGCTACCTCGCGATCGGCGCGGACGTGCCCGACACACCGGCGCCGCGCAACGCGCGTCGCGGCTGAACGCGACATCGTCGCTGGTAGACTGCCTTCGCCGGCGCATCTCGCGTCGAGCACACACGCTCGGGGACCGCATGCCGGGGTCCCGCAGGCTCTGCGGGCCGTCATCGGGCCGATCCGAGCGGAGGACACAACCGAAAGGAGCACACCATGCCGGTCGTCACCCGGCGGGAGCTCCTCGAGGCGGGCGTGCACTTCGGTCACCAGACGCGACGGTGGAACCCGAAGATGCAGCGGTACCTCTTCGGGGAGCGTTCCGGGATCTACATCATCGACCTCGAGCAATCCTTGTCCGGGCTCGAGGAAGCGCACGCCTTCGTTCAAGGGCTCGGCCGTCGCCGCGGGATCGTCCTGTTCATCGGGACGAAGAAGCAGGCCCAGGAGGTCGTCTCCGGTTACGCGAGCCGGATCAACATGCCCTTCGTCAACAACCGCTGGTTGGGTGGCATGCTCACGAACTTCAGCACGATCCGCGGCCGGCTTCTCCGTCTGCGGGAGCTCGGCGAGATGGAGGAGACCGGGGCCATGGAACGTCTCCCCAAGAAGGAGGCCATCCGCCTGCGGCACGAGCGGGAGAAGCTCGAGCGGAACCTCGGAGGTATCCAGAACCTCGAGCGGCTGCCGGACGCGATCTTCGTGATCGACACGAAGAAGGAGCACATCGCCGTCACCGAGGCACGCAAGCTCAACATCCCCGTGATCGCGATCGTCGACACGAACTGTGACCCGGACGAGGTCGACTACGTCATCCCCGGGAACGACGATGCGATCCGCGCGGTGAGTTTGGTGACCCGCGTTCTGGCGGACGCCCTGGCAGAGGGGTACGGCATGGCGAAGGACGACGTCATCGAGCGCTCCATCGCGCAGGCTCCGCCGGTTCCGTCCGGACAACGGCCCCAGGCCGCGCCGGCCGCCGTCGATGAGACGCCGTCAGCGGAAGAAGCCGCCGCGATCGCGGCCACGACGGTCTTCGAGCCCGACGTGCCGGAACCCGAGATCGTGGCCGAGCCCCTCGAGGAACAGGAGACGGCGAGCCACGAGAGCGCGCCGGCCCCCGTGGGAAGCACCGGGGAGGAAGGCTGAGATGCCGGACATCACGGCGGCCATGGTGAAGGCGCTCCGCGAAGCGACCGGCGCGGGCATGATGGATTGCAAACGCGCGCTGATCGAGGCCGACGGCGACGCCGATCGCGCCACGCAGCTCCTTCGCGAAAAGGGCCTGGCGAGCCAGGCGAAGCGCGCCGGTCGCAGCGCGGATCAAGGCCTGATCGACGCGTACATCCATTTCAACAACACGGTCGGCGTGCTGGTCGAGGTGAATTGCGAGACGGACTTCGTCGCGAACACCGATGAGTTCCGTTCGCTCGTGAAGGATCTGGCGTTGCACATCGCCAGTCCCTCGGCCCCGCGCTGGCTCAGCCGCGACGATGTTCCCTCTGCGACCCTGGAGCACGAGCGGAAGATCTTCGAGAAGCAAGCGCTCGACTCGGGGAAGGCCGAGAACGTGATCCCCAGGATCGTCGAAGGGAAACTCGAAGCGTTCTTCAAGGACAACGTTCTGTTGGACCAGCCGTTCGTCAAGGATGAGTCGAAGACGATCCAGAGCCTGCTGGACGAGGTCGGCGCCAAGACCGGCGAGAAGGTCGCCGTGAGACGCTTCACCCGGTACCGGCTGGGCGAAGACCTGGAGTAGGCGGGTAAGCTGACCGCCGACCGAGTGCCGCCGACCGAGTGAGTGGAGGAGACGACCGGGCGCATGAGTGACGGCGGAGAGGCACGGCCCACCTATCACCGGGTCCTGCTCAAGCTCTCCGGCGAAGCCTTCGCCCACGACTCGGGTTCCGGGATCTCCGACGGTGCGACGGCGCTCGTCGCGCGACAGCTCGCCGAGGTCGTCGATCTTGGCATCCAGACGGCGGTGGTCGTCGGCGGCGGCAACATCTGGCGTGGTCGTCAGGCGCCCGGGATCGATCGGAACCGCGCGGACTACATGGGCATGCTTGCGACCGTGATGAACGCGCTCGCACTGCAGGACGCGCTCGAGAAGATCCACGTCGCGACGCGTGTGCAGACGGCGATCACCATGAGCCAGGTCGCGGAGCCGTTCGTTCCGCTCCGCGCGATCCGCCACCTCGAGAAGGGGCGCGTCGTGATCTTCGCGGCCGGCTTGGGCGTCCCGTACTTCTCTACCGACACCTGCGCCGCCCAGCGCGCGCTCGAGATCCATGCCGACGCGTTGCTCAAGGGAACGAAGGTCGACGGTGTCTACACGGCCGACCCGCAACTCGATCCATCGGCCGAACGGCTCGACCTGCTCGCGTACGGCGATTTCCTCCGCGAGGGGTACGGGGTCATGGACGCGACCGCCGTTTCCCTCTCGATGGAGAACAAGCTCCCGATCATCGTGTTCGATCTCCGCGAGGAGGGGAACATCCGGCGGGTCGTGACCGGCGAACCCATCGGCACCCTCGTGCACTGAGGATCCATGACGATCGAAACCGCAACCAAGGACGCCACCCACAAGATGGAACAGGCGGTCGCTCACCTCAAAGACGACCTCGCCGGGATCCGGACCGGGCGGGCGGCACCGGCCGTCATCAACCGTGTCACGGTCGAGTACTACGGGACGCCGGTCCCCCTGAATCAGCTCGCCGGCGTGTCCGTCCCGGAACCGCGCCTCCTGCAGATCCAGCCGTTCGATAAGAGCGCGATCTCCGCGATCGAGCGAGCGATCATGCAGAGCGACATCGGCATCACGCCCAGCAACGACGGCAACGTGATCCGCCTCGCCTTCCCGCCCCTCACGGAGGAACGCAGGAAGGAGCTCGTCAAACAGGTCCACCATCGGGCCGAGGAGGCGAGGGTTGCCGTCCGGAACGTCCGGCGACATGCGAAGGAAGAGATGGAGAAGCTTGAGCATGATGGTGCTATCTCGCAAGATGACTTGATCAGGGCCGAGAAGGAGCTGCAGAAGCTCACCGACCGCTTCGTGACCGAGGTCGACGAGATCCAGGGTCACAAGGAGCAGGAGCTGATGGAGGTCTAGATGGCCAACGACAAGGGCGACGGCGAGGATCTCTTCGAAGACCTAGACAAGTTCTTCGCGCCGATCCGCGACGTCGAATGGGACGAACCCGAAGAGTCAACCGAACGCGCACCGCAGGAGTCTCACGTGGAGCTGCGTTCGGAGGAGGCCCCTGAGGCGACCCAGGAGCTCCTCCCGACGGAGACGCCTCCGGGACGTTCCGCGGAGGACGCCGTCGGAGGCGAGCCCCAGGACGCGTGGTACGACTCGGGTGCGCTGGAGCCGATCGACGACATCCTGGGCGAGGCCCCGGGCGACGCGGGCGAGCCCGACGTCGTCGTGGTCGATGCGAGCGCGTACGAGGGAACGGGCGAGCCGGAAGGCGAGGTGTTCGAGCCGGCTGAGGCCTCGGCTCTCGAGGGCGAGCCATCCGAAGAGGACCTCGAGGCCGCCGCGGCGCACTTCTCCGGTTCGATCGGCGACACCTCGTACGCGACCGAGCCGGTCGACGCCCTCGGCGGAAGCGAGGTCGGTGATCTCCTCTCCGATCTCGGCGCCCCCCCGGCCGCTTCGTCCGACGATGTCGAAGCGGACCTGCTCTCGGACCTCCAGGACCCCGACGCGCCCCCAAGGACCGTGGTCGTCGGCGGCGAGGGCATCAGCGGTCCCAGCTGGCAGGAGCCTGCGGCGGTCGAGGTCGGGGCAGACCTGGACCGTCGCGGCCCGCAGATCGGCGAACGGGATGTCCCGGCTGCGTTCATGACCGGCGTCCTCTTGGCTGGAGTCGCGCTCGCCGCGCTGTGGGCCGGTCCCGCCGCCTTCGCCGTCGTTGCCGGCATCGCGGTGCTCGTCGCGCAGGGCGAGCTGTTCGGGGTCATGGTGAAGGCCCACAACCAGCCCGCCACCCTCGTCGGGTTGGTCGCCGGTGTGCTGATGATGGCGGGGGCTTATTTCCGCGGCGAAGCGGCGACCCCCGCGATGTTCGCGCTCGGCGTGATGGCGACCTTCCTTTGGTTCATGACCGTTCCTGCGGAACATCGCACGAACGTCACGCGGAACATCGGCCTGACGGTGTTGAACATGGCGTGGATCCCGCTCCTCGGTGGATACCTGATCGCCACCCTGAAACTGGACGACGGCAAGGCCCTCGTCTTCGCGATCATCCTGCTCACGTTCCTGTTCGACACCGCCGCCTTCCTGATCGGGTCGGTGTCGGGCGGCGGCTGGTTCCAACGTCCCCTCGCCCCCAACGTGAGCCCGAAGAAGTCGTGGGAGGGCTTGCTGGGAGGCACGTTCGCCACCGTGGTGGCGTCGGGCGCCTTCGTCACGTCCTTCGTCGGCCCGTTCGAAGACCGACGGGTCGACGCGCTGCTGCTCGGCCTGGTGGTGGCGATCGCCGCCACGCTGGGCGATCTCGCCGAGTCCGTGGTGAAGCGGGATGTCGGGGTGAAGGACATGGGAACGGTCCTCCCGGGCCACGGCGGGGTCCTCGACCGGATCGATTCGCTCTTGTTCGTGGCTCCGGCCACCTTCCTGCTCTTCCGCGTGATCTTCACGTAACGTCCAGTTCACAGCGTTCGGACGGCCTCGGGGTAAGCTCCACGCCATGCGGTCGATCACCATCCTCGGCTCGACCGGGTCGATCGGGACCCAGGCACTCGACGTCGTGCGCCGGCACCCCGAGCGGTTCAAGATCGTCGGTTTGTCGGCGGCGGGGATGAACCAGGAGCTGCTGGTCGGCCAGACCCGGGAATTCCTTCCCCCGTTCATCGCCATCGCGGACGAGAATGCCGCCGCCGACGTCAAGGCCAAGCTCGGCCAGGTGAAGGGGGTCGAGCTGATCGTCGGCCCCGATGCCGCCGAGGTCATCGCGGCGAAGACCGACGCCGACTTCGTTCTCAACGGGCTGGTCGGATCGGCCGGACTCGCTCCGACGCTGGCCGCGCTGCAGGCCGGGAAGACGGTCGCGCTCGCCAACAAGGAATCGCTCGTGGTGGGTGGCGAACTCGTGATGGACCTGGTGAAGGGGGAGCCCGAGCGCCTCCTTCCGGTCGATTCGGAACACGCGGCGCTCGCGATGGCGCTCCGCCACGAGCGCCGCGAAGACCTCAAGCGGGTCGTGATCACCGGGTCCGGCGGGCCCTTCCGCGGTTGGACCAGGAGCGAGCTCGGCCGGGCGTCGGTCAAGGAGGCGCTCCAGCACCCGGTCTGGTCGATGGGTCCGAAGATCACGATCGACTCCGCCACCCTGATGAACAAGGGCCTCGAGGTGATCGAGGCGCATCATCTGTTCGATCTGGAGTACTCGCAGATCCACGTCTTGATCCACCCCGAGGGGCAGGTGCACGCGCTCGCGGAGTTCCGTGACGGCAGCCTCCGCGCCGAGATGGCGACCGCCGACATGCGGCTGCCGATCCAGCTCGCTCTCGCGTGGCCGGAACGGCTGTCGGATGGAGTCGGGCCGGTTCCGCTCACGGATCGGCCGCTCACCTTCGAGCCGGTCGACCGTGAAGCGTTCCCTGCAGTGGACCTCGCCTACCGGGTCGGCGGGCTCGGGCTGACGTTCCCGGCGGTCATGAACGCGGCGAACGAGGTCGCCGTCATGGCCTTCTTGGAGGGGAAGATCCCGTTGACGCGGATCGTCGAGATCGTGCAGTCGGTGGTCGACGAGCACGACCCCGCCTCGGTCGTGTCGATCGTGAACATCGAACGCGCGGACCATTGGGGCCGCAGGCGCGCGGTCGAGATCATCGAGGAGCGGTAGCTCCCGTGAGCGCGCTCGCCATCGTCGCCTTCTTCGTCGCTCTGCTCGCGATCATCCTGATCCACGAGTTCGGTCATTACCTGCTGGCCCGCAGGTTCGGGTTCCGTGTCCTGGAGTATTTCGTGGGATTCGGCCCGAAACTCTGGTCGTTCCGACGCGGCGAGATCGAATACGGGCTGAAGGCGATCCCGGCCGGCGGGTACGTGAAGATCGCCGGGATGAACCCGTTCGAGAACGACGTGCCCCCCGGTGATGAGGATCGAGCCTATGGAGCGAAGCCGGTCCGGCAGCGAGCGCTCGTCATCCTTGCGGGTCCGCTCTCGCATTTCCTGGTGGCGGCGATCATCTTCTCGGCGCTGCTCATGACGACCGGCGAGACCGATCGGACCCGCGTGTCCGTGATCTCGGACGTGCCGGCGCAGCTGGAACCCGGCCGGACCTCGCCCGCGGCGGTCGCCGGGCTCCGGCCGGGTGACGTCATCATCCGGGTGGGAGATCTGGTGGCACCCACCCCCGCCGAGATAGGGCCCTACGTCGCGCAGCACGCGCACGAGGCGATCCCAGTGCAGGTCCGCCGCGGAAACCAGATCCTGAACCTGACCGTCACCCCGGTCGTGCTCCAAGCGGGTACCGATCAGCAGAGCGTGAGGCTCGGGATCGAGCTCGGGCCGCAACCCCTCGGGTTCTTCCCCGCGGTCGTCGGCGGCGTCGCCGACGTGGCGAAGTACACGAGGGTGTCGATCGTGCAGATCGGGCATGCCTTCGGTCCGCAGGGTGTCGTCCGGGTCTTCGACCTGCTGTTCGACGGCGCTCCGCGGAACCAGGGCGACGTCGCGTCGGTCGTGGGCGTCAGCCAACAGGTCGGCGCGATCGGCGCGACCGGGAACTGGGCCGCGTTCTTCTGGGTCTTCGCATACGTGACGCTCTTCATCGGCATCATCAACCTGGTCCCGCTCCCACCGTTCGATGGTGGGCACCTCGCGATCCTGCTCATCGAGAAGGCACGAGGGAGGAAGATCGACATGCGGAAGATCGTGCCCGTGTCCGCCGCCGTCTTGCTGTTCCTCGGATTCTTCGTGATCTCCACGATGGTGCTGGACATCTGGAAGCCCGTCCCGATCGGTCCCTGACCAGCAGGAACGACCGGCGGTCCATCACGATTTCTCCATCACCCGGCCTCCCGTCCTCCACAGCGCCCGCGTACGATTGGCCGGTGAGCGAGCAGACCGTGTTGGTCGTCGACGACGAGGCGGCGATCGCGGAAGCCGTGCGCGCGCGACTCGAGAGCGAGGGCTACCGGGTCGTCGTCGCGCTGGACGGCCCGGAGGCGATCGAAGCGCACCTCGAACATCAGCCCGATCTCGTCGTGCTCGACCTCATGCTCCCGGGCATGGACGGTCTGGAGGTCTGCAAGCGGATCCAGCGGGACCGGTGGACCCCGGTCCTGATGCTGACGGCGAAGACCGAGGAGGCGGACAAGGTTGCGGGCTTCGCGGTCGGCGCCGATGACTACCTTACGAAGCCGTTCAGCCTGCGCGAGCTGACCGTCCGGGTCCGTGCGATCCTGCGGAGGGTCGAACGGATCAAAGGCGTGCAGGACCAGGAGACGGGTCCGATCGAGATGCACGGCCTGATCCTCGACGCCGCTCGGCGACGGGTGGAGGTCGACGAAGTGGAGATCGGCCTCACGCCACTCGAGTTCGAGATCCTGCTCGCGCTCGCGCGCGAGCCGGGTGTGGTCCTGAGCCGTGATCAGTTGATGGATCGCGTCTGGGGCTATCGCGATTACGCCGGTGGCCGCGTTGTCGATTCGCACGTCGCGCGGATCCGCCGGAAGCTCGGCGAGGACGGCAACGACCCACGCTTCATCCGTACGGTCCACGGCGTCGGGTACGCCTTCAAGGAGTGACCCGCGGTGGCGATGCGTCCCCTCGAGAAGCTCCCGACGATCCGCGCCAAGCTCGGCTCGGTGATCGTCTTCGCGGTCGCCGTCACGCTGATCGTCAGCTACGTGCTCATCGCGTTCTACCTCAGGAACTCACCGCGGGATACGGAGGAGATCGCGGCGCTCGGGCTCGCCGGCCGGGCCGCCCTGGGATCGCTCGATCACATCCCCGGCAACACCATGATCGTCACGCGGGATCCGGATGGGAACGTCACGGTCCAGGGGGCAGATCTGCACCTGCAGGTCCCCACGTTCGACGACGGCGTCCCGCATTGGGGCGTCACCGGGCGCATCACGTACGCCGCCGTACCCACGAGCGACGGCGGGTGGGTGACGGTGCTGCGGCCGTCGCCGTCCCGCGGATCGCTCGGCCGGATCTCGGCGACCTTCGGGTTCCTCCAGAGCTCCTGGTGGCAGTTCCTCCTCGCGGGAACGGTGGCGGGGTTCATCTCCCTCCTGCTGGCGAGGTGGCTCGCGCGCGGGATGACGCAGCCGCTCCGAGACATGGCTGCCGCAGCGCGCCGGATGGAGGTGGGGGATTACTCCGTGCGGGTGCGGGCGCGCAGCCGTGACGAGGTCGGGCAGCTGGCCGCCGCCTTCAACCGGATGACGGCCGAGCTGGAGGATCTCGAGCGTAGCCGGCGGGATCTGGTCGCCAACGTCTCGCACGAGTTGAAGACCCCGATCGCGGCGATCCGTGCCCACCTGGAGAACCTCGCTGACGGCGTCGAAGTGGCGGACCCGAGGACGCTGCAGCTCATGCTGTCGCAGACGGAACGGCTCGGGAGGCTCGTCGACCAATTGCTCGACCTTTCCCGGTTGGAGTCGGGCGAGGTTCCGTTCCAGGTGGAGGTCGTCCCGCTCGCGCCGCTCGTCTCCCGTGTGATCTCCGAGATCTCCATGGGTCGCTCGATCTCGGACGTCCGGATCGAGCACGATGTCCCGGCGCACCTCGCTGCGAAGGCCGACGCCGAGCGGATCCACCAGGTGCTCTTCAATCTCGTGGACAACGCGGTGCGCTTCACGCCGCCCGGGGGCGAGATCCGCGTGACCGCCCGTCCGGATGGCGAGCGGGTGCAGATCAGCGTCACCGACACCGGGGTCGGGATCCAACCGGAGCACCTCCCTCGCGTCTTCGAGCGCTTCTACCGCGTCGATCCCGCTCGGTCACGAGACGACGGAGGGACCGGGATCGGTCTTGCGATCGCTCGGTCCATCGTCGAGGCGCACGGGGGTCGGATCGTGGCGAAGAGCGACCCCGGCCACGGCAGTGCGTTCACGTTCGATCTGCCGGCGGTGGAAGCCGCCGTTGCCGCCGATGACAGGAGGGTTAGGTGAAGTCCGCGACCTCGAGCGTCACCGTGTCCACCGCCAACCGGTACGGATACCTCGACCTGACGGACGACCTTCGGCGCGCGATCAAGGATGCGGGTGTCACCGACGGTGCCGTGGTGGCGTTCTGTGCCCACACCACCTGCGCCCTCTTGATCAACGAGTGGGAGGACGGGGCGCTCGAGGATTTCCGGCGGCATGTCACGCGGATCGTCCCTCACGACGGCGTCTACTACGCCCACGACGACTTCGAGGTGCGGACCCAGAACATGCACGAAGACGAGCGCAAGAACGGCCACGCGCACGTCAAGGCGATGCTCCTGTCGGCGACGTCGCACGCGATCCCCGTGATCGCCGGGGAGCCGGGTTTCGGTCGCTGGCAGCGGCTGATCTTCTTCGAGATGGATGAGCCGAAGGACCGGACCGTCACGTTCCACGTGTTCGGTTCCTGAGCGGACTGAGAGACTGACGGTCGGCATGGTCGAGCGGAGGAAGTCGCGGCAGATCCAGCTCGGCCGCATCGCGATCGGCGGCGATGCGCCCGTCAGCGTCCAGTCCATGACGACGACGAAGACCGCCGACATCGACGCGACGCTGCAACAGATCGCGTCGCTCGTCGCCGCCGGGGTCGACATCGTCCGCGTCGCCGTGCCGCACTGGGAGGATGCCGAAGCACTCGTGGCGATCGCGGCCAAGTCAACGGTCCCCGTGGTCGCGGACATCCACTTCCAATGGAAGTACGCGATGGCCGCGCTCGAGGCCGGCGTGCAGGGTCTGCGCATCAACCCGGGGAACATCAAGTACCAGGACAAGGTTCGGCTGATCGCGCGGGAGGCGAAAGCGCGGGGAGTGCCGATCCGCATCGGCGTGAATGCAGGCTCGCTCCAGAAGGATCTCCTGGCGACGTACGGGCGGCCGACGCCCGAGGCCCTCGTGGACTCAGCGTTGCAAGAGGCACACATCCTGGAGGACGAGGATTTCTTCGACATCAAGATCAGCGTGAAGCACTCCAGCCCGAAGGTCATGATCGAGGCGTACCGGCTGCTCGCGGAGTCGTGCGACTACCCCTTGCACCTCGGTGTGACCGAGGCCGGTCCCATGCCGATGGGCGGGGTGAAGAGTGCGGTCGGGATCGGGACCCTCCTCGCCGACGGGATCGGGGACACGATCAGGGTCTCGCTCACCGATGACCCCGTCGAAGAGGTGAAGGTCGGCAACGCGATCCTCCAGTCGCTCGGGCTCCGCACGCGAGGGCTCGACCTGGTCGCATGCCCCTCCTGCGGCCGCGCGGAGGTCGATGTGCTCGCCCTGACGAAGCGCGTCGAGGCGGCCATCGAGAACGAGAAGTTCGGCGTCCCGATCCGCGTCGCCGTGATGGGCTGTGTCGTGAACGGGCCTGGTGAGGCACGCGAAGCCGATGTCGGCATCGCGAGTGGCAATGGGCTCGGCTTCGTCATCCGGCAGGGAGAGGTCGTGGCGAAGGTGAGTGAAGAGGCCCTCGTGGACGCGCTGTTGATCGAGGCCAGGAAGGTGGCGGCGGGGAAGGCTGCATCGGGGACCGAGGGATGAGTCTCAAGCGGAGACCGGCGCGCCGGCCGCCTGCCCAGGCGCGCGCGTCCGCGAGGCTGCGAACCAGCTGATCAACACGCCGACGGCAGCCGCGTTCCGAGCCAGGACGAGCAGCTTCATCCAGGCGCTCGGCACGACGATCTGGTCGGGCCACGCGAGCGCGATCAGTCCCGTGAGCGTCACCGCGACCGCGGCGATCGTCGCCGTGCGCTCCTCACCGTCGTCCCCTTCGAACGCGAGGGCCGTCCACGGCAGGAACCAGGCGGCGTACTGCAACGAGGATCGCGGCGAGAACACGGTGAGCGCGACCACGGCCGCGAGCGCCGCGCCGCCGGACGGATCCCGATCCGTTCCTGCGGCGCGGCGCCAGATCGCGACCTCGCAGACGAGCAACCCCAGGAACAGCAGGCCCTTCATCAAGGGGGCGGCGAGGCCGACCCGGAGCGCATCGGCCTCGACCACCGGGATACCGCGACCGGCGATCCACAGCACAGACCCGACGGTGCTCTGGACGTGCCACCCGCGAACACCGGCGGAGGTCAGCACCTGGAACGGACCCTTGGGGCCACCCGTCAGGTACCACGCCGCACCGAGCACGACGACGACCACCGCGAAGCCGGCGACGGCCGGACGCCAGGCTCGACGGATCACCAGGACGGGCGCGAGCGCCAGCGGCCAGAGCTTCGCCATCACGGCGAGGCCCAGGGCGGCTCCTCCCAGGGCCTCGCCCCGGTGCTTCGTCCAGGCGATCGCCCATGCCGCCACCGCCACCGAGACCAGATCGAACCGCAGGTAGATGAACGACAGGAGCGGGAGCCCGAGCAACAAGTACACGATCGCGGGGCGCCGCCCCCAGCCCCATGCGAGCGCGGACGCCGCGGCGAGATCCGCGATGAAGGCGAGCAGGGCGATCCGAGCGACCGTCGCCGACGCCCCGTCGCCCCCGATCGTCCGATCCGTAGCGGTCTCCAACGGCATCGTCGTGACGGGGAAGTTCCGGTACGGCGTCGCGGGCGACGTGGCGATCCGCTCGACCTGTAGGATCTGGACGTCGGTCACGGGACGCCGCCCCGCACCCAGGACGACGAGCGCGAGGACGAGGACCCGGACCGCAACCAGCGCCACCGGCAATGCGCTGCGGCCGGGAGAGATGTCGCGCGCCTGCGGGGCCCCGTCGGACATGGTCCTCAACCGTAGCGGTCACCGGAGCCGATGACGAGAAGGATGCGTGGCGGCAGCGCGGTATCGATGGGGCTCGCGAGCGTGCTCGTATCGCTCTTGGTGGTCCCCGGCTCGGCCGGCGCCAGCTCCGTGCCGGGAACGACGTGCGCGGTCTTCCCCCGGAACAACGTGTGGCACATGAACGTGTCGGCGCTGCGGGTGAACGCGAGGTCAGCCATGTGGAAACGGGCGACGCAGGCCGGTACGACGTTCCTCCATCCCGATTTCGGACCGCCCTCGTATGGCATCCCGTACGCCGTCGTCGGCGCGGGACACGCGAAGGTGTCGGTGAACTTCACGTATGCGAACGAAAGCGATCCCGGCCCCTACCCCTTCGGGCCCGACATCCCGATCGAGGGTGGCTCGGACCGCCACGCGCTCGTCATCGATCGCAGCGACTGCAGGCTCTACGAGCTGTTCGCAGCTCGCTGGAACGGCGGGGATCCGAAGGCGGGGAGCGGCGCGATCTTCCATCTGACGGGTCCGAAGGCGAACCGGCTGCGACCGGCGGGATGGACGAGCGCCGATGCGGCGGGACTGCCGATATTCGCCGGCCTGTTGCGCTACGACGAGGTGAAGGCGGGGTTGGTCGATCACGCGATCCGGATGACCGTCGGCTGCACGCACGACGCCTATATCTGGCCGGCTCGACATGCAGCCGGAACGAGCGATCGCCGATGCCCGCCGATGGGGGCTCGGTTCCGGTTACGTGCCTCCTTCGCCATCGGGCGGTTCGCGCCGAACGTCCGCGTGGTCCTCCGAGCGATGAAACGGTAC
>Ga0157378_10001713_pt1 | contig 19722 bp, 21 predicted proteins | sample M65metaG_FD_115309 | JGI IMG/M metagenome (GOLD analysis project Ga0157378, IMG submission 115309) | Miscanthus rhizosphere microbial communities from Kellogg Biological Station, Michigan, USA - M6-5 metaG | ecosystem: Host-associated > Plants > Roots > Rhizosphere > Soil | place: USA: Michigan...
ACCTAGAACCAACAGATTAAGAGTCTGCTGCTCTACCAATTGAGCTATGGAGGCTCGGGACTCCTGCTAACTTGCCGCGCTCATCATCTATTTCGCCGCGCGAGCCGCGCATTCTAGGAGAGCGCACGAGGAGCGGTCAAGGATTCGCGGCCAGCATCCCCTTCCCTTTGCGCAGGTAATCCCAGGCCGAGAAGAGCGTGGCCACGCAGACGATGCGGAAGAGGATTTCCAGGAACGGCAGGAGCACCGGTCCGAAGGCGTTCGCGGCGATGGCCACGCCGAGCGTGATGGCCTGCAGGACGGTGGACGTCTTCCCCGCCCACGACGGCGGAAAGCGTTTCACCTGAACGCGGGTGTAAAGAAGGTAGGCGAAGGTGATGATGAAAAAGTCACGGATGAAGACCGTGAAGGTCACCCAGGCCGGGATGCCGGAGACCGGAAGCCCATCCCGCATCGTGTAGAAGAGGTAGCCGCAGATCATCATGGTCTTGTCGGCTGCCGGATCGAGAATCGCTCCCAGCCGCGAGCGCTGGTTGAACTTCCGCGCGATGACGCCGTCGAGAAAATCTGTCGCCGCGGCACCGACGAAGATGAAGAACGCCAGCCGGTACTCGCCCCGAAACGATGCATAGATGAACACCGGCACCGCGAGAAGGCGGAGAAGCGTGAGGGCGTTGGGGACGGTGAGCATGCGGTAGCGCAGGTTACGCGCTCACAGCTCGGCGCGGAACTGATCGAGCGCCGACTTGCGAAGGTAGATGGTCTTTCCCTCGGACAGCAGCAGGTTCTGCTTCATCAGGTCGTGAATCAGGCGCGACACCGTCTCGCGCGAGGTGCCGATCATGTTGGCGATGGCCTGGTGGGTCGGGCGGATCACGGCGATGTAATCGTTGTCGAGCGATTTGCCGCTCTGCCGCGCCAGATCGAGAAAGAAGCGCGCCAGCCGGCCGTAGACATCCATCGTCGCCAGCGATTCGATCCGGTTCGATGCATCACGCAGCCGTTTCGACAGCTCGGCCAGCACCTTCTGCGTGATCGAAAAGTTTTCGCTGAGGATGTGTAGGAAGTCGCTGCGCCAGATCGAGACGATCTCCAGCGGCTCGGTGGCGATCACGGTGGCCGATCGCGGCTCGTTGTCGAAGAGCGCCATCTCGCCGAAGAAATCGCCCACGCCGAGGATCGAGAGAATGATCTCCTTCCCCTCGGGCGAGATCATGGTGACCTTCACCTGTCCTTCGCGGATCAGGTAGAAAACGTCCCCGCTCTCATCGGCGTGGAAAACAGCGTCGTCCTTCGCATAGCGGCGCGTTTTGGCGACGGTGGCGATCGACGCAAGCTCACGGTCGTCGAGCTCCGCGAAGAGCGTGAACTTCCGATAAAAAGATGTTGGGAGCACTGGTGCCGCGATTTTAGCAGCAAAGCCGCGACACCACCCCGATGCTACACTCCGAGGCGAAGTTCCCAACGAGAGTGGCTATCAAGCGGATCATTCCGATCTCCTCCGGCAAGGGTGGTGTCGGCAAGACTACCTTCGCCATCAACTTCTCGCTTGCCCTATCGAGCCACGGCCGTACGGTGCTCGTCGATCTCGACACCGGCACCTCGGCCATCCGCAACGCCATCGACGTCCCGATCGAGAAGGATCTCTACCATTTCTTCCGAAAGGGCGAGCCGCTCAACAGCTGCATCACCCATCTCTCGGACAAGCTCGACCCGCATGGCGCCTTCCGCAATTTCGGATTCGTGGCCGGCCCGCTGCACCTGATCGACGAGATCACGAACTTCGGCGCCGCCAACAAGGCCAAGCTGATCGAGGCCATCAACGGTCTGGACGCCGACTACGTCATCCTGGACATGCGCGCCGGGCTGGACTCGAACGTCATCGACTTCCTGCCGTTTTCCAACTCCGGGGTTTTGATCTTCACCCCACATCTGCCCAGCGCCACGCTGGCCGCGTCCGACATCGTCAAGGCCATCCTCTTCCGCAAGCTGCGATTGATCTTCAGCCGCGAGTCGCCGTTTTACGCGACGGTCGACGGCAAACTCGATTTCTGGCGGCTGATCAACGAGCTGATCGATCAGGTCGAAGATGTCTACGATTCGTCCGTCGCCAACCTCGACGCCTTCGCCGACGATCTCGCCGGAAACCTCGGCGATCACCCGATCACGCGAACGGTGCAGCAGACGCTCGACGAGTTCCGCGTTCACTACGTCCTCAATCTGTTCAATGGCGTGGATGATTCGTTCCAGACGGCGGTGAAGCCGTTCATCGAGAATCTGACGTCGAACGTCTCCGCGCGCTGCGGAGTAACGAACCTCGGATGGATCACGCGCAGCGATGCCATTCACCGCGCGAACTGCAACAAGATCCCGGCGCTGCTCCTACCGCCCGAGGAGAAGAAGGTGACTCGGAGCAACCGCGTGGCGCAGGAGCTCGATGAGCTTCGCTCGATGGCCATCGGCATCGATCAACCTCGGCGCAAGAGCGCCAAGCCGCAGAAGTCCGCATCGACGGCCGACCCGGCCGACCATCTGGCCAATCAGCTCAATGTGCTGCGGACGATGTTCGATCAGAAGAAGGACGACGACTTCCACGCCAACTTCGCCTACGCCTCGCAACGCGCCCTCTTCACGATGAAAACGCGCCGCCCCAGCGAGTTCGGGGACATCCGCATCTATCGCCCCGACGAGATGCTGGCCACGATCTTCGCCAAATCGAACATCCCCACCACGATCGACTGGGGTGAATTGGAACTGTAACCGCGCGGCGCCGCCCATGACTTAGACTACGCGGCCATGAAAAAAGCGCTTGCCCTGATCGCACTCATCGCGACCTCTCTCTTTGCCGCTGATACACCCGACCTGACGATGCAGAACCGCATCCGGCAGGAAGGTTTTCGCAACTCGAAGGTGATGGACACCGCCGAGGAGCTGATGGACTTCGTCGGACCGCGCCTCACCGGCTCGCCGAACATGAAGCGCGCCAACGAGTGGACGCGCGACAAGCTCACATCCTTCGGGCTCAGCAACGCGCACCTGGAAAGCTGGGGTCCGTTCGGGCGCGGTTGGTCGTACGAAGAGTGCACCGTGCGCATGACCTCGCCCGACGTTGCGCAGCTCTGGGCGCTGCCGCGCGCCTGGACGCCGGGCACGAACGGCGTCATCACCGGCAAGCCGGTCAAGGTGAAGATCGAGACCGTCGAAGACATCGAGAAATACAAAGGCAAGCTCGCCGGAAAAATCGTCCTCAATGGCGATCCGCGTGAGATCAAGCCGCACGAGAAGCTTCAGTTCTCGCGCTACACCGAGAAGGAACTGAGCGATACCGAGAGCTACGAGCTGCCGGGCCGTCCGCGCTTCACGCGCGAGGAGATCGTCAAGCGCAACGCCTTCCGCAAGGCGATGACGAAGTTTCTCGCCGAGGAGAAGCCACTGGTGATGATCGAATCGGATCCCGCGGACTACGGCACCTTCCACGTGCAGGGCGCCGGCACGCAGAGAGACGGCGAGCAGTACCCAGTCCCGTCGATCGTGATGTCGACCGAGCAGTTCAACCGCCTGGCGCGCCTCACTGAGCAGAAGAAGGACGTCACGCTCGAGGTCAACGTCAAGACGACGTATTACGACACCGACAAGAACGCCTACAACACGGTTGCCGAGATCCTCGGCACCGACAAGAAGGGCGAGATCGTGATGCTCGGCGGCCACCTCGATTCGTGGCACGGCGGCACCGGCGCGACCGACAACGGCGCGGGAACGGTGGTGGCGATGGAGGCGGTGCGCATTCTGAAAGCGATCGGCATCGCTCCGAAACGGACGATCCGCATCGCGCTCTGGAGCGGCGAAGAGGAAGGACTCCTCGGCTCGCGCGCCTACGTGGCCGAGCATTTCGCGTCGCGGCCCGAGCCTGATCCGGCCGAGCGCGATCTCCCCGCCACCATGCGCCGCAATCCCGGACCGCTGACGATCAAGCCGGAGCACGCCAAACTGTCGGCGTACTTCAATCTCGATAACGGCACCGGCAAGGTCCGCGGTGTCTACGCGCAGGACAATTTCGCGGTCGCGCCGATCTTCGCTGCCTGGATCGAGCCGCTGAAGGACCTCGGCGTCACCACCGTCACCGAGCGCAACACCGGCGGCACAGACCATCTCTCGTTCGATGGCGTCGGCCTGCCCGGTTTCCAATTCATCCAGGATGATGTCGAGTACGGCGAGCGCACGCATCACACGAACTACGACGTCTACGATCGCCTGCAGCGCGACGACCTGATGCAGGCCGCCGTGGTCATGGCCACGTTCGTCTGGGAAGCCGCAAATCGTCCGGAGATGATGCCGAGAAAGCCGCTGGCGAAGAGCGATCTACCACCGGCGACGCCGGCAACAACACCGGCACATTAACGCCAGAAGTATCGGGCACGGATCACCGTCCAGGCGATCCGTGCCGAGTCCATCAGCGGCTTGTAATGGCTGGTGGACTGGCCGTCGACGAATCCGAGGTCGATCGGGATCAGCAGGATCTTGAATCCGCGCCGGCCAGCCTGCACGATCACTTCGCTCTCCATCTCGAAGCCGTCGGTGCGAAGTCGGATCGCGCGGAGAAGCTGAGCGGAGTAGAGCCGGTAACCGCTCTGCGAGTCGGTGACGTTCGTCTTCGATGCGAAGGCGATGCAGCGTGCCGAGAAGCGATTGGCGAAGCGGCGCCGCGGCAGCATCTGACCGAAAAGATGCGCGCGTCCGCCGATGATGAGATCGGCGCCGCTCTCTTCGCGCGCGGCGAAGAACTTCGGGATCTCTGCGGGAAGATGCTGTCCGTCGGCGTCGAGCGTGACGATCGCATCGAAACCGTGATCGAGCGCATAGGCAAATCCCGTCTTCAGCGCCGCCCCTTTGCCGCGATTGACGGGATGGCTGACCACTTCCGCTCCCGCCTCACGCGCGACCTCGGCGGTGCGATCGGTGGATCCGTCATCGACGACAAGCACGCGGTCGTTCACCGCTTTGCAGTCGCGAACGACGCTTGCGATCGTCTGCTCGGCGTTCAACGCCGGGATGATGACGAGAGCCTTCACGCGCCCTCCCGCGAGACGACTGCGCAGACGATGCCACCGCCGGCAGAGACCGAGTTGACCAGGATGTTCCGCAGGTTCGCGGCGCGCGGTGCGATGACCGGTGTGAAGCGCATCTCCGGATCGGCTTCCTCGAATCCGAACGATGCATGCAGCTTCTGATCGCGGATCGCCAGCAGCGCCGCGGCAAGATCGAAGCCGCCGCCGGCCGCGTACTCGCCGAAGTAGCCCTTGGTGGTCACGACGGGAGGAACGTTCCCGCCGAAGAGCCGCTGGATCGCGCGCATCTCCAGCAAGTCGCCGCGTTTCGTTCCATTCGCCGAGGCGTAGATGGCGTCGATGTCGGCAATCGTCAGCTCCGCATCATCGATCGCCGCTTGCATCGCTGCCGCGACATGCTCGTCGCCAGTGCCCCAATCGGAAATGCTCGCCGTCGTATCGCGAGCGATCCCGAATCCAGCCAGCCAGCCGTACGGCTGCCGCGACGGAGCCTTTTCGGCGATGAAGATCGCGCTTCCTTCGCCGAGGGACATGCCGTTGCGGCGCCGATCGAAAGGACGCATTCTTTCGGACAACCCGTTCTCTTCATGAGCGAGCGCACCGAGGCGGTCGAGGACGGAAAACACCATCTCGTTGACCTCTTCCACGCCGCCGATGATGGCAGAAGGAACCGTCCCCTTGACGATCTGCGAGCTCGCGTACATCGCCGCCGCCAGCAGCGACGACTCGCGCTGCGTCAGGGTGATGTTGAATCCGCGCAGATCGAATTCGATGGCGATATGCGAGCCGGGCGCGTTGGCCACCGACTCCGCGAAAAGCTGCGGCGGCGCCAGCGCCGCGCCTTTGGCGACGTACTCCTGCATGTAGTCGACCGACGTCTGCACCGGCCCGAAGGCCGTGCCGAGGGCCACGCCCGATTCGCTGGACGGCTGCGCGCCGGCGTCATCGATGGCCAGCCGCGCGGCGGAGACGGCGTAGCGCGAGAGGGTGTTCATCCGCCGCATCTTCATGGCCGGAATGTAGTCGCGGGCCTTGAAGTCGCGCACGAGCGCGGCGGTGTGTGCGCACAGCCCCTCGGTGTCAAAGCGGTCGATCGGCGTCACAGCGGTGACCGCGGCGTCGAGCATCGCGCGGAAAGGCTCGATGCCGACCGCCCCCGGCGCAACGATCCCGATGCCTGTAATGGCAACGCGATTCATGCAAGAAGGCCGGTTATACCTTACGCCCGGCGAAAAAGCAGTGCGACGTTGGAGCCGCCGAAGCCGAAGGTATTGGAGAGGATGTTGGTCATCGCCATCGGCCGCGGCGTGTGCGGGATGTAGTCGAGCGTGCAGTCGGCCGCGGCAACGTCAAGCCGCAGCGTCGGAGGGGCGAGCTGGTTCTGCAACGCCAGGACGCTGATGACCGCTTCCACGCCGCCGGACGCTCCCAGCGTGTGACCGAAGTACGACTTGCTCGACGACACCGGGATCGTTTCACCGACGGCGGCGATGATCGCCTTCGTTTCCGCGGAGTCGTTGAGCAGCGTGCCGGTGCCGTGGGCGTTGATGTAATCGACACGCGGAGTCTCGTCGCCCGCTTCGGCCAGCGCGCCGCGCATGGCCGCCTGCGCGCCGCGTCCTTCTTCATGCGGCGCGGTCGGATGGTGCGCATCGCACGTCGCGCCATATCCGAGGAGCTCCGCGAGAATGGTGGCGCCGCGCGAGACGGCATCGTCCCAACGCTCGATGACCAGATAGGCCGCCCCTTCGCCGAGGGTGATTCCTTTTCGCTCGGCCGCGAACGGCGAACAAGGATGTTCGTCGACCGCCTGCAGGACATTGAATCCGCTGTAGGTCAGCCGGCAGAGCGCGTCGCTGCCGCCGGCGATGGCGACGTCGGCGTGACGCGATCGCAGCAGGTCGCCGGCCATTCCGATGGCGGCGCCGGCCGAGGCGCATGCGGTCGCGTTCGAGAGCACACCGCCTCCGAGCGTGAGGGCGCGAGCCACGGCATCGGACGGCCCCGACGTCGGCTGCTGCAGCACACGCGAGGTTGCCACGCGGCTGCGTCCACGCACGAGGCGATCGAAGTAGAAGCTCTCGCCTTCGAGCAGGCCTCCGGTCGACGTGCCGGTGGAAACGACCGCGCGCTCGCGCGGCAACGGAGTCGTCGCGCCATCGTTCGCCTGCGCGATCGCTTCGTTCGCGGCGACGACTGCCAGCAGGTCGCTACGCGACATCCGCCTGGTTGCACGTTTGTTAGTCGGCAGCAGGCCATCGAGATCGCCAACCTCGGCGGCAACCTCGGTCGGGAAGGTCTCGCCCGGAAACCTGGTCAGCTTGCCGATTCCGGCGCGCGACTCGACGATCGACCGCCACACTTCCGATCGGTTCCGCCCGATCGAGCAGATGATGCCAACGCCGGTGATGGCAAGGCGGGTGGAGATGTCAGGTTTGCGCATGGTCTCTCTGTCGAAAAAACAAAACCACAGAGGCACAGAGATCACAGAGAGGTTTTCTCTGTGTCCTCTGTGTCTCTGTGGTGAGCTAAATAGAACCTACCCCGAATCACTTCCACTCCATCCACCAGCCCGCGCCCCGAAAACCGGAACGTGCCGCCGAAATCGGCATCGAGCGTAACCACGAAGCGGATCACGTCACCCGTCTCGATGGCGCGATCGACCTCGCATCGATCGATACCGGAGAGAAAGGCGTGCGAGCTGGCCGCTGCAAAGGCCAACCCGCCGCCGAGCTGCGCCATCGCCTCCACGGCCATCACGCCCGAGGGCATCAAATCGTTGGCCGTGCAAACGTAGACGCCCTCGATGGTCTTGTCATCGACACGCATCGCGGCCGAGGCCGCGCGAAACGGAATCTGATGAGGGAGGCTGGCCAGCCAGGTCACACCGGCGCCCGCTGCTCGTCCGCCAGGCGATGCCTGACGAAATCCGCGAGCGACGAGATCGAATGAAAGTTGTCGCGCGCGGCTGATTCGTTCTTCACCTTGATGCCGAACTCGGTCTCCAGCATCACCACGATCTCCAGGGCGTCGATGGAGTCGAGCCCGAGGCCGCCGGCGAAAAGGGGATCGTCATCGTTGATGTCGTCGGGGGTCATGTCTTCGAACTTCAGACGGTCGATGAGCAGCTCTTTCAGTTTCTTTCTCAGATCTTCCATGGGCTGGGCCATTTTCACATACTTGCCGGGCCCGGCAACTGATCCCAGGCGATTGGCGGCGCGATCACGCCGAACATCTTCTGCACGCGCACGAAGAAGAAAAACAGCGCCAGCTTGGCGCGGTGGTTCGTGGCGAAGATGTTCCCGGCCAGGATGCCGGTGATCACCGGAATGAGGCCGTAGTCCGTTTTCGGCTGCAGGAAAACCTCGAGAAACTCGCGGCGGTAGAAGTTGTTGATGAAGCGGAAGTACTTGTCGAGCGCGCCTTGAAACGTCCGCTCGTAGCGCCGCAGCAACCGCATGCTGCCGCGTCGCAAGCGCTGCTCGACAGCATCCGCGACCAGGTCCGCCGATTTCATGGCCATGAAAACGCCGGTGGAGAAAATGGGATCGAGAAACCCAGCGGCATCGCCGGCGAGCGCGAAGTTCTTGCCGGTCCGGCGCGTCATCATGAACGAGAAGTCGCGGCGGACGTAGACCTGCGTAACGCGCTCGGCGTCCTTCATCCGCTCCGCCAGGTACGGCGCGCCGCCGATGGTCTTCTCCAGCAACTCCTCGGGGGTCAAACCGCAGCCACGCAGATGATCGCGCCCGACCACCAGCCCGACGCTCATCGTGTCCGCGCTGACCGGAATGAGCCAGAACCAGGCGTCGCGCAACACCACGATGATGGTGTTTCCCGCATCGCGCCCCTCGGGACGCGGAACATTCTTGTAGTGCGCGAAGACGGCCACTTTCTTCAGCTCTTCGACATCCTCTTTCCGCCCGACGCGATTGCCGAGGAAGGCACCATGCCCGCTGGCGTCGACGACGAAGCGCGCTTCGAGCTTGTCGCCGTTCGCGCAGGTGACGATGGCGCGCTCGGAGTCTGAAAGATCGACCGCCGTCGCCGCCGTTCCTTCGCGAACGTCGACTCCGTTCGATGCGGCATTGCGCAGCAGCAGCTCATCGAACTCCGCCCGCTTGACCTGAAACGATTGGTGATACGCCTTCGGCAGGTTCTCGATGAAACGAAAGGTGTATCCGAGCGCCCCGTCCGCGGTGACGAACCCCGCCCCATATTTCGGCGTGAACGAACCCTCGGACATCGGAACCGTGACGCCGAGACGATCGAGCAGATCGTTGTTATACGGAAGCAGCGACTCCCCAACCTGAAACCGCGGAAACCGCTCGCGCTCGAGCAGGGTGACGGAGAACCCCTTCCGCGCGAGCAACGTCGCCGCCGTCGATCCAGCCGGCCCGCCACCGATGACAAGGACGTCAATCATGAGCGCGGGATCGTAATGCAAAATCGGGAGCACGCGGAGAGGCCACCCGTGGTCATGCCGGGTTCTTCACACCTTCTCCAATCTCTGAAGACGGTCGAGCAGTTCGCGTCCTGCATCGATGAGTCCAGCGAGAAGCTTCTCGTCGACGCCGCCCGTCCCCTCGTATTCAGTGGCGTTCCGTTCCCGATGACAGCGGTCGAGCAGACGCCAAGTGGCCGTATCGACACCAAGTGTGTGCGGGAGTGCTTGAAAGACGATGTATCGCTTTTCGGATCGATAGCCGTGAGAGCGCAGTGCGGCGAGCGCCAGTGCGTGGGCGGCGTTGTATGCGAGATCGAAGCGGCTTTCGGGCGAGTTTGTCGTCTTCTGGGCGTCGAGGAGGCGTGCCGACGCCGAGCGGATCAGCCCTTCGATCTCCTCCCGTGCGGGCGGCTCCCGTTTGAGGATGCCGGTTCTCGCCAGCGCTTCGAGTTGCTCATTCGGCATCGTCACTCCCGATTACGAAGAGCTTTCGTTGCGTGTTGATTCGCGCGGCGAACGAATCGCTCCGTGAGCGTTTCCTCTTCCATTCAGCGCGGGTGAAGACGGTGGGATTGATGGTGCGTCCGAGCATTTGTTCAGTGGAGGCGAGTGCAGCGTAGATGTCGGCGTAGGCAAGATCGTCGGTCACAACGAGGAGGTCGATGTCGCTTCCGGCACGCTCCGTTCCTTTCGCGATTGATCCAAATACGAAGGCCAGATCGATGCGATCGGCAAGCGGCGCCAACGCCGAGCGCAGAGGGTCGACGACGCCGACCGTTCTCACGATCAAGCCGTGAAGGTCCTGGAAGACAGGCGATTCTTTCTTCGCCGTGTAGTACTTCTGGTTCCCGTCGCGCGTTACCGCGATCAGGTCCGCAGCGGCGAGACGTTGAAGCAGGCGATGTACGGCGCCGGTACCGCTGCCGGCAAGTCGAATCAACTCCGCGCTCTGGAATCGCCGTTCCGGCTGCCCGAAAAGAAGTCCGAGTACCCGTTGCTGTACGGGCGTGAAGAGCGCCGCCGCGACAGCACTTCGCATTACGCGAGAGGTATTCGTTCCCATTTCAGGAACGATCGTACCCAATTTGGGAACGTAGGTCCACCGCGTATCATCGATGCGATGAACAACTCCCTCCTGCGTAGCTTCGAGAACCCCGATGAAGTTCGTTTGTTCGAGAAGGGGCGGTTCGAGATCGTCCGCATCGGCGGTCTCACCGTCGGCCGGGCCAGTTATGAGCCGGGTTGGAAGTGGTCCATGCACGTGGCGCCTGTCGCCGGTAGCGCGCTCTGCGACGTCGAACACGTCGGCCTTGTAGTTTCCGGACGAGCAGTGGCGGCGTTTGAGGACGGGTCGGTCGTGGAGCTTACCGAGGGGCAACTCTTCTACATCCCGGCCGTGCCGCACGACAGTTGGGTTGTGGGCGACGAACCGTACGTGTCTCTCCATTTTCTCGGCGCGGACCACTACACGAAGCAAGCGGGTTGACGTACTCTCAAGCCGACTCTATCCTCCGTCCCCCAACGTCCATGTTCGAACGTTTCCTTGCACTTGCGGCTGCCCGGCCCGAGTCGGTGGCGCTGATCGATGGCCAGACCGGTGTGAAGACCTCGCGGGCGCAGCTCGCCTCGCGGATCGACGAGCTTGCCGTCCGCTTCGCCGGAGCGGGATTCGGGCCCGATGACGTCGTGGCCATCCAGCTGCCGAATTCGGTCGATTTCATCGCCGCGTTCGGGGCGATCCTGAAGCAGAAGCTGGTGGCCATCCTCATCGATCGCGATGCTACCGAGACCGAGGTCGGCAACGTGCTGGGCCACTTCGCGGCGCGGGGGCTGGTCTACCGCAACGGCAGCGAAGTGATGATCTCGACGCGCCAGGCGGATCGCGGCAGCATTCCCGACGGAGCGCGGCTCATCAAGCTGACCTCGGGATCGACCGGGATGCCGAAAGGGATCGTGGCCACCGAGGCCAACCTGCTTGCCGACTGCCTGAACATCTGCGCCACGATGGGCATCCGCGCCGACGACGTCAGCCTCGGCGCCATTCCGATGTCGCATTCCTACGGCTTCTCCAACCTGGTCACGCCGCTCCTGGTGCAAGGAACGGCCATCGTGATCTCGAACGACTACCTGCCGCAGTCGGTGGTGAATCTCTGCAACCGGTTCTCGAGCACGGTCGTGCCGCTGATCCCAATGGTGTTCGATCACCTGGTAACGGCCGGCGCGGGCGAGTTCAAGACCGTGCGCACGTTTCTCTCGGCCGGCGCGCCGCTGCCGCCGTCGGTCTCGCGCAAGTTCCGCGAGCGCTTCGGACTTCCGATTCACACGTTCTACGGCTGCAGCGAATGCGGTGGCATCACCTACGACCGCGAAGGCGCGGCGGTGGAGCGCGGCACGGTCGGCAAGGCCATCGGAAAGGTGATGCTTTCCTCTGCCCGCGGCCGGCTCTCCGTTCGCGGCGAGAACGTCGCCCTCGGCTATCTCCACGACGCGACGTCCTTCCAACCGTTCGAGCACGGGCTCTTCGTCACCGATGATCTGATCGAGCTTCGCGAGAACGGCGAGGTGGCCATCACCGGCCGCGCCAGTGAGTTGATCAACACGGCCGGCAAAAAGGTGAACCCGCGCGAGGTCGAGCAGGTCCTGCTGCAGATCGAAGGCGTGCGCGAGGCGAAGGTTTACGGCGAGCCCGCCGGCGCACGCGGCGAAGTCGTCGCCGCCGCAATCGTGGCCAGTCCCGACGTCACCCGCGAGCAGATCCGCTCCTGGTGCCTGGAGCACCTCTCGCCCCACAAAGTGCCGCGCATCGTGAAGCTGATCGAATCGATCCCGGTCGATGAGCGGGGCAAAGTAAAACGCGCGGCGCTGGCCGCGCTCTAGTTCGCGCGAAAGCCTTCGGCGGTCTCCGCGATCTTCGTAAAGCCTGCCCCGCTCAGCGCTTCGCGCGCGTCGTCGGTGAGCGGCAATCCGATCACATCGACGCGTTGCGGATGTCCTATCTGCGACAGGAGGTGCTTCAAATCGTCCGGCGGGCGGAAGATGGTGACGCTGATGTGCGGCCATTCGGTGGCGCGGTTCCACGCCTCCGAGACGGCGGCACGATTGGTGACGCTTTCGACAATCCAGACCGGCATGCGCATGGCGAGCGTGGCCAGGCGCTCGCCGAACTCCTTATCGAAGACGATCGCGACCCGGCGGCTCATCCGCGTGCGGCGGCACCCTCGGCCGGAGTGGTGGTCGCCGCTGGCCGGCGTCCGAAGAGTCGCAGCAGTTGCAGCCGCACGTTGTCCAGCTCCGCGAAGCCCCAGAGCTTCACGCCGCGCAGGAACATGTGTACGGGCGAGAGATTGAGATTGAAGTAGGCCTTGATCCGCCGACCGTTGTTGCGCGCCCCTGACTCGCCCGCCGCCCGCCGCGCCAGCGCGATCGATTTGAATCGGCGGTGATAGAACTTGATGAAGTGATAGCTGAAGAACGCCGGCTTCGGCCCGAGCACCGGCATCCAGACAAACTTCCTGGCGATGCGATACGCCGGAATGACCACGAAGATGTAGTAGTGGGCCGTATCGAGAATCATCGCAGCGGCCAGCAGATCGGCCTCGCCCATGTAGTAGTACTTGTCCTTGAAAATCGAGCGGAAGAAGCGCGTGTACGAGCGGACAAACGCTTCGTTGTGCTCGACGATTCGCGCCGTGATGTCCTCCCCTTTCGCATCGAGCCCGACGATCTCCGCCGTGGCCTCGGCCGTAAACGACGCGTGATCGAGGCCAGGCGAGTAGTAGGGATCGAGAAACGACGCGGCATCGCCGAGGAGCGCCCAGCCGTTGCCCATGTACTGCTTCGAGGCGTAGGGGAGGTGGGCGTAGAAGCGCAGATCGTCGAGTCGCGGTGTCGCTCCATCGAGTAACTCAGCGAGCGCCGGAATCGCATTCAGGAAGGCGATGAAATCAGTCGCCCGATCTTTGCTGTGATGAAGATCGATCAGTCGCTTGTCGAACACGACGCCGATCGAGGTCTCGCCGTTGCCGAGGGGAATGACCCAGATCCAGTAGCCGAAGCCGGTGTAGTGATTCGTGGCAAGCCGCCGCGAGCTGATATTGCGCGCCGCGAGGTCGCCGGCGCGGGCGGCAATGTCATCGATGTGACGCACGCCGTTCCAGCGACACCAGATCGCGGCGACAGGATGCTCTTCATTGCGCTCGATCAATCCGAGGCGGCGGCCGAGAAAGTTCACCCGTCCGGTGGCGTCGAGCAGCCAGCGACAGCGCAGCTCGCGAACGTCATCGCCGACTTCGATCGTCAGCTTGTTGTCGAAATCGCCGAGCTCCACATCGCGCGCTTTGGCTGGACGGAGCAACTCCGCTCCCTCGGCAACGGCAGTTGCGAGCAGGTACTCATCGAGCGCGTCGCGGCGCAGCTGAAATGCCGGAACGGCGCTGCGAAGAAAACCGCCCGCTTCGCTGGCGTTGGCGTGGCCGGTGACCTTGTCATTGCTGAACCAGTAGCGCAGCCCTTCCTTCGGTAGCTGCTCAGTCTCGAGGTGGTGCCACATGGCCAGACGGCGCGTGAGAAACATCGCCGACATCTCGGTGGTCGCTTCGCCGACCTTTGCGTCGAAGGCCTCGGCTTTTTCGACGATTAGCACGCGCAGCTGGGGATGATCGCGCCGCAAAAGGATCGCCGTCGACGCGCCGCTGAAGGCGCCGCCGAGGATGATCACGTCGTAGCGATCGGGCTGCACCGCGCGATCGTAACACCCGCCTTTCGGTTAGGATGCGCGCCCTATGAGCTGGTTCCACCACTTCTTCCTGACCTGGATGCAGTTCGTCCTCGACTGGGGTTACCTCGGCATCTTCGTGATGATGGCGTTTGAGTCGACGGCCCTGCCGATTCCCGCCGAAATCGTCATGCCGCCGGCGGCGTATTGGGCCTCGCAGGGACATTTCAACTTGACGCTGGTCATCGTCGCCGCAACCGCAGGATCGTGGGCCGGCTCGGCTACGAGCTATTGGATCGCCTACAAGCTCGGACGCCCGCTGGTGACTCGATACGGTCGATTCGTGCTGATGTCTCCATCGAAGATCGAAGCCGCCGACCGATGGTTCGAGACCTACGGCTCCGGCGGCATTTTCGTGGCGCGCCTGCTGCCCGGCATCCGCCACCTGATTTCGATCCCCGCCGGCCTTTTCCGGATGCCGTTCGCCCGCTTCTCGCTGATGACGATCCTCGGCGCAGGCCTCTTCAACGGCGCCCTGGCCTGGTTCGGCATGCGCGTGCTCGGCGATCAACCGTCGCTGATGCAGGATCCGGATGCCCTCCGCAACGCGCTGGCATCAAAGTCGATGTGGCTGATCGGCTTCGCCGTCGTCATCGGCCTGCTCTACGGACTGATGACCTGGATGCAAAAACGCGCGGCGGCTACGCGAGCTTGAGTCCCGCGCGGACGAAATGGCGGAAGTCGCCGTCGTTGGTGATGAGGGGAATGTCGTGATCAATGCAGGACTGAGCGATGAGGACGTCGGCGAGTTTGGCTTTGTGGCTCTCGCGGAGCGTGTTTGCACGTAGCTCGCCGCTGCGAATCCAATAACCAGCACGAAGTTCAAGCACACGAAGAGACTTAATCATCACCTCGAAGAGCGGCGGCAACGCGGGATCACTTAGGGTTTCCGCTACAACGACTGGCGGAAGGATCAGGTCATCTCTCTCGATGGCGCGGGCGACGCGATCGACATCGACTCCCAGTTTGCTGTCGAAATAGCGCCTGAGTGAGCTGCTATCGGCAGCGATCAATCATCGTCCTTCCGCAGCTCTTCGAGCGAAATGGACCACTTGATCTTCCCTCGCCATTTCTTCATCTCCTCAAAAACGCCCTCTTCCTTCGCTTTCTGAAGATCGGCAAGCATCCGTGCACGAGACTCAGCTCTTTCCGATTCGCTCAGTTGATGAGAGAAGTACCGCTCCCAAGCCGCGTCGATCTCACTTTGTACGCCGGGTTTTGCCATCGCCGTATTCTCCTACTTCCCTACCTTCCTCACAAACTCCACCACACCCGTTAGAAACTCCGGAGCCAGCCGAAGGTTCGGATCGCTGTAGGAAGCCATCTGCTTGTCGCGATCGGGTGGAACTTCTTTGAGGACGTGGTTCATCCCTTCGATGATGACGAGCTTGGCCTTGAGGTTCGCCGCGGCCAGACGCCTGGCATCATCGACGCTGACTTGAAGATCGGTCGTTCCCTGTACGACGAGAACCGGGACCTTGAGCTCGGCGATCGACTTGGCCGGGTCGTAGCGGAACCAGGAGATCAGGTACGGCTGCACGCTGGCGCGATAGAGGGCGGCTAGCTCGGCGGGCGGATTCTCGGTCGTCTTTCCGGCTTCGAGACTCTTGAGGATGGCCTCGCTCTTCGTCGCCAGTTCCGGCGGCAGCTTGCCGGCCAGTTGCGTGCGAAGGATGTCGGCGGCGGCGCGGCCGGCGCCGGCGATGGAGATGAAGCCGGCGGCGTTGCAGCGCTTTGCCGCCAGCATGCCGATCAGCGATCCCTCGCTGTGGCCGGCGATGACGACCGCGGAGAATCGCTTGTCATTGCGGAGCTGCTCGCACCAGGCCACGGCATCGTCGACGTAGGTCTCAAAACGGAGATCAGCTTCGGCGGTCATCGCCTTCGCGCTCTCGCCGACGCCGCGTTTGTCGTAGCGCAGCGAAGCGATGCCGTTCGACGCCAGGCCCTCCGCCAGCATCAGCAGCGAGTTGTTCTTGCCGGGCAGCATCGGCGAGTTGCCGTTGCGATCGGTCGGGCCGGAGCCGGAGAGGATGAGAACGACCGGCACCGGCTTGCCCATCTCTTTCGGCAGGAGCAGCGTGCTGTGAAGGGCGTTGTCGGCGGGCGCGGGACCGGGGACCGTGGGAGGCGCTTGCGCCAAGGCGGTCGACGCGAGGAGAACGAGCGACAGAACGATGCGCATGTGCCGATTATCCTTACATTTGTCATCCCGCGATCATGACTTTCGACACGGGGCAATTCGCTGTCCGCAACGTAGATTGGCGGCATGAATCCACTACAAATCGAGAACGTCGTGAAGACGTTCGCATCCCGGCGCGCGCTCGATGGCGTTTCGCTCGAGCTGCGACCTTCGGAGGTCCTGGGACTGCTTGGCCCGAACGGCGCCGGCAAATCGACGCTGGTCCGCACGATCATGGGCCGCGCCCGGCCCGACAGCGGCTCGGTCTCCATCTTCGGCAAACCGGCTCCTGCGGGCGACACCGTGGCTCGCGCCGAGGTTGGGGTGGTGCCGCAGGAGATCGCGCTTTATCCCAATCTCTCCTCGCACGAGAACCTCACAGTCTTCGGCCGCTACCTCGGACTGAGCGGCGCCGCGCTCGACGAGGCGATGAAACGATCGCTCGATTGGGCCGCACTGACCGATCGCGCCGGCGAGCCGGTGAAGAGCTTCTCCGGCGGCATGAAGCGGCGGCTCAACATGGCTGTCGGCGTTCTGCACCGGCCGCGCGTGCTGCTGCTCGACGAGCCGACCGTCGGCGTCGATCCGCAGTCACGCGAGCGCATCTATCAGATGATCGAATCGCTTCGCGCCGACGGCGTCTCGCTCATCTACACCACGCACTACATGGAAGAGGCGGAGCGCCTCTGCGACCGCATCGCCATCATCGACAGCGGCCGCGTCATCGCCACCGGCACGACCGACGAGCTGGTGCGCTCGACGATCGGTCCCAAGCGCGAAGTCGTCGTCGAATTCGCCGACGGCACGCACGTCACGCACCTGATCGACGACGCCGCGGAAATGCTGCGGGTCATGCGCGAGGCCGAAACGCAGGGCAGCGCCGTGCGCGACCTGACCATGAAGTCGCCGTCGCTCGAAAAAGTCTTCCTCCACCTCACCGGAAAGGGTCTACGCGAATGATCGCCTCTGTCGTCCGGGCCGGATGGCTCAATCTCCGCCGCGATCGCGCGGCGCTCATGCTCAGCTTCATCGTCCCGATCGTCTTCTTCTCCATCTTCGCCGGCATTTTCGGCGCGCAGAAGTCGAAGACGCCGAAGACGACCGTGGTCATCGCCGACCTCGATCGCAGCGAGAGCTCGCGGCGCCTCATCGACGCGCTGAAACGCGAATCGGCGCTCGACATCGTGCTGACGCCGAAGAAAAGCACCACGCCGTTCGACGCGCAGTCCGCCGAGGCGTTTGTGCGGGCGGGAGACGCACCGGTGGCGCTGGTGATTCCGAAAGGATTCGGCGCGACGAAGATCCGCTTCGATGCCGCGAACAACGGCCCGGCCTTCCGGCTGATGTCCGACTCCGCCGATCCGATCGCCGACCAGGTCGTCGGTGGGCTGCTGCAGAAGACGATGATGACTTCGATGCCGGAGATGATGATGGATGCCGGTGTGACCGAGGTCGATCGCTGGAGCGGCGGGCTGACGGCCCAGCAGAAAGCGGCGCTCGACCAGAACATGAAAAGCTACCGGACGTTCAGCGCAAAGCCCGCCGCGACGACGAAGTCGGCAGACCTCATCAAGATTGAAAAAACCGACGTCGTCGGCCAGAACAAGTCGAACGTTGTCGCCGCCCTCTACGCGGCCGGTATCGGGGTGATGTTCCTCCTCTTCACCGCCTCGAACGCCGGCGGCGCGCTGCTCGAAGAAAACGAGAGCGGCACGCTCGACCGCATTCTCACCACGCGCCTCACACTCACCCAGCTTCTCCTCGGCAAGCTTGTCTATCTCTGGACGCTCGGCTTCGTCCAGATTTGCGTGATGTTCATCTGGGGCGCCGTCGCCTTCCGGTTGCAGCTGATCCAGCACATCGGCGGCTTCCTGATCATGGCCCTTTCGACCTCACTGGCCACCTCCGCCTTCGGTCTCCTCCTCGCCTCGGTGTGCCGCACCCGCGCCCAACTCGGCGCGATGTCGACCCTGGTCGTGCTGTCGCTCTCCGCAATCGGCGGCTCGATGTTCCCCCGCTTCCTCATGCCCGCCGGTCTACAGAAGGCTGGACTGGTCCTCTTCAACTCCTGGGCACTGGAAGGATTCACGAATGTCTTCTGGCGCGAGCTGCCGCTGCAGTCGCTCGCCCTTCCCGCGGCGGTGCTGATCGGCTGGGCCCTCGTCTTCTTCGCCGTAGCGCGGCAACTGACGAAACGGTGGGAAATCGTTTGAGGTTGTCGGCGAAGCCCCACGCATACAATGCGCCGCGTGCCTGCGCTCAAGAATCGCGATCATTACCCCGTCCTCGTCATCGGCACCGGCATCGCCGGGCTTACCGCGTCGTTCTGCCTCGCCGGCGCCGGGATCAAAGTCCTCCTCGTCACCAAGGCCGCGGACCCGAAGGACTGCAACACCTTCTGGGCGCAGGGCGGGATCATCTACGAGGGCGCGGGCGACACGCCGGCCAAGCTGATCGACGACATCATCGCCGCCGGCGCGGGGCTGTCGAACGAGGAGGCGGTGCGCTTCCTGGCCGTCGAAGGGCCGCGCGTGGTCAAGGAACTGCTGCTCGACGAGATGCACGTCCCCTTTTCCAAGAGCGAAGAGGGCGAGCTCGATCTGACGCAGGAGGGGGCGCACTCGCTGCCGCGCATCATCCACTCCGGCGACGCCACCGGCCGGGCCATCGAGACCTCGCTCCTCAATCGCGTGAAGAACGAGCCGAACATCACCCTGGTCACGGAGATGACCGCGATCGATCTGCTGACTACGCAACATCATCCGTCCGACATCCAGGTCCGTTACCGGCTGACGAACGAATGCGCCGGAGCCTACCTTCTCGACAACCGCACCAACGAGGTCTTCACCATCTTCAGCGACTTCACGATCCTGGCCACCGGCGGCATCGGGCAGATCTACCTGCACACGACCAACACCCGCAACGCCATCGGCGACGGCGTGGTGATGGCCCAGCGCGCGGGCGCGCGGGTGATGAATGCCGAGTACGTTCAGTTTCACCCGACAGCGCTGGCGGACAAGAAGGCCAATCACTACCTGATCTCCGAGGCGCTGCGGGGGGAGGGAGCGAGGCTACGGAATCAGAAAGGCGAGTACTTCATGGAAAAGTATTCGCCGGTGCGGAAGGACCTGGCGCCGCGCGACGTCGTGGCGCGGGCCATCGTCGAGGAGATGACCACCAACAAGGAGGAATTCGTCTACCTCGATCTGGCCAACTTCTACCACGGCCACGAACCGATCGCGGAGCGCTTCCC
>Ga0157378_10001714_pt1 | contig 19720 bp, 21 predicted proteins | sample M65metaG_FD_115309 | JGI IMG/M metagenome (GOLD analysis project Ga0157378, IMG submission 115309) | Miscanthus rhizosphere microbial communities from Kellogg Biological Station, Michigan, USA - M6-5 metaG | ecosystem: Host-associated > Plants > Roots > Rhizosphere > Soil | place: USA: Michigan...
CTTGCCAATGACTAAATACGTTTAGGATTGGCTAATCGCGAACATCATTCGAAAATGTTTCAAAAGTTAAGTCGGTTCATTTTTGAAGTAATCAGCGACGCGAGTTTGTCAGGATCATCCGCACCTGAGTTGTGCAACGTGATTCGCGCAAGTGCATATATTGGTAGTCGCTTTAGATAGAGTTCGCGGGTTTGGTCTTGAGTCCCACCGAGTGGCCGATCCACCGTGGATGCGGCAATTCGTTCCCAGCACACTTCGAATGGTGTATCGAGCCAGATGCTCAGAGCGTGAGCTCTTTCCAGTAAGGCGCGGTTGGCTGTTTCGATCCAGGCACCGCCCCCCAGCGCAATTACGCCGGCAGTATTTCCGTTCAGGAGATTCCGGAGTGTCTTAGTCTCGATCGCTCGAAACGAAAGTTCCCCTTCTTCTCGAATCAGTTGAGCCGCTGTTCTACCCTCAATTTGAGCTATCAACTCATCCAGATCCGTCATCTGCAAATTCAGGTGGTTCGCAAGAGATCGGGCCACTTCAGTTTTTCCACATCCCATGAAACCTGTGATCACGATTGGTGTAGAGATAGTCATGGGATGACAACCGTGTGAAGCAGTTTGTAGAACTCAGGGAAAGAAATATCCACACACTCTGCGCCTCGGATCTCCGAAGCTCCGTCGGCATTTAAGGCAGCAACAGAGAACGACATTGCGATGCGGTGATCTCCAAAGGAGTCGAGAGATGCGCCGCGCAAGGTTGTTGGCCCAGATATGGAGAGCCCATCTGGATGCTCTTCGACTTCAGCTCCCATGTTTCGCAGATTAACTGCTGTCGCTCGAAGTCTATCGCTCTCTTTGTGTCTCAGCTCACTAGCGTCGCGAATCTCAATGCCTCCAGGAACCTGTGAACCAACTACCGCTAGTAATGGCAACTCATCAATGAGTGATGGGATTCTTGACTTATCCAAACGTCGAGCGCTTGAGTCTTTAAGCTGAGATGCTATTCCTCCTCGAACAGTGATCGTCCCCACCGGCTCGTTTCGTTCGTATCTAAGGTCTGTTGTCGATATGTCCGCTCCCCACGAGCTCAACACGGACAGAAATTCTGAGCGAGTCGGGTTCAAACCAACATCTTCGATCGTTAACTCAGATCCCGGTAACATCATCGCTGCTGCGACGAAATACGCGGCTGAAGAAATGTCGCCAGGGATCGTGATGTCGCCGTGCGCCAGGCGTGCTGGTCCATCGAGAGTGACCGTGAGATCTGCATCAGTCGTCACCGCGACTCCAAATCCATTGAACAGGCGCTCCGTGTGGTCGCGTGACAGCGAAGACTCTTTCACCTGTGTTCGTCCATTGGCGCCTAAACCTGCAAACAAGATCGCGGACTTTACTTGCGCACTCGCCACCGGAAGCTTGTAAACAATTGGCTGAATCTCTCTTGCTCCCTGAATTGATAACGGTGGCTTACCGGCGTGTGATATGAGTTGAGCGCCCATCAATTCGAGTGGTTCGATAATTCGGCCCATCGGTCGTGAATTCAACGAGCTGTCGCCCGTTAGTTCACACGAGAACGCCTGAGGAGCAAGTACTCCTGCCAGTATCCTCATGGTCGAACCGCTGTTACCGCAATCGAGAGCCGAGACTGGCTGCGTAAACTTTTCCGCGCCCGTAATTTCCACGATGTTGCCCGATCGTTTGATTTGGACGCCAAGCTGTTGAAGGCATGACAGAGTTGAACTGCAATCAAGCGCCGTCGAGAAGTTAGTGATTATGGAACGGCCTGGAGCCAGCGCTGCGATCATGGCGGCTCGATGCGAAATTGACTTATCGCCGGGCAGTTTCAGTCTCCCCGAGACTCGTTCTTTACGACTTAGTTTCATTCTGGCCACGTTTCCCGTGAATTTGTGGGACAGTCTCCTTGTCTTGATAGACCTGGCTTCAGGTTATGTTATAAAACTTCCACAAGGTCAGTCAGTCCCCGGTAAGTTCCCTCTGCAGTAAAAATCCCCCCGGCACAACTAAATATACCCCACGTAGCTGGGGCTAAAGATGAGTTCTATCTTGTCGATCATATCCCCGACGGTATTAATCGCTGAAGATTCTCGAGACACGCGTCACATGTTGAAGCGCGCGCTTGAGTTGAAGGGCTATCGCGTTCTGGAAGCCAGGAACGGGCGTGAAGCTGTCGATCTCGCTCGTACGCTCAGTCCTAACCTTTTGATTGTTGACCTCAACATGCCTGAGTTGGATGGCCTCGAGACTATTAAGAGCGTTCGTAAGTTAAACTCATTAGCCGACCCCGTCCCTATTGTTGCGATTACAGCTTTCGATGTTTATGGAATGGAACAAGCGGCGATAGAGGCTGGTTGCAATGAGTACATGAGCAAACCTTTCGATCTCGACGAACTGGACAAGAAACTAAAAGGTCTGGGATTCATCGTGTAGGTTTTTTGAGAGACCCTAGTCGAGTACAAACAAAAACCTGTTCCCGTCGGCTGCTGAAAGCCCACATTCTTGACACGCAGCTAGCCAGCATGGTACTACCTCGAACCTCCGGAAGCGTTTAAGAAAGCAGCCAAGTCCTCGCTTAATGGCTTTTTGAGAGGCCATGCCTGATCACTGTGACGGTAGAGACGACCGAGCTAAGGTTACCCAGCCGCATTGAGACGGTCGCCGCCGCAGCAGCGGCGGTGGCGGAGTTTGTTAATAGATCGGGAGTAAGTGACGACGCGGCGTTCGGAATTGACATGGCTGTTCGCGAGGCAGTGACCAATGCCGTCGTTCATGGAAACAGCCAGGATGAAGGCAAAGTCGTCGACATTGTTTTGAAAAGCTCGCCTGACGCTGTAGAAATCAGCGTTCACGACCAAGGCCCCGGATTCAACCCAAACGAAGTCCCAGATCCGACCGTTGATGAGAACATCTTAAAGACGTCTGGTCGTGGCATTTTTTTCATGCGTAGTTTTATGGACGAGGTCGACTGGTTCCTACCTCCTGAAGGTGGTACAACAGTTCGCATGCTCAAACGACGTTAATCGCAATTTCATAAAGGAGATTTCCTACAATGGCTGAGTTGAATATCGCGGAACGTCAAGCAGGAGATGTTACCGTTCTTGACATGAGTGGAAAGATAACAATAGGCGAAGGCAGTGTCGCACTTCGCACGGCTATCCGCCGTTTACTTGAAGAGGGGAAGAAGCGGATTCTCTTGAACCTGGCGGGAGTCGGGTATATCGATTCGAGCGGCATTGGCGAGCTGGTTTCAAGTTATACGGCCATTAACAAAGAACAGGGCCAGTTGAAGTTGTTGAATCTAACGCAAAAACTCCAGGACCTCTTAACAATCACAAAGCTTCTTACAGTGTTCGATGTTTACGAAAACGAAGCAGAGGCGCTGAACAGCTTTAAGTAGAATCGGCTAAACCCACGCAGAAAGTTTGCGCTGACCGGAGACACACAATGGCTGAGCTTGAAGTGAATCAACGACAAGCCGGGGACGTTACGATCCTCGATATGAATGGTGCAGTACGAATTGGTGAAGGTAGTATCACCTTGCGTGACGCTATTCGCGGTCTTGCTGACGAAGGAAAGAAAAAGATTATTCTCAACCTCGCTGGAGTGAACTACGTTGATTCGAGCGGAATCGGTGAGTTAATTGCAAACTACACAACCGTCAGCCGCCAGGGTGGCCAACTCAAGTTGCTCAATCTCACTGACAGAATCCAAAACCTCCTGGTGATTACGAAGTTGCTTACGGTCTTCGACGCTTACGAAGATGAAAGCGAGGCTCTAAAGAGCTTCGAATAGTGTTTCGGATTTCGAGTTTCTGGTTTCGAGCCAGGAATCGTATTTACTCGAAACGTCGAACTCGAAATTTGAAATCAAATGTTCCGTGCTGCCTTTCGCCGTCTGCTTGCGATCGATGATCCACCCGAGCGGACGGCGCTTGCATTTTCTATCGGCGTTTTTATTGCCTTCTCACCTTTTCTTGGACTTCATACAATCCTCGCAACACTAATTGCCTTTGTCTTTGGGTTTAATAAAATCGCTATCTACACCGGTACATTTCTGAATAACCCGCCGCTTACTCTGGTGCCGATAATCATCGCTTCCTATGCGGTGGGCGCATTTTTAATGGGTCGTCCGCTAAGGATTCCGTCGGAGGGTATTGACTTATTGAAGCACCCGCATCTTCTCACCGCCGATTACTACCGACAAATCTTTGTGCGAAGTTGGTATTTGGTTGAGCCGTTTGCCTTGGGTGGAATCATGCTGTCGGTCGTTTGTTCGCTCATTACTTATCCGTTAACATTGCGGGCGTTGCGTGCTTATCGCGGTCGCAAAGCTCAATAAACCGAGCAAGTCCAGGAACATGGCATCGGCCCAACCTTGCTGCGCATCTACTTCGTCGGTTCTTTAGTCTTTAGCCAGTTTTGCAAACATCCCAACATTTGATCGGATTTTCTTAAATGAAGAAGTGTCTATTCATAGTTCAAACATTGCTCTTGGCGACAGGTGTCTCTTTTGGACAAGCTGCACCTGCAGCTTCACCCCAGCCTCAGCGACCTAAACAATCTCCAATCCAAGCTAGAGAAGGTGCGCCATTTGAAGTCTCGACCTACGGCGTTACCTTTGAAGCCGACACCAGATTGATAACGATGATGGCGGCGTTGGAGGCTGCAGGATTTGATCCGCAACCAGGTCAGGAACCTTCTGTGTTTCGAGCGAAAGTAAGAAAAGACATCGCTGCACTCGATCCGGATCTACGTGAGAGATTGAAATCCTTTTACGAACGCAATCGTCTGCCTGCTCCCGCATCCCCGGCGGATCAAGTTTCACGTTACGTTTCCCTGGCACTTGCAGTTACTCAACCGCCAGACTTCCTCGCCCCGGAACGCTCGGATGACTTGCCGGCAGGGCTGTTAGACGTTCTCGACTTTGCCCCTCTCTTACGTGAGTTTTACAGGCGCTCCGGGATGGAAGACCACATCATTGACTATGTGCGTGCTTATCAGGCGGAAAGTGACAGGCTTCGTCAACCAGCAGCCGAGATGGTGCGTAGTCTGCTGACTTACCTGCACACAAATCCAATCTTAACGACGTTTGAGCGGACGGAAGTGAAGGCGCCGACGACGAAGAAAAAAAATCAAACGAAAACCTACAGCATGCGTCAGAAGGAGCGCAGGTTCGTAATACTTCCAGACCTGCTCGCTCCTCATGGGGCCATTAACTTTCGAGTCATCGCTGATGATTACTACTGCATAGTGCCGGAAGGGACCGATCCTTCATCATCTGAACTCCGGCGCGCTTATCTTCAGTTTGTGATTGATGCCTTGGTTCTGCGTTTCAACAAAGACATAGCGCCACGTCGCGATCAGATCAAACAATTGCTTGACGAACGACAGAAAGCAGGAGGACAAGTAAGTACTGATGTGTTTCTAACTGTGAGCCGTTCACTCGTCGCAGCGGCTGATGCGCGTTATGACGAAGTGCGGAGACTCGAAACGCTCGGACGAGTTGCCAGGACTCGCTTAGATAGCGCAAAGGATAATGCCGCTCGCGCACTGATCGGTAAGACTGTTCAGGCTGACATGTCTGCCATTCAGGACGACACTATCGCCCGTCTTGCAGACGAATACGAGAAGGGAGCGGTTCTATCGTTCTTCTTTGCGGATCAACTTAAAGGGATCGAGTCGGCCGGGTTTGATATCGCTAATTTCTTTCCGGACATGATGACCTCGTTTGATCCGGTGCGTGAGGCCAAGCGTCCGGCTGAATATGCAGAAGCGAGACAAAGAGCTTTGGCTGCACGTGAGGCACGGATAGCTGCTCGACGAGCCGAGGCTGAAACGAATTCTGCGAGTAGTGCTGAAATGGTGAAAGATGCCGCCCTGGTAAAGGAGCTTACGGCAGTTGAAGACACGCTACGGAGCAAGAACTACGCTGAGGCCGAAACGCGGTTGAAGGACATGCTAAGGAACTATCCACGTGAGCCGCGCATCTTCTTTGCATTGGGACAAACTGCTAGTCTCGCGGCGATGGATGCCACCGACGATTCGATTCAGGCGGAAAGACTGAACCGCGCCTTGGGTCAATATCGTCTTGCAGTGCAGTCTGCATCGCCTGAATTGGATAAAGCGATCCTCTCACGTGCGCACGAGTCGATGGGACGTATCAACGCTTTTCTCGAAAACAAGAATGAGGCGATTAAAGAATTTGACGAGGCCATCAAGATCGGCGAGGTAAATGGTGGTGCCTATCAACAGGCGTTGGATGGAAAGAAAAAGTTGAGTCAGCCGTGATTAATCTCAGATCTCAAAATTCAGATCTCAAAGAATCTCAAAAGGGAGATTGAAGAGTTTGGAATGAAATTCTCCGAGTAGCCACTTGAATTGCAACCAGGCACTCTGAGATCTGAGACCTTAAATTTGAGATCTTATTGGAGTGCTTTTGCCGCATTGATGCGCCCGCCGGAAGCGATCTTACCTTTTAGCGAATTCAGAGGATCAACTGAGGCAAGCAAACGTGTCCGTAGTTCGTCAACAGTAATCTTAGGATCGTGTGCTGCAACAAGCGCAGCAACTCCCGCTACTACCGGCGTTGCCATTGAAGTTCCAGACTTCTCCTCATACTCGTCTCCAAGCCACGTACTCAGGATGTCTACGCCTGGCGCAGCTATCGCGACACTCTTCACGCCATAGTTTGAAAACGACGCCAGCTGATCGTTTCGATCCAAAGCAGCTACGCTGATCACGTTAGGCACGTTGTAGCTGGATGGATAGTGGGGATTGCGGTCATTGTTGGTACTTGCATTACCACTTGCAGCCACAAACAGGATGCCGGTTTCGTAAGCTTTGCGAATTACATCTTCCAGTGCCCTGGACTTCTGCGTGGATCCCCAACTTGCGCTGATCACGCGTACGTTAACTCCAGCTTTCTTCCGATCGATTACGTAATTGATTGCTTCGACAGCATCCTTAGTTGTTCCGTATCCGCCGGCGTTCATAAACTTCAACGGCATGATTTGTACCTTCCAGTTCACACCGGCGATGCCTATGTCGTTGCCGCCTTCAGCGCCGATGATGCCGGCACAGTGAGTTCCGTGGCCGTTGTCATCCATCGGATCAGCGCTGTTTTCAATTGCGTTGTACCCATGCAAGTCCTGAATTGTGCCGAGCTCTTTGTCTTCGTAAGGCTTCACACTGTTTGGTCGCACCCAAATGTTGCTTGCCAGGTCACTGTGTGTGTAATCGACCCCGCTATCGAGCACTGCTACTACGACTTTGTCGCTGCCGGTAGTCACACTCCATGCCGTGGTCGCGCTGATGTCGGCACCCTTTGTTCCACCTCTTGAACCGTCGTTGGCAAGAGCCCACTGTTCTGAGAACCTTGGATCGCGAGGCGTTACAAGCGATGGTGAAAAATCATCCGCGCTGATTTCGAAAACCGGTTCCGCATACTCGACGTCGGGTAATGCTCGGTACTGTGCCGCAACGGATTCGGCCGAAGCGTCATCGAGGTCATCGATTGCTGCTAGTCCTGGCACCGATTCAATTTCATCTTCCACTCGATCGTGAAGTCCGAGGGTGATTTTTTCGATGGCATCTTCAGTAATACCCGGTTTGAACTTCACTAGCACTTCGGGAGCTGAAGAGTCGCGAGAGTCGTAAGGAGCAGACTCGATGTTATTGATTGGCTCGCGACGCTTATCAGCCGTCGGAAAGATGCGCGCGCGATTTTTCATTTGGATTTGCCATCTGCGCAACTGTCCGGCGAAGGCCGCTACGAGAATGAGAACAAGAGCGAGTGCGATATGTGGAAGGAAATTATTGCGGTTCATGGATGGTACCTCAGTAAAGATGGACTAGGTTTTAGGCTTTGGTCTTTGATCAATGTGAACTCCAAAGACCGACTGCCAGAGGCCTAAGACTTAGATCTTGTAATTCTTCCCGTTGAACTTATACGCCCTTAATTGGTTCTTATCCGCGCGGTATTCGTAAGTTTTGCCACTGGCCTCCAGCTGAATTTTCCAGCCGCGCGTAATCATTTGACCGCTCATTTCGTCGGCAGCGCCGGCGCCCAAAGCCATATCAGGAAAGTCGGTGTCAGCTACAGACCTTTCCGACACCTGGCTTTCATTTATACCAAGTCGTTTAGCCAAATCCTTTCGGGCTTTCTCGGCCGCCTCTTCTTTTGTCATGCTTGGAAGTTTCCTTCGTTGAGTCGTAACTCTAGAAACGAGTCTCTGGCATTCTTTGTTCCGGGGGAGTCTGGAGCTATTCTGAGCCTGAATTGGGTTGAGGTCAAAGTCTCGCAAAAGAGATCGTCTTGATATCAGTTTTCTCTGCTTCTCCTCCGCGTGCTCTGCGGCTTCTTAGCACTTGGAAACAAATTTTCAGGTTGGGAAGGGGACCCTGTCCCCGCTGCTAGCCATCATTCACCATAATGCGCACTAGCTTCTAGAGTCAGTGTGAGAAACCAGGTCAATCATTCTTACCAGCGGGGACAGGTCCTTTCCCAACCTGAAAATTTGTATTGCTTCAAGAACTCACTTCAAGTCGCCAAAGGCATGCTGAAGTAGAACGCTCACTGTGATCGCTGCTGTCTCAGCACGTAGTATCCGACCGCCAAGTGTCACGATACGCCAACCCGAGTCCGACGCTGCTTTGATTTCATCGTTTGCCCAGCCACCTTCGGACCCAACTAGCGCGGTCACACTATCCGGTGTGCGATATGCTTTAGCTTGTCGCTCCTGGGCAATTACTTCCTCAAGTGATCTTCCTTCGCGTTCTGAAAACATTACTCGAAGCGAGTCACCTGCGGTTCTGATTAATTCTCCGAACTCAGCAGGCATATCGACATCAGGAACACGCGCCCGCCCGCACTGTTTTGCTGCCTCAAGGGCAATGCGCCGCCAACGGTTTACACGTTTTTCACCGTCTGATGAATCGCGCAAATGGATGTCAGCGTGACGCGTCATTACAGGAACGATGCGTGTGATCCCTAATTCAGTCGCTTTCTGCACGACGAGGTCGAACTTATCACCCTTCAACAACGCAGTTGCCAGAGTCAGATCCAGTGGTGATTCGGGATGAGGCGGTGCGACCTGTTCGCATTTGTCGAGTGTTACTTCGTCGCGTTTCCAACCGGACACTGTGCAGCGAAATTCTTTTCCTATTCCATCGAACACATAAACTTCGTCACCTTGCTTGAGGCGGAGTACGTCTCGAAGGTGTCTTGCTTCATCGGACGTTAGCGTTACTGTTTGTGGCTTGAATGCGTCAGGCGGCGCAAAGAATCTTCGTCGAGACATGTTCTGCAAGCTTGCTCATACAACACAACAAATCCATTCACCATCCCGTGTCACTTCGACCTCTGATACCGCGAGTGCTCTCAACTGATCTAGCACCTCTTCTTCCTGTGTCTCAAGAATTCCCGACAGTATCAATTTTCCGCAGGTTAGACCGAGCATTGTCCGGAGCATGGGCGTGATGACGTCTGCGGTCAAATTCGCGCACACGAGATCGGCAGATGGAGTGGTTTCATCTACAGAACCGGGACGAAAATCGATTCGATCCGCAACTTCGTTCGATTGCGCATTTACTCGAGCGATCTCGATTGCCTCTTCGTCAGTGTCGTAGGCTTCGATGCGTGCATCGGGAAAAAGCTTTGCAGCTGTAATAGCGAGTATTCCGGTTCCTGTTCCTACGTCGAGGAAACTACCGCCTGCAAAATGTTTCTCGATCGCTGCCAGGCAGAGCCTCGTAGTTTCATGAGTGCCGGTCCCAAAGGCCATTCCTGGTTCGATGCGAATCACTATTTCGTTTGTCGGCTGCTTAAGTCTGCTCCATGGCGGTGCGATTATGAAACGGCCAACAACCGTCGGTTGCCAGTTGTTCTTCCACTCTTCGAGCCAGTCGCGATTTGCAAGTTGTTCGACAGTCATCTCCCGAACCGACGAGGATGGCAGGTTATATATTCGTAACGCTTCGATAAGTTCCGTCCTGACTTCTTCGCGATTTGGAACGGTCTGGAAATAGCCAGTTACTCGCAGCAACCCGCCGAATGGTTCGTGGGTTTCCGTTCCCAACGCACCTGCTTCCATCAACGCATACTCCACTGCTTCACGTGCAGACGGTTCGAGCTCAACGTTCAGGAGATGCCAGGAGTTTTCTCGCACTGGAGTTACCATCACTAACCCAGACCCATTTCATCCAGCATCGCATCTCTATTTCGCCAGTCTTCTTCAACTTTGACGAAAAGTTCGAGATGAACTTTATGGCCCATGAGGTGTTCGATGTCCTGCCGTGCACGAATCCCGATCTCTTTCAAACTACTCGCGCCTTTGCCGATCACAATCTTCTTCTGCGAGGTTCTTTCGACGACGATAACGCAGGAGATTCGTGTGAAATCTTCGCGCACTTCTTCGAAGAGTTCAGTTAGAACCGCCGTCACGTAGGGAATCTCGTCTCCCATTCTTTGCAGCAGTTTCTCCCGAACAATCTCCGCTACGAGAACACGCAACGACTGATCGGTTAGCTCATCTTCTGAAAAGATCGGATCGCCCGCCGGTAAGTGGCGCAGACAACCATCGAGCAAGACATCCGTCATCTCATCTTTCAACGCTGAGATGGGAACAACTTCGCGCCAGTCGTATTGTTGGCTGTACCAGTCTATCAACGGCAAGAGAGCAGCCTTGTCCTCAAGCTTGTCGATCTTATTGAGAAGCAGCAGAGCAGGCTTCTCCGATCGTTTGATTAGATCGAGTACAAACCGATCACCCTGGCCTGTCGATACTGAAGCATCACGCAACAGGCAAACCAGGTCGACGCCAAGTAGCGCATCCTGGACTGTAGCCATCATGCGCCGGTTTAGTTCGTAACCTGGTTGGTGAACGCCTGGTGTATCCACTAACACAATCTGCCCCACGGGCTTGGTGATCACACCCTGGATTTTGAATCGAGTGGTTTGTGGTTTGTTGGAGACCGCGGCAATCTTTTGGCCAACAAGGCGATTGAGTAGGGTTGACTTGCCCGCGTTCGGTCGGCCGACAAGGGCAACGTAACCGCTGTGGTAGCTATTTGGTTCTGAATTGGACACGTTGGTTGGTATTGTCAGGACACTTGAGCCAGGTAGCAAGTGCTGGTTGATTATGAGCGCTGGGTTCTGGATAAAGTCCCAACACTGAACCCTGAAAGAACAACTTAGGAAGGGGCACCCAAGGTCAATCAGTGACACTCTATTAGAACAAGTCAGGAAGGCGGCAGCGCCCCCGCTGCTTTTCTTCGCCCTCGCTCCAGCGGAGCGAAACGTTTATAGCTCGACAGGTCCAAAATGAATCCGCGCCGGAGGCGCAGACCAGCAAGATTATTGCTGCCTAGAAACATGTCGCTCCTCCGGAGCGAAAAAGAGCCAGCTGAAATTGAACGTGTTGGATCTGGGGCGCTCGGTGTTGAGAAGATTAGCGTATTGAGACAATGCCGTCCTCCACCCCCAACTGTTCTAGTTGAGTGTCAACGTTGCCGGCTCCTATTTGTTATTGAGCTTGGCCAGCAAAGATCTGGACCAGGTTTACCAGCGTCTCAGTTGTCTTTTCCAATCCACGTCTCGAGTTGAACTCCAACTTGCCATGAAAGTTCGCACCACCGGTAAACAAGTTCGGAGTGGGCAAACCTCTAAAGGTCAAGTTAGCTCCATCTGTGCCGCCCCGAATCGGTTTGATGTAGGGTTTAAGCCCGGCTCGCTTCGATGCCTCAATCGCGTTATCAGTGAGTTCCGGAAAATCCTTTAGCACTTCTTTCATATTCTTGTAGTTCTCTTTGATTTCGATTGAGACCTTCACCTCTGGAAACTTTGCTTGAGTTTGAGCTGCCATGTCGCGCAGCAGTTTCTCCTTGGCATTCAGCCAACTAAGATCAAAATCGCGCAGCAGAATCTTCAATGACGACTTTTCGACTTCAAGGCCGCCAGTGTATGGGTGTAAAAAGCCGACGCGCTCTTCAGTGGTTTCGGGCAACATGTCATGTGGAAACCGGCTGAGGTAATCAGCGATGGCAAACAAGGAATTAACCATAATTCCCTTGGCCGTTCCCGGATGGGTGTTCCTGCCCTGGAACGTGACGGTAGCGGTTTTGGCGCTCCAGGTTTCGTTGCTGATCTCGCCAAGCGTCTCGCCATCGACTGTATAGGCGACACCCGCCCCAAAACCCTTAACGTCAAACTTGTCGATGCCGCCGCCAACTTCTTCATCCGGCGTGAACGCGATAGCGAGTGATCCATGTTTGATTTGCGGGTTCTGACGCAGGATATCGATCATCGTCATAATCTCGGCGCAACCTGATTTGTCGTCCGAACCCAGCAGCGTGGTCCCGTCGGCCGTAATGATGTCGTCGCCAATCATCTCCTTCAACACCGGATTCTTGGCTACAGTGATGACTTGTGAGGGATCCTTCGGCAAGACAATGTCACCACCCTGGTAATTCTTGTGGATGATCGCATTGACGTTTTCTCCCGAGACTTCCGGCGACGTATCCATGTGCGCGATGAAACCAACGACCGGAACTTTGGAGTTGTCGGGCAAGTTGCCGGGGATCATTGCGTACACAATTCCAAACTCACTGACTCGCACTGCCTCAACGCCCAGTGCGCCTAACTCCTTCGCAAGAAGGTTAGCCAGGTTGATTTGCTTGCGTGTGCTGGGAACTGTCGTTTGATCTTCGGCAGATTGCGTGTCGATCTTCACGTAACGAAGAAAACGAGCCATTGCCGATTCAGTCGGGGGTTTTAGTTGTGATTGTGATTGCGCGCAAACTGCAGCCGCCAGACACAAAGCAAGTGCGAGAATTTGTTTCATTCAGAAGTACCTTTCATCGGAACTGTAGTTTGGGAGAAACGGATGATCAGCTAAATCGATGCCGAAAAGCAAAGCCGCGCTGCCTGAATTTGCATTAGTAGGTTGCTTTCCTCTGCGCTAACTCCGCGTTCTCTGCGTCTCTGCGGTGACCGTTCTTTAGATTCTTATTTCAACCGCAGAGACGCAGAGAACGCAGAGGTATAGCGCAGAGAGTTACGATTCTTTCCTCCACGCTTCACCTCGCTCGACAAGTTGATCAAGCACCCGCTGCAACTCATCTCGCTTATCATCCATTGTTTGTTCGTTCGCGTCGCTGGGTACGCTGATAGCGGGTGCGATGTCGACAAGTGTGCGCGTAAAGGGCAGCGGAATTTGTAAGCGATCCCAGCTATTAATTGTCCAACGTTTTGCGGCTGTAAGAGTGAACGGCAAAACAGGGTTGCCGGTCTTCTTCGCCAATAGAACTGCCCCCATTTTAGCGACGTAACGTGGACCCTTTGGGCCGTCAATGGAAAAACCCGCCGGACACCCGGCGCGCATCAGTCTAACCATTTCAACAATCGCGCCAATGCCACCGCGAGTGCTTGAGCCGCGAACTGCTCCATACCCAAAGCGTTGAATGAATCGGGCAATGTACTCGCCGTCAAAGCTTTGCGAAGTCATTATTACGATGCCGCGTTTTCGAAAGAAGTAAGTTCCCGGGAAGATCCGGTCATGCCAGAACGTGTAAATGGGGATTGAGTCATTGTTCCACGCTGCCGCTAGATTCTCTGCCCCTTTGATGTCCCACCGAAGAGTCCGACCAATAACAGAGATCAAAAAAAACATGGCCAGGTCTGCCGCCCTGATCAGCAAACGCTCCTTGAGGCTGTACTCAGCCAGGCTCCTAAACGAATATGCACGTTCAACGGAACTCTGGGTCCGATCTTCTTGTGTTTGTGATTTGCTTGCGAGATCCATCGAAGGTGCTGACAAGTCTAGCAAAACCGGTGCGACCTCAGTAGAAGCTGACAGCTCAGTAAATCGACGGTTCACCGGACGGACGAGTCTTCCAGCGTTTGTGTATCCACAACCACTGATCCGGATAGCTCCTGATCTTGTCTTCCGTAATGAGCGAAAGTTTAGTGGTGAGGTTGCGAACGTCAGCTTCTTCATCTCCCGTTGCTTCGAATGCAATCGGCGGAGATATTTGGATAATAAACTTGCGCAGCTTTTCATCCCACGGGGCAAACATTGGCACGATCGGCGCTTTTGTGCGCAGCGCAAGTTTGGCAACCATAAAATTGGTCGCTGCCTGCACGCCAAAAAAATCCACGAAGATTGCTTCTTCGTCGAGTGTATTGAGATCGGTGAGCACGCCTAGTGCTTCTCCCGAACGAAGAGCTTTGATCATTTGTCGTCCAGCTGATGATTTGTCCAGCGTCTGGTTGCCCCAACGTGAACGAATCTGATCAACCAACTTTTCAACTTTCGGATTGTCGATACGCCTGACGACAACGTTCAGTCTGTCCCCGTGTAGGGACGAGCACAGAGGTAATAGTTCCCACGCACCGAGGTGTGCGGTGAAAAAGAGCACTCCTTTGTTTTCAGCCTTTAGCTTCTCATAGTGCTCCCGGCCGGATATGTGAAGAATCTTCAGCAAAGACTCGGACGAGCTCCTGGCGAACTTACTGAAAACTCCAAGTTGACGTCCGAGGCTGCGAAAACAGCCGCGAACAATTTCGTCTCGTTCCTTCTCAGTGCTCTGAGGAAACGCCAACTGGAGATTGCGTTCGCCAGTTCGCCGCAGATCTTTTGCCAGGAGATACGCGAGGCTTCCCAGGCACTCTCCTACGGAAAGTGCGAGCGACATTGGTAGCAATCCAAGTGTGGAAAGAACCAGGCGCGCCGCGAAGTATTCTAGAGAAGTCTGTAGTCTGCCGTGCTTAGCCATCTGAAAGGATAGGAATCTTAGTTTAGCAAGGAACTGGTAATACATGGGAATCGGGGCCATCCGTCTATTATCCGTTCATGGCTTCTGATATATTTCGAACGCGGCGCGTTAGAATTTCGTACAGACTTTCGTCAAGCGGCTGTCGCCCGTTGCGATCTCTCCTCAACTTCCTCGTTTAGATAGGAGCTGGATGGAAAAACGCCGGATTCTCATCGTCGATAATAACGATGAGTTACGTGCTCTCCTCGAAAAAGGACTCGGCAAACTCGGCCACGAAGTGGTCGTCACTGGCGAGCGGGAGAAGGCATTGGCACGTACCGATCTGGATGAGTTTGACCTTGTCATCAGCGACCTGAGCGAAGCCGAGGTAAACGGGCACCCGATCGGCGATCTCCAGCGCAAACACCTCGTAACACCAATTACTCGGAAATCGACTGAGCCTGGGATTATTAAGGCATTCAAGATGGGAGCAGCTAATTATCTTCGCCAGCCTTACAACGCCGAAGCGCTGCGAGAGATCGTTGAGCAAACTCTTTCTCACAAGCTGCGTTACCTTGACGATCCAACACTGCTTCCTCACATCCATGAAAAAATCGAGTTTGAATTGCCGAGCGATCTCTCGTTGATGGATGGCGTGCTGGAGTATCTGCAGGAGCGCGTTGCAAAGTTGGGGTTGATTAAGCCGGAACGTTCTAATCTCTTCATCGCCCTCGACGAAGCATTCGTCAACGCCGTCAAACACGGAAATAAGAGCAATCCCAACAAACTATTAAGAATCACTGCCGAGTTGTCACCTAACGAAGCTTGCTTCACGGTTGAAGATGAAGGGGAAGGCTTCGATATTGGAGAGATTCCAGATCCTTGTGATCCCGCTAATCTGTTTCGCACTTCCGGACGAGGAGTGCTCCTCATTTACAACATCATGGATGAAGTTGAGTACAATGCGCAGGGCAACCGCGTAAAGATGATAAAGCGACCAGACACAACGGTCGAAACTCAACTCATTGATCCAAACTCTCCTGAAGACAAACAAATCTTTTAGCCAATTCGCGCGAGAAACGGACAATCTTGGGGGTGCCGACTCACTTTCCGCGTTTTGGAAATCATGGAAGTGGTGGTTAGCGCCTGCGCTTGCGGGACTGGGTCTCGTCCTTTACTTCGTAGATCCATTCATTGGTGATTGGGATGGAATGGATTACACCATGCTGTCGCTCTCTGGTTATCCCTCATCGATGGCCCTGGGACGCAGTCTTTTTATTTTCAGCAATCATTTTCTATTTGTTGTTGCTAACTCACTATTTCACCTGCAGCCGGAGAATGCGTATCTTCTCTTCAAATATGCCGTAGTAGTGCAAGCCCCTCTCGCGATAATTGCTTGTTGGGTTCTGGCATATTCCCTTAGCCATTCTCTCTATACAGCAACAACGAGTGCGCTATTGATCGTGTGCTGCCCCGTTTTTGTCCTTTATGGCGGACAGGTAATGACTGACGTGCCTTCCGTCTTACTTCTTGGAATCGCCCTGGTTGTTCATCTGCGGGGAATCCAACAGAACAAGTTTTGGCTCATCTTAGGGGGAGCAGCTTTGATGGGCTTGGGAGTAAATCTTCGTGAGACGATCGGTTTTTATGCTCCGTGGTTAGTGCTCGCGCCGCTGGCTTGTGGTTGGAAACTTCGCAGACGTGAACTGCTCATTGTTGGTGCGTCATGCCTGGTCTTTGCGTTACTTGCTTTTGGTTGGTTTGGATATTGGTTTATTACTGATCCGCATTACCGTCACATCTGGTACGGCTGGCGTGAATCTATGCGGGAAGAGTCAGGTCGGCATCCCGTAGAACTTGCGAACCTTAAACCGTTTTTTGTTTATCTCTTCATCACCGCACCCGTCGTTTTCCTTTCGATTCCTCTAGTCATAAGGAACGAATGGAAGCGACGACACCTGACACCGATGTTGGCGTTGTGGATGGTTGCGCTTTTTGCCGATGTTCTTTTGTTCTTTAACTACAGCACAACGGTGAACTGGCGCTATTTCTTGACAGGGTTGCCGGGATTAGCGCCTCTTGGAGCTTACTGGCTATTGAGCCTGGGTGTTCGTTTTCTCGGTGAAACCCGTCGAGCTTTTGTCGCCTGTGTTTTGGTAATAGTTGGCTTTGCAACTGCATTCAGTTTATTCATTAGGCCCGTGAGTTCCGACTTTATTCAACGACGCGCGATGAGCAAGGATTACAAAGACCGATTGCAGCAAGTACCAGCAGACGCAGTTATGATTTCCGGAGCACAGACGATAGCTGTTACTTACTGGGCGGCAATTGGCTCGGGACGATGGGAGACGATCGGGACAGGTGGCGGATGGCCCGGTGATCGTCTTTTTGCGGTCGTGAATGATTACTTCGCCAAAGGCAAACGAGTCTTTATAGATAGTGATCCGCGTTGGTGGTTGCCTTGTGGATGGCAGCGTGATGAGATCCCACTAATCACGCAGCTTGAACAACATTTCCGCTTCCGTCGTGTAACGGATTCAATCTTTGAATTGCGACCATTGACTGACAACTCAGCGCAAGACCACCCAAATCTGAAGCGACTGCTTCCCGAGAACAGGCCGGAAGACACGAGGAGGTGTCCAACTCGACCTTAGTCTGCGGCCATGCCATACGAATTATTTCTTGCTCTTCGCTACCTTCGCTCACGTCATAAACGCCGCTTAGCTCGTGCCACGGCAGTCGCTGCCATCATTGGCATTGCCATGGGAGTGGGTGCGCTGATCGTTACGTTGGCACTCTCGAATGGATTTCGCGATGAAATGCGCGACAAGATCCTTCAGGGTACTGCCCACATCAACGTGCTGCGAACAGATGGTTATCCGCTTACGGACAGTGAACTCTTGAAGGGTCGAATTCGAGCGGTTGAGGGAGTGCTCACTGCTTCGGCTACGACCTATGACGGAGCAGTTGCAAGAGGACCAAAGGGATCGGCTTACGCAGTATTACGCGGCATCGAACCCGAAGCCGCTGAATCAATGGCTTTGCAGTCGTGGTCATTCGAAGGCTCCGGTTCTGTTAGATCACAACCGACAAGCGAGCCACTCGTGGTTTTAGGTGTCGAACTGGCTAATAGGTTGGGTGCCAAAACTGGAGACATTATTCAGGTCATTCCAGCCGAACTCTCAAATGTGGCGACTAAGAGAGTGCGGGTCTCGGGCATTTTTCGATCGGGACTCTTTGAGTACGATTCGACCTGGATTTACTTGCCATTGGAAACCGCTATCTCATTCAGCGGCGACAATCACTCAGCTTCAATCATCAGCGTTCAGGTCAAAACCCCCGATGAAGTAAAGCGTGTCGCCAGCCAGATCAGACAAACACTCGGTGCTAACTACAACACAATCGACTGGCAGCAAGCCAATCAGCCTCTCTTCTCTGCTCTCGCACTGGAACGACGGATGGGCTTGTTCATCATCGGACTGATCATTGCTGTAGCGGCAATCAACATCAGTACGATGCTGATACTGGTGGTCGTGGAACGACGTCGCGACATCGCGATTCTCAATGCGCTTGGTGCGAAGCGACGTGGTGTCATGCTCGTCTTTGTAATTGAAGGAGCAATCGTTGGTTTGGTCGGATCATTGCTAGGCAGTGTGCTTGGTCTCGCTGCTTGCGCAGTTGGAAACTACTATAAGGTGGTGAGTTTGCCTGCTGATGTTTATTCAATCAGTAACGTCCCGTTGAATGCTCGAGTAAATGAAGTTGCCATCGCCGCGTTGGCAGCATTTCTGCTGAGCGTGATAGCGACGATTTATCCCGCACGTGCTGCAGTAAAGATGCGACCAACAGAAACTTTTCGTGACGCAGGTTAGCTATTACCGGGAAAACATCGGATGCAGTCAATTCAAACAGATCGAGAGAACTCCGCGGAGCGTGATGCCGAGGGTTTTGCGATGCTGAGTGTTGTTGACTTGCGGAAGAGTTTTGCGTCACCAAACGGAGCGAGAGTTGAAGTACTGAGAGGTGTGACACTCGATGCGAAAGCTGGTGAAACTGTCGCTATCACGGGAGCATCAGGATCGGGAAAATCAACGTTGCTCCATCTCCTCGGCGGGCTCGAGGATCCCGATCATGGCTCGATTGCGTTTCAGAATATCGAGTTGAGAAGTCTAAGTCCTGATGAGTTAGCGAACTTTCGTCAGCACTCGATAGGTTTTGTATTTCAGTTTCACTATCTATTTGCAGATCTTTCTGCGGTTGAGAATGTTGCACTTCCCTTGCGAATATCTCGTCACAGCACTTCGAACGCCCGACAGATGGGCGAGACGCTATTAAGGGAAATGGGTCTGGACGATAGGTCAGATTATCCGGCAGCGCATCTTTCCGGTGGAGAACAGCAGCGCGTTGCCCTGGCGAGGGCCCTGGTAACATCCCCAAAGCTTCTTTTAGCCGATGAACCGACCGGCAACCTCGACGCTTCAATAGGAGATGAAATTGGAAGAATCCTCGCGAATTACATCCGCAAGCTGAATGCTGTGGCAATAATAGCCACACACAACGAGACGCTGGCTAGTGTTTGCGACCGCGTAATGGTGTTAGAGGGCGGACGTTTGCGCAAACTTTGACGATTCTTCTGTAAAAAAACAATCACGTTGCGCGTTTTAGCTATTTGTAAACGACAAAGCTTCTGGAGCCACTATTGATGGGTTATAATGTCAGCAGTTGCCGGGCGTGATAGTTTTCGCCCGGCATGGTAATCATTAGCAACCTTTTCGACTAAAAACCAGATGTTCGAACGCTACACAGAAAAAGCGCGCAGGGTTATTTTCTTTGCGCGTTATGAAGCCTCCCAATTCGGCGCTCCTGCCATTGAACCCGAACACCTTTTGTTGGGATTGATGCGCGAGGACAAAACGCTTACCGGCCGCTTTTTTCCGCGGGCCCAGGTATCGATCGAGTCAA
>Ga0157378_10001716_pt1 | contig 19684 bp, 16 predicted proteins | sample M65metaG_FD_115309 | JGI IMG/M metagenome (GOLD analysis project Ga0157378, IMG submission 115309) | Miscanthus rhizosphere microbial communities from Kellogg Biological Station, Michigan, USA - M6-5 metaG | ecosystem: Host-associated > Plants > Roots > Rhizosphere > Soil | place: USA: Michigan...
ACTGGCATCGCCCTCACCAAGGTATCGGCGGAATTGCACCTATGACCAGACTCAAACGATCCAAGAACAACCTGTTGACACTTCACAACTAGGACGCACGATTCTCGGAACAGAAGCCATTGGATCGTACATGAAGCGCGCAAACTCCGCGACTGGCAACGGACGGCTGGAGTAGTAGCCCTGATATTCGTCGCTTTCCAAATGCCGCAGGAACTCGAGTTGCCGCCACGCCCTCGGCCACGACTCTCAGGCCCAGGTTGTGCGCAAGGCGATGATGGCACGCACAATAGGCCGATTCCGGCAACGCCACCTGATTCTCTTGTTTTTTTGTTCTAGGCGGCTCCAGCCCAGTAGTTTTCAGTTGCGAAGCTACTCCTCCAGCTTCGCTTTGTTTCCGACTCGGCGCCAGACTGCGCGGCAAGCAGGGCACACGGCTAGTCCGCGAAGGTCATAGCGCAACAATTCCTCGGTGATGGGGTGCACGACATGCAGCGGCTGTCGGCGTTCGTCCGCGCTGACATTCGTGCAGGCCGCGCATAGTTCCACGGTAGAGATCTTCTTGGGCACCCACGCATGTGCGGCACCAACTGCATGAATTCAACCCTGAGTGCGTTAGGGTCTGCCGGACACTCCGCCAATGAAAGCATCGCCTGCCCAAACCTGCCATTAACGCCTAGGTCGTGCTGGCGGTCTGCGATTGCAGCCAGTTTTGCTGCCCGATTTTCTCGATCAGTTCGAGCTGGGTCTCGAGCCAGTCGATATGCTCTTCTTCGCTTTGCAGGATCTCTTCGAACAGCTCGCGCGACACAAAATCGCGGACCTTCTCGCAGTAGGTGATTGCCTCCTGGAGGGGTGGCCGCGCCGCACGTTCGAGCTTGAGATCGCATTCCAGTGCTTCCGGGGCGTTTTCCCCGATAAGAAGTTTGCCGAGCTCCTGAAGATTCGGCAGCCCTTCGAGAAAGAGAATTCGCTGGATCAGGCGATCGGCGTGTTTCATCTCGTCGATCGACTCTTTCTTCTCGTGTTCCTTCAGCTTTTCCAATCCCCAATGCTCAAACATCCGGGCATGCAGAAAGTACTGATTGATGGCGGTGAGTTCGTTGAAGAGCACCTTGTTCAGATGCTCGACAACCTGCGGTTCGCCTTTCATGGCCGGCCTCCCGGAGTCGAAACAGAGGGTAGTTGATTTCTCTCGCCATTCGGCGAGACCGGCACTATACCTTCTGTATCGGCCTTGCGGCCACTCCCACGTCAGCCATCGCGTGGATCGCCGAATGGATCGAGCGCTGTTCGCCCCGGACTTCGCAGAGCACCTCTGCCGCGCATTCCCTGCAGCGACCGCACCCGGCCCCGATGCCCAGCGCGGAAGTGAGCTCGTCTACCGATCGAGCGCCTTCGCTGACGCACTCCCGAACCTGGCGTTCCGTAATTGCGTTGCAAATGCAGAGATACATCGGTGAATGGATTGATTAGGAATGAGAATGATTATCGTTTGTTTGATTCCCGGCGTCAAGCTGAAAAAGGATGCTTTTTTTGTCTGCTGACTGGGATCTGCCGTCTCCTTGAGAAGATTGCAGAACGAGTCCCGCCTGCCGGGTTCGGGCTGATCCAGATACTGCCAAAGGGCGCTCGTAGCCCAGAGGGATCATTGCATGTTCGTCGTCGAAGTTGATATGTGCATTTTGCACATACATACTTGGGCAGGCTGATACAGCATGCCGAATCAGACGAGTCCAGCGGGCCTCTTCAATTTCCCGTCAGTCCAAAGGAGAAACACCATGCTTCCAAGTCCGGTCGGTTCCTTCCGAGCACTCCAGCGCTTTCCAAAGCTATTTTTAGCAGCCATTCTGGTCACTGGCTGTGGGGGCGGCGGCGGTGGCGGTTCGGGCTCGGACCCCGCCCATTTACGGCCGGCCCGATTACCGGGTTCGGTTCGGTCATCGTCAACGGCATCCGGTTTGATGTCTCTGGCGCAAACGTAGCCGACGACGAGGATGAGGTGCAAGGGGAAGGCAACTTGAAGCTGGGGATGGTGGCTGAGATAGGGAGTCAGGTTGAGGTCAGGGCACCCTGTCTACAAACGGAAGCGGGCTCGTTGCGACAACCATTGAATTTGAGCACTGATCGGACACGGCAGTTTTCGAGGTGCGCCGGCTCGACTCACGCTCCTCGAATGCGCCGATGTATGACTATGCACTGCACTGGAGTGTCTTAGAATCGCCAGATGACCACGCGCAAACCCGCCGCCAGAAGCGAGACATCCAAGTCTGCCAAGGGCGCGACCCCTTCGGCCTTGCTTGACCACACCTCGCTAATGGAGGCCTTGCGAACGCTGATGCAGCCCCTGGCAACACTATCGGTTGCACGAGGAATGTCCTTTTCCACGGTGGAGGAGATGTTGAAGAACGCGTTTGTCGATGCGGCGCGGACGACACACTCCAATGCAGTTCAGCACCGCATGGTGAGTCGTATCAGCACGGTCACCGGCCTGAACCGGCGCGAGGTGTCGCGTCTCCTGCAAACGGATAGCAGCACGGCGCCGACTCGTCGTTCGCCGGCTACCCAGGTATTCACCCGCTGGGTTTCAGAACCGTCGCTGAAGAATGCGAAAGGCAAGCCGCTGTCGTTACCGCGGCAAGGGCCGGCTCCCAGTTTTGATGAACTGGCGCGGTCGGTGAACCGCGACGTCCATCCGCGCAGTTTGCTCGAAGAACTCTGTCGTCTTGGCTTGGTGCGGGTGGAAGGCGAGACGGTGCATGTAGTACGTGAGCGTTTCGTTCCCCGGGAAGACATCGATCGCATGCTGGGCTTTCTCGGTAGCAACGTCGGGGATCACCTTCGGGCGGCAGTCGCAAACGTGCTGTCGGATCCGCCTGCGCATTTGGAGCAGGCCGTGTTTGCCGATGAGTTGTCCCAGGCATCGTTGGACAAATTACGCGAGGTCATGCGCGTGCAGTGGCAAGCACTGCTACAGGCGACCGTACCTTTGCTTCATCAGCTCATTGCGGCCGATCGTTCTGCCAAGCGCAATCAAGACCAACGGGTGCGCGTTGGCATGTACATGTTCTCGGAAACAATGACATCGCCGACCGGCGCTCTCGGTGCAAAAGCGCGGGCCCGGTCTGGTAAAGCCAAACCAAAAGGTAAATGATCATGTCGCCTTACAAATTCAGCTGGAATTCATGCGTGGCGCGAATCAGGTTTTGTGCGCTGCTGCTCGTTCTGGCCTTCGCGGGTTGCGGAGGGGGCGTTGACAGCGGTGGCACAGGGGCACAGGCCTCATCGGCCAGCGGTCCGATCACGGGATTCGGCTCGGTTATCGTCAGCGGTGTGCATTTCGATGACAGCCGCGCAAGCATCACCGACGCCGATGGCAATACGCGCACACGCGACTCGCTGAAGCTGGGCATGATTACGTTCATCAGGGGCTCTGCTCTGGTGGTGGACTCCACTGCAACCCGTAGTAACGCCACGAGCATTGTCTTGAGCAGTGCTCTGGTTGGCCCGGTGGACAACATCGACGCGAATGCCCGGACGATCACGGTTCTCAGTCAGACGGTTGAGGTGAAGGCAACGACGGTCTTTGACGATAGTCTGAATGGCGGCCTGGCGACCCTGGCAGCCAACGACGTTATCGAGGTTTATGCGCTGATCGATGCATCCAACAATCATTACATCGCTACGCGAATCGAGCGTAAAGCGGGAGTCTCCGCCTATGAGCTGCGCGGGGTGGTCAGCAACCTGGACACTAGAATCAACGCGTTCAACATTGGCAACCTGAGAATCTCCTATGCCGGGATATCTCCAGGCAATACTCCGGCGGCACTCGGAAACGGGCGGCTACTGCGGGTAAAGATGCAGGTTTCGACTGGGAATCCTGTCCGCATCGCCACCCAATTGCAGGAGGGGGCGGCCAATCTCGCCGATCAGGATGAGGCGAGAATAGAGGGCCTGATCACCAATTTCGTATCAGTCAGACAATTCAGCGTGGAAGGCGTCAATATCGACGCGAGTCAGGCCGTGCTGTCGGGCAATGGTCGCGGTCTGGGGGTCGGGACGCGCGTTGAAATTGAAGGCGTGGTACGCAGTGGTGTACTCGTCGCCACGAAAGTAAAGAGTAAGACGGACGGCGATATCGAGAGCGAGGGATTCGAACTGGATGGCACCATCACAGCAATCGACGTCGTCAACAGAATCCTGGTACTACGTGGCGTGTCAGTGGACTACTCAGGACCTGTGGATTTTCGCGATGGCACAATCGCTGACCTGGCTGTCGGAAGGGATGTCAAGATCAAGGGGACGCTGTTGGCAGACGGCACAGGACTGCAGGCAGTTCGGATCAAGTTTGACCACTGATCGACGCGGTATGGCTCAATCCAACGAATGGCGGTTTGAAACCATAATAGGAGAAGGCGCGTACTGGGAATTCATCGACAAGGGAGTTGTTACCAGGCACGGTCCATTCAGTGATCTCGTGGCATGCATAACCGATGCGCAGGCACATGGTTTCAAAAGGCTGGATGTGAAAGGAAGTAAAGTTCCGGAACGGCCGAACGGGACTGTTGCCCCGTAACATTGTCGTGAGCGTCAAACATGTGGGCGCGATGGTGGATTCCATTCACCAGAAGGGATCAGTCGATACCGCGCCCCAGGTCATGTCGCTCAGGTCATGGGTTCTTTCCCCGCAGGTTTTCATCGTTGGCTCAGGTTGGCGGAATGGACCAGGATGACCGCCGTGAACCTTCTCGCCTGCTCTCAATCTATCTTTCAAAGGGAACCATCAGGTTCCCACGTCCACGGAACGGCTGCGCGCGATGATTCACTCGGTCACGGCAAGTCAACCCGACTCCGTAAGGGCCCGGAGGCCTTATTATGGAAGGCGGACTCATGAGCTTGGAGGAGGTTCGGAGAAATTGAGCGCGAGTTGCGCAAGCCAAACGTGCATACCGTAAATCGTGTACGTTGCGTTAGCAGAAACCCTGCTATCCAAAAAAGGGAATACGAGATGTTCAGGCGCACAATTGGAACCGAGATATGGCATTCAACGCCGGAATGCCCATTCTGGCCGCTGATGAATTACGAAGAGAAGGAGACGCCGACTATTGGAGTCCGATGCGCCAAGTGTCGTGAGCTTGATATGAGGATCAAGCCTCGTAACGTCAATCACCCGCCAGAAAACTAGTTTAGGGCGCGAGATTGTATTCGAGCTTTACAGCGTCGATAATTTCGTAAACTGCTGGAGCGCAAGCTTCAGAGACCCTTGGCAGCGCTAACACCGTCCAGTTGCAACCAGTGGAGTCGAGCGGCGCAATCGGCACCGGCGTGGGCGGAGGACATTGGCGGCACTGACCGTCAAGCGCGGTGCTGAATCGAATTCTTTCTGCCAGGACGGCCCGAATTCCTTGCGCGGTTGCCCACTTCCTGGGAAGGACGACCTCGGAGACCTTTGGCTTCGATTGGGCCATTGCTACGTTTGGTTGAATGTCGCCTGACGCGGATTTGGATATGCGGTAGTTAAACAGGAAATGGAGCTACTCCGCAATAATTTAAAACACTAATGTCCGGCAGGCATTCAGCGGTTTCTTGTGAAACGGCGATATTCCTCGCCGAAAGCGTGATTGGCCTTCTCGACTTCCAGGCTAACTACATCAAGCTGCGTTTTGGCCTGCGCGCTTCCTTCCTCCAGACGGCTAAAAATGTCCTCCCATCTCGCGATGGCCGCTTCCATCGCCGCATACCTTGCCTTCAATTCGGTGGGGTCTCTGTCCATGACGCTCTCCTTCATGGTATTCGCAATCTTGTGAACTGTATTACTCAATCTTGACCGGAGTATTTCGTAACAGTTTGTGCAATCCCAATCCTCCAAAAGCCCAATTGACAGGGGACAAGGCTATCTAGGTGCCAAAAAGGAACCCAATTGTGCTTGCAAGCAACTTCATAGAACAACATCATTATGGCGGGGCTTACAATAAACAATAAAAATTATGAACTTATTTGCGGCACTCAAGAAAATAAGGGCATTTGAGAAGGCGCAATTACCCTTTCTCAAGTCTATTGTCGATTTCGATATTCTCATTGAAATCGGCCATGCGGAAGAGCATGGATGGCCCGCGCGAAGGTGGTTACTCCGTAGCCGGCGCGAGGTTTTTCAGCCGTCACTCCAGCTTACAAATACGGCTGGGCCAGGCGAAAAACGCCATCACGCAATTTGACAGGCAGGCTGCGACCGTCGAGGTCCGCGACCGTGAGCAATCGCGCGCAGGCGATCTTGGTGCCGGAAAATTCGCTGATCCGTGAAACCAGGTCAGGCGAGTAGCATTCGACTGCATATTCAAAATTCAAACGCAGGCTGCGCGGGTCCCAGTTAGCCGAACCGATGAGGCACCACAGATCATCCACCAGAAACTGTTTGGAGTGATCGAAGGGCGCGGGGGAGAGATAAACGCGGCAACCCGAACGGACGACCTGCGAAAGCTGCGCCGCCGCGGCCCATTCCACAAAGCGCAGATTGCCGCGTGCCGGCAGCAGGATTTCGACCTGCACACCGCGCAAGGCGGCGACTCGCAAGGCATCGATCAGCGTCGGATCGGGCAGGAAGTAGGGCGTGACAATGCGTACGGAGCGGGTCGCCTGCGAGAGGGCGCCAAGGATAGTTACCAGCAGCGTCTCGAAATCCTCGTCCGGACCGTCGGGAATGCCTCGCGCCAGCACCGAACCAGCAGGCCCGATGGCAGGAAACCACGCCGGTCCGGCGAGTTCTTCCTTTGTCGTGAAGGCCCAGTCGAACGCGAGAGCATCCATCAACTGGCCGACGACCGGTCCGCGCAGGCGATAGTGCGTGTCCTGAATCTGCTCGTCCGTACCGAGCGAGAGATCGCACCCGTCGCGGATGTTCAGACCGCCACAAAAACCGACCTTGCCGTCCACCACCATCAGCTTGCGGTGGTTGCGCAGGTTGTAATAGGGATGTCGCCACGGCATGGTCGGCGGCAGAAAACGTGCGACCGTTATGCCATGTTCGCGCAGTGTCCGCACGATCGACGGGTGGCTATAGCGTGCGCCCACGCCATCGATCAGGACGCGCACGGCGATGCCGCGCTGAACTGCCCGTGCAAGGGTCGCGACGAACCTGTCGGCGACTCGCCCGCGGTCGAAGATATAAGTGGCCAAGGCGACACTGGTTCTGGCGCCGTCGATGGCCGAGAGCATTGCCGGGTAGGCCTCATCGCCATTGACGAGCATATCGACGGCATTTCCAGTCGTGAGTGGCGACTTGGTGATGGCGCCCACCAGCGTGGCGAGCGGTCGGCTAGCCGGAGCTATACCCTCCGGCAGCGCAACCACGTGATGCGACAGCGCGAATGGGCCCGGCGGTTCGGTCCAGAAGACTACGCGTCCGCGCCGCATGCGTCCGGCCTCCCGGCGAATGCGGTTGATGCCGAACATCGCGTATAGCGCCGAGCCGATCACAGGCGCAAGCCACACGAGCCCCACCCACCCGATTGCCGCGCGCACATCCGGCTTGGTCAACACGATATGGGCTGACACGGTTAGCGCAAGGGCCAGATGCACCGCACTGATGAAGAGGCTGACCGCCCAGGGTTCCATCGGGGTCAAGGCGTGCGTTTGGCCAGGTGCAGTGACTTGACGTCAGAACCCTTAGGCTACGAGCGCGCGGCCTTTGATTTTTTCCAGGGTTTTCAGCGGAGACAATTCCGGGTGGTACTGTGCGGCGACGGGCAAGTGTATGGTCTGCTCGAACATGTATTGTCCCGACATCGCGGCATGCAGAACCTGGTCCGAGAAGCATATCCATGTCGTACCCGGCTGAAAATGGACTTCCCGCTGTGGCGCGCTGGCCTGGTAATGCGTGTCGGCTTTCATGCGGTCATGCAGTTGCAACATGATGTGATCGTATTCGCTTCGTAACGCTTTGGTAATTTTCAGTGCACGCAGCAACATCGCGGATCCGGCGATGGGCCTTGGGATTGCAGGCAGAAAGTTTCGGGCGGCGTTTTCAAAAGGTTCGCCCACACGCCAGATCCGCGCAACCCCTTCGTCATTGACATTGGTAAACACGCGCAAAATGCGTTCGCCGTGATTTGGGCGCGAAGGAAATGCATCCACGTGCAAACGGGAATCGTCTTTGCGCCATGATGCGGGCGAGCCTTCGACCAAACCGGGCCGGAAACTGGTCCTCGCCGCTTTCAACCGATTTGTGTAACGGGGGAATAAACGCGTTATCAGTCCTGTGGCCTGCCCGGCATAGCGCTTTATCATCGCGCCCATGTCGGCCATGGCATCGGAGGCGCCAGTCGCCCCTCTCACATGATCGCCGTCAAGGCTGATGTTCTTGCGTTTGCCGCTCAACCAGACGGGTGAAAGAAATTCACGTTCCCGGGCGGATAAAACAAACGGCAAGTCTGCCAGACACAAGACTTTGCCTTGCTCCAGCGCCATGGCCAGCTGGTCGCTCACCGCAGACCCGATTTGCGGACTCCAGGTCTTGATGTCGAGGTCCAGCACGGATTCCACCGGCCCTGGAACAGATTCCATGAGATTGTTTCCTTATCGTCATGCAGCACCCGGCCGGGCTGATCAAGGCCGCGATGCCCTTGACCGCTATTCTAGGGTCAATGCCATCGTCCCGCTCAAGCAAAGTCGTCCACCGCCTGCAGTATGTGGCCGAAAAATTCGTCGGCGTGATCGGCGTCGATCCAACGCACCACCAATACCATGTGGCGCTCCGGCTCCATCCATGTGACCGAACTGCCCGCGCCAATGGCAAAGTAACTCGACGCGGGTACGCTCGGGAAAACGCGGTTCGCATGGTTGAGCCAGATCAGGTATCCATAGAAAGGCGCGATTGCGCACGGCGTGCGCATGCTCTTGATCCAGTCCGCTGAAATCACCTGGCTGCCGTTGGCTTTGCCGTCGTTCAACAGCAACTGACCAACACGCGCCTGGTCGAGGCTGCCGATCGACATGCCGCCCCCCCAATGCGTGCCGCCGGGCACCGACTGAACCCTGTGTCCGTTCAGATCGATCCAGGAATTGTCGTACCCCGCCCAACGCCACTGATTGCTCGCGCCGATGGGTTGCATGATGGCCTCGCGAAATACCTTGGGTAACGCGCGCCCGAACAAATGCAGCAAGGCCAGCGACAGCTGGTTGATGCGCACGTCGTTGTATTCCCAGAAGGCGCCCGGAGTCTGCAACGGCCGCGGATCGCCTTTCTTGCCTTTGGCTGTGCCGCCCTGATATTGCAAGGTGCGGTAGCGATCCACCTGATCGGGCACGCCGAAACATTCGCCTTCCCATTCGCTGGTTTGTTGCAGCAGATGCGCCCACGTCACCTGCGCATTGCGCCCTTTTTCGAAACCGATACCGGATATCCGCGCCCCAACGGGTTCATCGACGTCGGGCAACAGACCGCGGTCGTAGGCAACGCCCGCGAGCAGTGCGAGATAGGTCTTGGCAATGCTGAAAGTAAGGTCGGGTCGATTGGGTTCACCCCAAGAGATCAGGGTTTTCCCACCCATGATCAGCGTGCCCGAGACGGAGCCACGCGCATGGACCGGCCCGAGCAACCGGTTCCAGGGCGGAGGATCTTCGTGATGAATACCCCATTTGTCGTCTATCTCCCGGCTCCACGGAGTTTCGTGAGCGACCGCGAATTGCACAGCCCGCTCGAGTTTGCTGTTCGGCATTTATTTGAGTTCGATGATTTCGGAGGACGGCCGGTTGCGCCGCTGCTGCGTCGCCGGGCCCGACAGTATGACTCAAGCTGGAGACAGCTGGAATGCAGCGGCTATTGCTGCAACCGGGTCTGCGTCAGCTGATCAGGATTTTTGCATCCCTTGTCAGAATGCTTCTTCCCATGGCAGGCTGAGTTTCACAGCACAGTTGATCAGGCCCACCATGCTGTAAGTCTGTACGAAGTTCCCCCACTGTTCGCCGGTCTTCGGGTCGATGTGCTCGGACAGCAGCCCGTGTGGATTGCGGCGTGCAAGCATTGCTTGGAACAGCTCGCGCGCTTCGTCCTTGCGGCCCGTTGCCGCCAGGGCATCGATGTACCAGAAAGTACATACCAGGAACGCATTCTGCGGCACGCCGAAATCGTCCTCGTCGCTGTAGCGAAAAACGAAGTCGCCCTGCTTGAGTTCCTTTTCCACCTGCGCCATCGTGGCGCGGAAGCGGGGGTCATCCGCGGACATGAAGTGCATCTCGGGCAGGAGCAGCAGACTTGCATCCAGGCCCTCGCCGCCGAATGAGGCACCGATGATACCGAGCTTCTCATTCCACGCGCGGGAGCAAATCTCGCCATGCATCTTGTCCGCGTGCGCGCGCCAGTAGTGCATACGGTCCGGCAGGTTCAGCTGAGCGGCGATCCGGGCCAGCCGGTCGCAGGCGACCCAGCACATGACGCTCGAAAAGGTGTGAACGCGGGAAGTGCCGCGCAACTCCCAGAGCCCTGCGTCAGGCTCGTTGTAGACTCGATGCGCGATTTCGCCCAGGCGCTCGAGCCGGCGGAACAGGTCGTCATTGCCGGGGCGGTTCATGCGTCGGTCGAAAAACACATGCGATGCCGCCAGAATGGCGGAGCCGTAGACATCGTTCTGCACCTGCAGGTAGGCGAGGTTGCCGAGTCGAACCGGCCCCATGCCGCGATAGCCGCTCAACGTCGTTACAGTTTCTTCATGCAGCGCCGGATGGCCGTCGATGCGGTAGACCGGTTGCAGCCGGCCGTCCGGCGCGCCCGCGGCGACATTGATGATGTAACCAAGATAGCGTTCCATCGTCTGCGTGGTACTGAGCCGGTTCAGGGCGTTCACCACGAAATAGGCATCGCGCAGCCAACAATAGCGGTAATCCCAGTTGCGACCGCTATCGACCGCTTCGGGAATGGACGTCGTCATCGCCGCGATGATGGCGCCGGTATCTTCGAACGCATTGAGCTTGAGGCTGATGGCCGCGCGGATCACCGCTTCCTGCCATTCGAAAGGGATGGCGAGATTGCGCACCCACGCGCGCCAATAGGCCAGGGTTTCGTCTTCGAACCTGCGTCCGACTTCGCGAACGGCGGCCGGCACCGTCTCGTCAGGGCCGAGCAGCAGCGTGATCTCCTCATCGAGGAAAAAAGGTGTTTCCTGCAGCAATGCGGTAATCGGAGCATCGGTCGTGAGCCGCAACACCACGTCGGACGTGATGTAGCGGATGTGGTTACTGCCGTAAGTCACCGGCGCACGCTGCGCTCCCCAGTTGGATGCCGGGCGCAGACGCAGGCGAATTCTCGGACTGCCGGCGATGCGTTTCACGCGCCGCACCAGCATCATCGGGCAGAAAATGCGGCCGTGCTGCTGGAAGCGCGGTGCGAAGTCCGTCAACTCGACGGCCCCGCCCTGGCTGTCGTACAGCCGCGTGATGAGGACGGGAGTGTCCGGCACATACTGTTGCTCGGTGCGCGCGTGATCGAGAACGTCGATTCCCCAGATGCCGATCTCGTCGGGCTGGCGCGTGCTCTGCAGCAGGCTGCAGAACGGGGCATCGCTATCGAAGCGGGGAAAGCAACCCCAGACGATCTCGCCGGCCGCGTTGATCAGCGCGCCAATATTGCAGTTGCCGATCAGCGCAAGATTGAGATCGCTCTCGATGCTTTTTGCATCAGTCATCAAGCCTGTTGCCTTTGCAGAAATATCGTTCACGCTGTCGCCCCCGTTTCAAGAAAGTCCAGATAGGCCTGTAACCAGCAACGTACGCTATGCGCGTCGCGCAGATGCCAGCGGGCGATCGATTTGCCAGGACCGACCTTGATCGAATGTCCGCCAGCGATGTTGACTACCGTGAAACCGTCTTCGTCCGTGACATCGTCGCCGATGAATACGGGAAGCCGCCCCGCGAAAGGCGTTTCCGACATGAAATCGGCTATGGCGGTGCCCTTGTCGCGGCCGCCGGGCTTGAGTTCGAAGACCATCTTTCCCTCGACCAGCTGGAAGCCAGGACCCAGCGCGCCGAGCAAAACCTGCATGGTGATCTGCGCCCATTCACACATGTCCGGCGCATTGCGGTAGTGCAGCGCAAGGCTCAGGCCTTTGTGCTCAACCACGATACCCTGGCGCATGCGCGCCTGCGACACCAGGTTTTGCGCTGCACTGTTGATGCGCTCCATGGCGCCGATGGAGCGCACGACATTGCCGTTGCTGTCCCGCCGCTCCAGGCCGTGCTGGCCGGCGGCGGGAAACCGCATAGGGCCGAATAATCGATCGAGATCCGACAGGCTGCGGCCACTGATCAATGCGACCGCTCCACCGCTCAGCCGAAACGCCCTTTGCAACACGTCGTAAAGGGAAGGAGAAACCGCTACCGCGTTCGGGTACAGCGCGATATCCAGCAGCGTTCCGTCCACGTCGAGGAATAAAGCCCAGTCATTCGCGAATGCGGGTATGCGCTCGCCGTCCGCCAGCGCTCTGCCGTCGGTCATGTCGCGACTTCCCGAACCCGGCGCAAGAGGCGTTTGCCGTAGGAAACGTCGGTGCCGTGGCGCAGCACACGGGTACGCCGTCGCATGACCGACGCGTCAAGCAGCATGCGCCCGGCCCAGCGATAGACGTTGAATTCCTGAATCAAGGATCGCATGCTGCGCATGCGGTCGCGCTGTTCGCCGGGAGGCATGGTCAGCGCGACCCGCAGCGCGGATGCGAACTGATCCAGGTTATAGGGATTGATGATGAGTGCTTCGGCCAGTTCGCGGGACGCCCCGGTGAATTCGCTCAGGATGAGCACCCCTTGCTCGTCATCGCGGGCGGCGACGAATTCCTTCGCCACCAGGTTCATGCCGTCGTGCAGGCTGCTGACGATGCACACCTCCGAGCCCCGGAAGTAGCGGTAGACCTCTTTCGAGGCGACGTTCTCCAGGCGCAGGATGATCGGCTGGTAGCCATCGCGCCCGAAGCGCACGTTGATACGTGCGGCTTCGTCGCGTACATCTTCGAGGAAGTGGCGGTATTCGGGAATGCGCGAACGGCTCGGCGCGCCGATCTGCAGCAGCGTAAGCTTGCCCGCCCATGCCGGTTCAAGTTCGATCAGACGCTCAAGCGCAAGAAAGCGTTCCAGAATTCCCTTGGTGTAATCGAGACGGTCTACGCCCACCACCAGGCGCGCGTCGGGCGCGAGGCCATGACGCTGGCGCAGCCATTCTGCGCATTCCTTCACCGATGGCAGGTCTTCGATTCCGGACAACGGCCAGTCGATCGATATCGGATAGCGCTTGACCAGCGTGCGCATGCCCAGGTGCGTAACGCCGTTGGTCTCGCGGTCCACGCGCGCTTCGAGGAAGCGGTCCACCGTGTCAAGGAAATTGTTGCAGTGAAAGCGTGTATGGAAGCCGAGAATGCTGCTGCCGAGCATGCCTGTCAGAATCTGGTCGGCCCACGGACAGATGCCGAACGCTTCGGGATTCGGCCAGGGGATGTGCCAGAAGGTAATGATGGTGGCATCGGGCAGGCGTTCGCGGATCATTGCCGGCAGCAGTGCGAAGTGATAGTCCTGCACCAGCACGACCGGATCCTCGGTGCGAGCCTCCTCGATGATGGCGCGTGCGAATTTGCGATTGACCTCGACATAGGCTTCCCAGTCCGGCGGCCGGAATACCGGACGCGTGTGAGCGATATGGCACAGCGGCCACAAGCCTTCGTTGGAGAAGCCGAAGTAATAGCCGTTCTCCTCCGCTTCGGTAAGCCAGACTCGGCGGATCTGGTAGGTCTCTTTGCCGGGAGGCACCGCGATGTGGTCTTTCTTGTCCACCACATCCCGATCGGCGGAGCCGCTGCCATGTGCGATCCAGGTGCCGGAGCACGCCAGCATGACGGGTTCGAGAGCGGTAATCAGCCCACTGGCGGGACGTTCGATATGGATGGTGTTGTCGGGCGCGCGTACGTGGATGTAAGGCTCGCGGTTGGACACGATCAGGAATTCGTCGCCGCGCAGGTCCTCGCGCAGTATGCTGCGCAGTGCTTCCGGATTCCAGCTCATCTGGCTTTCATCGCGCATGCGCCGGTCTCGCCCCAGGTCGCGTATCAACGCCTGAAGGTCCTTCGCCATCGGCCGCATTTCTGCCGGCCCGGCGTCGGGTTTTCCCAGCCACTCGCCGGTAAGCATGACACGCATGCCTTTCATCCAGCCCCACCAACTGATCTGCGCCACCGCAACCGTCACGAGCGAAATCACGACGCCCAATGCCGCAAACAGGTAGAAAACGTAGCGGCGGGTGTCGGCGCTGCGATGCTCGATAAAGCCCATGTCATGCAGCAACACAAGCTTGCCTAATTCGTTGCCGTCCGGGTCGGCCATGGGCGACACGGCCGCATGCAGGGACCCCTGCGGCAAGTGCAATACCACGCCGGCGCCCGGGGACACTTTCTGCACGGTGCTGCAGGTAACGGCCGCAGGGTAGGTGAACGTTTTGTAAACGAGTTCGTTCTGCCGATTGCAAAAGCCGATCGCCAGCAGGCGCTCGTCGCGCACCATGCGCTCGAACAGATTGACGATGCGCTTGCCCTGGCCCGAGGGAATCAGGTCGCGCAGGGATTCATCCACCGCTTTCGCCACCACCACAGTGCGCGCGTCAAGATCGCGCACGAACCAGCGTACCGTCAGGCGGTCGGCGAGCTGCGTCACGCCGTAAGCGACTGCGGCCAATACCAGCAACAGCGGTAGGACGAAACGCAGCGAAAGTCTCATGGACGGCTCCGGCACACAATTTCTGCGCGCACGACCGAGCGCGGACCGTCAGGCCCGCGCTCGAGGGGGGAATTCAATCTGGTGAATGGGAGACAACGGGAAAACCGCACAGTTCCGCCCCGGCCGGCACGAGATCGAACGAGCCTATCGGTCCTTCTGCGTTTTACATGCCTGTGACCAGCCAGAGATGAGGGCATTGGCATCGATAAGCTTGATAGGTGACGATCGAACCCGGCTTCCAGCGCCCACCCCGAATCCTCAGCCTACCCCCAAGTCGGTTAGCGTGACCAGGCTTATCGCGCCTGCCCAATCAGTGGAACGATTAGGCGCGGCCAAGTCGTTTGGGCATGCCGATGCCGAGCACGGCCTCGGATCGAAACTCCGCGGCCCTGCGGGTTTGCTAAGATCACGGCCTTTTGCCGTAGATATGCAGACGGACTCATCAGCGTTCTTTGATTTTCCTTCCCACACATGCAATCAATCCGGATCAACGAGGAACGAGGCGTGCGCTACCTGCAATTCGGCGTGCATTGGATCCAGGGCGCAATGCGCATCAACCGGCCCTGGTCGCTGGAACTCGAATACACGCGCGATATGATGTTTCCGCTGCTGCTGCGCCCGCGCTTGACGTGGCCGCGCAAGGTCTTGCTGATCGGTCTCGGCGCGGCATCGCTCACCAAGTTCGCGTACCGGTACTTGCCTGACGCGCTGCTCGAAGTTGTAGAGATAGATCCCACGGTCATCATGACGGCCTGGCAGTTCTTCGGTCTGCCGGATGAATCCCGCCGGCTAAGAATCGAGATCGGAGACGGCTATGAACATGTCGCCGCTACGCGCCGGCGCTACGACCTGGTCCTCGTGGACGGTTTCGACGCGAAAGTGCACGCGGGCGATCTGGATTCGACGGTGTTTTACCGTAACTGCCGTGCACGGCTCAAGCGCGGCGGAATGCTGGCGACGAATCTCGTCAGCCGGCGCGGACTACCGCATGCGAGCATCGAGCGCATTGGCAAAGTATTCGACGGACGCGTGCTGGCGTTGCCGCCGAACGAAGCCAATACCATCGCGATCGCATCGGTTGGCAAGCCGGCGTGCGTCGGCTACGACGAACTGCGCTCTCGCGCCGCCACGCTGCGAACCTGCACCGGCCTCGATCTGCTTCCCACCATTGTCCGGGCGGGTTTGGGTGATTTGGTGCTTTAATACTCCACTCAATACTCGAAGTAACACTTGGAGCTCAAGCTGCTGCTTCAGGTATTTAGGCCTTAGCCTCTAAATACGGGAGCGATATGCAAAACTTCACACCGGTCAGCGCGCTCATCGGCGGGTTGTTGATCGGCGCCGCTGCAACACTGCTTCTCTGGCTCAACGGGCGCATTGCGGGTGTGAGCAACATCCTGCGCGGGCTGCTCGCGTGGAAGTCCGGCGATTCGTTGTGGCGCGTTCTGTTCCTGGGCGGCCTCGTGGCGGGGGCCAGCCTCTGTTACATGCTGTTCGGCCATGTGCCCCTTCCCCGTCCGGACTTTCCTGCCTGGCTTCTTGGATTCGGCGGGCTGCTGGTGGGTTATGGAAGTTCGCTGGGAAGCGGTTGTACAAGCGGTCACGGCGTCTGCGGACTCGGCAGGCTATCGGTGCGTTCGCTGGTCGCAACATTGATTTTTGTGGTGACTGGCATCCTGGCCGCGTACGCGGTACGTCACTTGTTCGGGGTGTACTGATGGGCGCATCCTTGAGCATCCTGGTCGCCGGCCTGATGTTCGGTTTCGGCCTGGCCGTATCCGGTATGACGCACGCCAGCAAGGTACTGGGATTTCTCGATATCACCGGAGACTGGGACCCGAGTCTATTGTTCGTGCTCGCGGGCGCCGTGACCGTTACCGCGGTCGCATTCCGTTTCGTGTTGCGCCGGCCCGCACCGGTTCTCGTCGAGCAATTCCATCTGCCGACGGTGGAGGGCATTGATCGACCACTGGTCATCGGCGCCGCGATCTTCGGCGTTGGCTGGGGAATTGCCGGCTATTGTCCCGGCCCGGCCATCGCCTCGCTGGCCGCGCCCAGTTGGGAAACCTGGGTCTTCATTCCCTGCTTGCTGCTCGGCAACCTGCTTCATGCTTACAGCCAGCCCGGGAACGCGGCGGATTCCGGTGCAGCTGCGTTGGGTGCAATGGGCAGGCCGGGCGGTAAACCTTAGTCCGGATATTTCATCAGGACGCGGAATTAGGGCCGCTTTGCTCGAAACTCCCTTGGGCATGCCCGATATGGCCGGCCCGGAACCCACCAGATTCCGACCAGCCCCAATCCAATTTTTTGGGCGGAAACCAAACGGCCTTTATTGGCTGCACGGACGCACCCGTAAGCAAAGGGGGGTGGCCTGGTGAAATATCCGGGCTAGGCCGTCCCCAACCAGCGCCTGCGATTGCGGGCGCCGATCGCGTTGTCGTTGACATGAAGCGTCCATGCATCGAGCTTGGCGGCTTCCAGCGTGAGTTGCAGTTCGTGCAGTTCGTCGCGGCGGAAGACGTGTACCGGGACGACCTCGCCCGGCCGGTAACGGCCGAGATGCGCATCGATGTCGTCTGGTGTGACGCGCAGGCCGTCGATGGCGATGATGATATCGCCCGCGGCCAGCCCCGCTTTCTGCGCAGCACCCCCATCGAAGACCTGGCTCAACTTCACATCGCCGCCATCGTTGCTGGTGCGCACGCCAATCGCGACGCCGCGGGAGGGCTGCCGCTCCTTGCGAGACTTCTGGTCGCGCCGGTCAATTCCGGAACGGGGAGGGCGCAACTGCATATCCAAGCCAACTGTCTCAAGCAGTTTCCGAAGCGGCAACTCCGTGGTCGAGCGTACAGCCTGGTCGAAGAAGCGCTTGAGCTTGAGGCCGGTGACCCGTTCGGCCACCTGTTCGATGCCGTCTTCGGGTACCCCGATACCTTTCATACCGTACTGTTTCCACAGTGCACGCATGACAGTGTCCAGGGACTTGCCGCCGCCGGTCTGCGCGCGAATGAGCAGGTCGAGGCTCAGCGCGATCAGGCTGCCCTTCAGGTAGTAGCTCACACCGGCATTCGGCGTGTTCTCGTCGCTGCGGTAGTACTTGATCCATGCATCGAAGCTCGACTCCGCGGCGGTCTGCTTCTTGCGCCCGGCGACACGCATCAGCGAGGTGATGTTTCGGCCCAGGGAGTCAAGGTAGGTGTTGCGCGAGAGTAGTCCCGCGCGCACGAGCAGCAGATCGTCGTAATAAGAGGTGAAGCCCTCGAAAGCCCACAACAGGGTGGTGTAGTTCTCGCGGTCCAGATCGTAAGGTGCGAAGGCGGCCGGCTTGATGCGTTTCACGTTCCAGGTGTGGAAATATTCATGGCTCGCGAGCCCGAGCAACGTGCGATAGCCGCCGCTCGCCTTGTCCCTCCCGGCCTGAGGCAGATCGTTGCGTGCGCAGAGCAGCGCGGTGGAGGCTCGATGCTCGAGCCCGCCGTAGCCGTCGCCGATTGCCGTGATCAGGAAAACGTAGCGGTCCATCGGCGCAGGCGCACCGAAAAAATCGATCTGGCCTTTGCAGAGTGTCTTGAGATCCTTGGCCAGGCGCTTCATGTCGCCGCGATGCCGCCCCGTGATGGCGATGTCATGCGGCACACCGCCCGCTTTGAAAGTGGCCAGTTCGAACGTGCCCATCTCGACCGGATGGTCGATCAATTCATCGTAGTTCGCGGCTTCGTACGTGCCGAACAGATAGGGTCTGGCGCCTTTGCGTTTCATCGCCGTGGCCACGCGCCAGCCGCGATACTTCGCGCCTCGGGGAGGCAGGATCTCGACTTCCACAGGTTCCTCGGCGCGATCCCCGACTTTGAGAAACACGCAAGGGCCGTTGAAGAAGGCATGGGTCATATCGACGTGCGCGCCACGTACCGAAAGGTCCCACGCGTACACTTCCATCGTGACCGTGATCGGCCCGTCAAATGGCTCGACCTGCCAGGAATTCTTGTCCAGCTTCACCATGCGCAGCAGCTTGCGTCCGCTTTGTGCCCGGATGCGCGCCACATGCTTGGCGAATTCGCGGATCAGGTAACTACCGGGTATCCAGGCCGGCAGGGAGAACACTTGTCCCCAGGGATCGGGGTTGTCCACAGTACAAGCGACTTGCAACAGATGGGCGGCGGGATTGCTAGGGATGATGGAGTAACGTATCTGCGGGTTCTTCATTAGTATTGGATGTCAGGCGGGTTGACCCGCGTTTATGCAGGCTCGGCAGGATTTCGTCAAGAGATCGAATTGAGCCTCATCGTCAATCATCGCCTCTTTCTTTGCCCGCCCTACAATGGACTACCATGTATATTCCACCGCGCCTATTCGCCTGGATGGCAACATGGAAAGCGCAAGCGCGAATCCGCGGGAACCTGGCCGAGCACATGCTCCCCGAGCAATCTTGCGAACTCGAATTTTGATTTTGACTTCCCTGGCGATGTTCGCGTTCGCCGGCAATTCGTTGCTTTGCCGCATGGCGCTGAAGCACACGACCATCGATCCGGCGACCTTCACCTCTGTCCGACTGCTAGCCGGAGCGATCGCACTCTGGCTTATAGCCAGAATGCGTGCCGGGTCTCGCGTTCGGAGCGGGAACTGGTCCTCTGCGCTAGCGCTTTTTTGCTACGCTGCCGGATTTTCGTTTGCCTATGTCGACCTGTCCGCGGGCACCGGCGCATTGCTGCTTTTCGGTTCGGTGCAGGCCACTATGATCTTGTTCGGATTATGGAAAGGCGAGCGCATGACCGGATGGCAGGGGATCGGTCTCGCAGCCGCGCTCGGAGGCCTGGTCGCCCTCTTGTTGCCGGGACTGTCTGCTCCGCCCCTTCGTAGCGCGCTATTGATGATGGTAGCTGGAATGGCCTGGGGAGCATATTCGCTGCGCGGCAAAGGTGCCGGCGATCCCCTGGCCACAACGGCG
>Ga0157378_10001718_pt1 | contig 19671 bp, 26 predicted proteins | sample M65metaG_FD_115309 | JGI IMG/M metagenome (GOLD analysis project Ga0157378, IMG submission 115309) | Miscanthus rhizosphere microbial communities from Kellogg Biological Station, Michigan, USA - M6-5 metaG | ecosystem: Host-associated > Plants > Roots > Rhizosphere > Soil | place: USA: Michigan...
ACGCTCCGGCGGCACGTCGCCGGAGCGAACGAACACGTCCCAGCTCGCAAGGCCGATCGCCGCTGCGTCGGCCCGTCCGTCGAGCACCGCAGCCAGCGCGTCACGCTCGCTCCGGCCTGTGTCGCCGTGCTTGCCAACGTCGGAGTCGAAGCGGACCAGCTCCACGTCAGCGCCGAGGTCGAGCCCCTCAGCCGTGAGGTAGTGCACCGGCATGATCGCCGCCTGTGCCGAGTCGGCGCTGCCGAGCGCGAGCCGCGTGCCGGCGAGGTCCGCGGCGCTCGCGAGCTCGCCTCTCCGGCCGACCAGCGTCGTGAAGAACGCGACGTCGGTGTCGCGCATCGCGAGCACGCGGCAGTCTCCGCCGGTCGCGAACGACGTCCGGATGTACGCGAGGTTCGTGTTCCAGGCGATGTCGATCCGACCCGCAAGCAGCGCATCGACCTGCGCCTCATAGTTCGAGAACAGCACGAAATCCATCCCGACGGGCGCGTCTTCGAAGTACTCGCGGATGCCCTCCCAGATCGGCACCACCTTGGGGTCGTAAACGACGGCCCCCACCATCACCCGATCCATCTCGATCACCCCAGCAGCGGCATGCCGGCCATCGCGCGGCCGGTCAGCTCGTACAAGACGTCGGTTGTGGGCGCCATCACCGATCCCGCGCGCGCGTCGCGGAAGTACCGCTCGAGGCCGAGCGCCGGGCTCATCGCCGCACCGCCACAGGCTTGCATCGCCTCGGAGGTGACGCGGATCGCCGTCTCGTTCGCGAACGCCTTCGCCGACAGGATGGGCGCGGTGGCGTCGCCCAGCGTCATCCGGCCGGCCAGATCGGCGAGGAAGCCGGCGAGCGCATCGACCTCGGTCTGCGACCGGCCGAGCCGCGCGCGAACGGTCGGCAGGTCGGCGAGGGTCTGCCCGAGGTGCTCGAGCGTCGCGGTGGTGACATGGCCGACCGCGATCGCGAGCGCGCCCTCCGCGATGCCGAGCGACACCGCGCCCTGTCCCAGCTGGAACCACGGCAGGACGACGCCGAGCATCAGGTCGAGGCCCTTCCCCTCCGCACCGAGGAGCTCGAGCTTCCCGACCGGCGTCGTGAACGTCATCGGCGCGCTCGCGTTCCCGCGGAGCCCGAGTCCGATCCACGCGCCGCTCGTCTCGACACCCTCGGCACCGCCGTCGACGACGTAGAGGCTGGAGCTCAGCGCCTCGGCACCCGCCGGCCGCGTACTCACGATGTACGTGGCCGCGTGGCCCGCGCTCGTGACGAACGACTTCTGCGACGCCAGCCGCGCCTCACCGTCCGAGCCCTGGATCTCCGACACGGGAGCCCAGAAGTGCGAGCGGGAGCCCTTCTCGCTGAAGGCGAGCGTCGACAGCTGGTTCGTGGCCATCCCGCGGAGCACCGCCTCCGATGCGCCGCCCTCCTGCGCGACCTTCGCCGCGCAGATATGCATCAGGTACACCATCGCGCTCGACGCGCATGCGCCCGCGAGACCGCGGAGCACCTGGAGGAACTCGCGGGGTCCCATCCCGAGCCCGCCGACATCGATGGAGAGCGTGATCCCCAACAAGCCGGCGTCCGCCAGCGCATCGACGCCTGCCTGCGGGAACGTTGCGTCGCGGTCGACGTCGGCGGCCCCCGCCGCGGCGACGTCGGTGACCGCGGCGACGCGATCTTCCAGGGTTGGCTGCACGGAGCCGTCTCCTTTCGAGGAGGCGCATCGAACCCTGGACCTAGCGCGGGTCGACGCGCACGATCGTGTCGGTGGGCGCCAAGACCGGCGCCCAGGATGTGGGCGCTCAGGTGCGACGCATCGACCGACACCTCCCCGGAGACCTCGAGCAGACGCCACCCTAGCCGAAGTCGCAGCGATCACCGCCTGTCCGGCGGAGCACCGCGGGTCTCGTTTCCACCGCCGCCGACCGGGTATCCCGTTTCGAGACGGCCGAACGCGCGGCCATGCTCGGAAGGAGGACGACATGGACATGGATCTGTGGACCTACAACGAGGACCTGAAGCAGATCACCGACCTGGACGGGTTCGATGTGGCCGCCACCGACGGTGACATCGGCAAGGTCGACGAGGCGACCTACGACGTGGGTTCCTCATACATCGTTGTCGACACCGGCCCCTGGATCTTCGGCAAGAAGGTGCTCATCCCGGCGAGCGCGCTGGAGACCGCCGACCTGACCGACCGGAAGGTATACCTGCGGCTCACGAAGGACCAGATCAAGGAGTCGCCGGAGCTGTCGGACGAGATGACCGACGAGGACCGCGATCGGGTCGGCAGCTACTACGGGTCGGTATACCGGTAGGGAGGTGCGTCCCATGCCGCAACAAGCATGGAGCGACAAGCGTGAGCGTCAGTACGAGCACATCAAGGAAGGCCTGAAGGAACAGGGCCGCTCGAACGACCTCGCCGAGGAGATCGCGGCGCGCACGGTCAACAAGGAGCGAGCGCGCCACGGTGAGGCGAAGGAGCCCAGCCGCAGTTCGACCGAGGACATCTCCTCCGGACGGCGCGGCGGCCTCCGCTCGCACACCGGCCCAGGTGGGCGCACCCGCGACCAGCTCTACGAGGAGGCCAAGCGGAAGAACGTCCGCGGCCGGTCGAAGATGACTAAGGCAGAGCTGAAGCGGGCGGTCGACCGGTAAGCCTGGTCCGGGCTGACACGCCACAGGGGCCCCCGCCTTCGGCGGGGCCCCTGTCGCGCGCGACGGTACGCGAGAGCGTCGGCGGATCTCTCAGCCGGCCGCGGGGACGTCGACGGGTCGTCGCCCCGGGCCATGACGCTCGAAAGATCGATCATCGTCCGGCTGTGCGCCACGCCGTCGACCACGCTGTCGACCGTCACCAACGCGACGTCCAGCGGTTCGCCGGTGGCCTGGATGCCGAGGGTCGGCACGCCGCGGACGTTGCGTCCACGGATCCGCCAGTGCGACACGATCGATCCGTCGCGGGACTCCATCTTCTCGAGCGTCACCTCGGGCCGGGCGAGCGCTCGCAGGAGATCCTTGCGGATGTCTGGGGTCCGGCGCATCGATGCTCCTCCCTCGAGCCACGGAGGCTCGGTGTCGAGGACGACGGTCGAGCACGGAGCCGAGGCTCCTCGCGAGAAACGAAAAGGCCGCGACCGCTGATGCGTCGCGACCTCCAGTTCTTCTGGTCAGTGCTCGTGTTCGGTTGTGGAACCGACACTATCGACCGCATCCGCGGTGGGTCAAGCGCTCACCCGCGATGCGACAACTTCGTCATCCCGATAGGGCGCGATGCGACAGGGTCACTCGGTCTTCGAGAAGCGAACGATCGCTATACCCAGTAGAACGAGCGCGACGACACCAACGATCGCCAGCGCGAGCCCGCCGGGCAGTCGCCACCCGTTCCACGTGACCCCGGTGTTCAGCTGCGCGGCTACGTCGGGGGGGATGGCCACGTGCGCGAAGACCGCGTTCCGCATCGGGGTGATCACGTAGGCCAGCGGATCGATCTTCGTGAGCGCCGCGAGCCAGAGCGGCAGCCCGGTCAGCGGGAAGATCGCTCCCGCGAGGAAGAACATCGGCAGCACGAACAGCTGCATCACGACCTGGAACGACTCGACCTGCTTGATCCGGCTGGCGAGCATCAGGCCGAGCGAGGTGAGCATGAACGCCGCCAGCGCCATCTCGCCGAGCAGCGTGAGCATCAGGACCGGCGAGTACGGAACGTGCACGACCCCCGCCAGCGCGAGGATGATCACGCCCTGCATCGTGGCGACGGTCGAACCCCCGGCGGCCTTGCCGACCATGATCGCCCACCGTCGTGAGGGCGCGACCAGCATCTCGCGCAGGAACCCGAACTCACGGTCCCACACGATCGACACCGCCGAGAAGATCGCGGTGAACAGGATCGTCATCGAGATCACGCCGGGGAACATGAAGGTGCGGAAGTCGAACCCCGACCCGCCCGGGATCAGGTGCGACAGCCCAGTGCCGAGCACGAACAGGAACAAGATCGGCTGTGCGAGCGACGTGACGATCCGCGGCTTGTTGCGGCGGAACCGCAGGAGCTCACGCTTCCACACGACCTTGACCGCCCGCCAGTCGTCGGCGAGCGTGCCTTGCGCGACACGGACGGGCGCGACCTGCGCGAGACTCATCGGCGCACCCCCGTCCGCCGGCGGATGAACGGGTTGGCGGCCATGCGCTCGGAAGCCGTCGCCTCCGCGTCGCGGATCGTGCGACCCGTGTACGACATGAAGACGTCGTCGAGCGTCGGCTGGGCGACCGAGACCGACAGGATCGGGACGGTCAGCTCCGCGAAGAGCCGCGGGAGGAATCGGTCGCCGTTCGCGACGTAGAAGCGGACCGCGCCCTCGGACGTGGTGGGCTCGAGATCGAAGACGTCTTGAAGCTGCGCCATCGCAGCCCCATCGTCGGCGGTCTTGAGCTCCACGCGATCCTGCCCCACGCTTGCCTTGAGTGCCTCCGGGGAATCGATCGCCACGATCGTGCCGTGGTCGATGATCGCGATCCGGTCGCAGTGCTCGGCCTCGTCCATGTAGTGGGTCGTCAGGAAGATCGTGATCGACTCGCGCTTCCGTAGCTCCTCGATGTAGCTCCAGATGTGCGAACGGGTCTGCGGGTCGAGACCGACGGTCGGCTCGTCGAGGAACAGCACCCGCGGGGAGTGCAGCAGCCCACGCGCGATCTCGAGGCGCCGGCGCATCCCGCCCGAGAAGGTCGAGACGATGCTCGTGCGCCGATCCCACAGCTCCACCATCTCGAGGACGTCCTTGAGGCGCTCCTCGGTCGAGTCGCGAGGCACGCCGTACAGCTCCGCGTGGAACCGGAGGTTCTCCTCCGCCGTGAGGTACTCGTCGAGCGTCGGGTCCTGGAAGACCAGGCCGATGTGCCGGCGGACGTCGGCCGGGCGGCTCACGACGTCGAACCCGGCGACCGACGCGCTGCCGCCGGTCGGCCGGAGCAACGTGCACAGGATGTTGATGGTGGTCGACTTGCCGGCGCCGTTCGGCCCGAGGAAGCCGAACGACTCTCCGGCAGCGACCTCGAACGTCACGCCGTCGACGGCGACGAGGTCATCGAATGACTTGCGGAGGTCGTCGACGACGACCGCCGGTGCGCCGCTCATCGGCCTGCCTCGGTCGCGGTGAGCGCTCCGTGCAGGGCGCGCAGGCCGGACAACAGGTCGCGTGCGTCGTCGGCGGCGAGGGAGCCGACGGCGTCCGCGGCGATCGACCGGTAGGTCGCGCGCCACCGTTCGAGCTCGCGCGTCCCGGCGGCGCTCAGTCGGAGCCGGACGAGACGTTGATCGGCGGGATCGCGGCCTTTCCGCACGAGGCCGTCCTCGGCGAGGTCCGCCACGATGATCGACACCAGGCTCTTGGGCATGTACCGGCGACGGGCCACCTCGTTGACGGTGATCCCGGGGTCGTTGCCGATCGCGCGGAGCACCGAGAGCGTCGCCAACGACCGCTTCCTGCCGGAGGCCGCCTGCATCAGGCGTTCACGGAGGGTCCGGTTCACCGCGCGGAGCAGCTCGACGATCTCCTCGTCGCGTCCTGTCCGAGCCGTCGCTCTGTTCATAACTGAACGTTCCATACTGAACGAGTGTACCGTCGCGGCGCCCCATCAACCACGCGTCCACGGACGGATGGATAAGCCGCGTCTGTCCTAGGCTCCGCGCATGACTGCACGCCTCGCCGGATGGGTGGCCGGCGTCATCGCGGCGGTCCTGCTCACTCCTCTCGAGGGTGCGTCCGTCATCGACGGCGAGGCGGAAGAGTGGGTCGAGACGGTCGCGGGCTGGGCGTACCGCGTTCCGTGGGACAGCAGAGGAACACCGTGGTTCCCGCTCGGCCTCCCGATCGTCGGAGGCCTCGCCGTCGGGTTCGCGGTTTGGGCCGTGGTCACGCTGCTCCGAGCTCCGAGCGACCGTCAACGAACCCAAGCCGTCGCGGCGCTCGCGCTGAGCCTCGCCACGCTGGCGGTCGTGGCCGTGATCTTCGCCGTCCAGCCGCCCTCTCACTATCAGCACGTGTTCTGACCGAGCTGCGGCGGATATCAGAGGTGACGAGGGGGCATACCATCGATCCATGGTGCGCCCCCGGTCCCTGTTCGTCGTGCTCCTGATCGCGGCGAGCACGCTGGCGGCGACCGGTGCACCGGACGCCGGAGCGTCGTTCTCCGGCTCGCTCCGCCGCTCCCCGTACCTGACCGACCTGGTGCGTCGGACCGTGACGGTCAACTGGGCAACCACCACCTCGATCGGCTCGGGGACGGTCCGATGGGGACGCGCCGGGGGTGACTGCGCGACCCATCAGGCGAACGCGAGCAAGACGTCGATCACCGTCGGCTCAACCGCGGAGTACCAGTGGAAGGCCCACGTCGCCGGCCTCGATCGCGGCACGCGATACTGCTATCGCATCTTCGACGGCTCGACCGACCTCCTCGGGTCGAACCCCGCTCCCGTGTTCCGAGCGCAGATCCCCAGACGATCGAAGCGGTTCTCGTTCGCCGTGTTCGGGGATTGGGGGCAGGTCGACGACGGTGGCGACAACGCCCAGCAGAGCGACCTGATGCGCGAGATCGCCTCCAGCGGCGCGACCTTCGCCGTCACGACCGGCGACACCGCCTACCCCTCCGGCTCGCAGACGAACTACGGGGACCTGGTTCAACGCGGCGCCGACACGAGTGCGATCTTCGGGCCGTCGTTCTGGACCAAGGCCGGCGATCACATCCCGCTGTTCAACGCACAAGGGAACCACGGGATGAACGCGACCACGCTCGTGAACTGGCCCCAGGATCAGGCGACCGCCACGTCGGACGGGACCTATCGGATGGAGACGTACTGCTGCGCGAACGACACGGACCCGGCGAGCTACCCGAGCGACTGGTACGCGTTCAACGCCGGCCCGGCCCGCTTCTACGTCCTGGAAGCGTCGTGGGCGAACAGCAACGTCGGCGACGCCGACCTTTACGAGAACGACTACGACGCGCACTGGACGACGTCACGCGCGGAGTACCAGTGGCTCCAGCACGACCTCGCGACACATCCGCGACCGCTCGCCTTCGCGTTCTTCCATTTCCCCCTCTACGCCGACAGCTCGAGCGAGGGATCCGATCCGTTCGTGCACGGCGCCGGGCATCTCGAAGCGCTCCTCGGCGAGCACGGGGTGGACCTCGTGTTCAACGGCCATGCCCACCTCTACGAACGCAACCGTCGCTCGGGCCGGGGCATGCCGGTGTCCTACGTCACCGGCGGCGGCGGCGCGGATCTCGAGCCGGTGAGCCACTGTTCGTCGATCGACGCGTACGCGATCGGATGGTCGTACTCCTCGAGCACCCACGGGAGCGCGTGCGGCGCCGCGTCCCGTCCCACCTCGCTCGGTCAGGTCTTCCACTTCTTGCTGGTCAGGGTCGACGGCACCACCGTGACCGTCCGGCCGACCAACGCCGACGGACATCCGTTCGACGTCCAGACCTACGACTTCGGCTGACCGTCAGACCGGCGGCAACAGCGGGATCGCGGCCGACGCGAGTGAGTCCCAGACCACCCGGAGCATCTCCTCGTCGTCTTTGGTCGCGCCGGGCACCTTGGACGGGATGTGGATCGCGAGCGGCTTGGGCTTCAGGTTCGCCTGGATCTCGTCGAGCAGGTCTTCCCACTCGCCCGTCATGGGCATCGCGATCGAAACGTGGAGCGCCGATCCGACGCGCTCAACAGCCCAGGTCATCGACGCGTCACGCCCCTCGGGTTTCGTCTGCGTGCCCCAGAGAACCACCGCGGGACCGACGAGCGCCTGCTCGGCGCAGAGCCCCTCTCGCCCCAGCGCGACCTTAGTCGCCCGCGAACCGGCGGGAAAGTCGCCCTTCGAGCAAACAGCCGGGAGCGGGGCGGCTAGCTCGCCGCCGAGCCGGCTTCGGGATCGACCACGAGGGACCCGAGCTTCCAGTCGCCCTCGTCGATGTCGGGTCGGGCGCTGCGCACGACCGACGCCGGGTCGAAGCGGACCTCCACGAAGCCGTCTTCCTCGAGCCGTCGCGTGCCGAGCTCGCTCGCGTCCCGAAGTGTCATCTCGGGGAAGCGAGGGATGCTGAGCGTCTTGCGCGGCATGAACCGAAGGCTACGACCATGCCGGGATGACGCGGTGAACGCTCGATGGCGATCCGGTGGCTGCCGGTACGTCAACCGGCGCAGCCGATGGACGGACGCCGCCGATGAACGTAGCCGAAGAACGCAGAAGGTCCCGGGGCGGCGGACCGCCCCGGGATCCCTTGCTGCGTTCGACCGTCAGCTCTGTGCTTCGATCGATCCGAACAGACCGTGCGTCTCGCCGGCCGGTCCTGCCGTGAAGAACAGCGTGGACGACGGTCCGGCTGGGCCGTCGTTGCCGAACTGCAGCGCCCACAACCCCTGGATCACGATGGGGTTGCCGTTGACGCGATGCAGGCTGCCCTCGTGCTCGAACTCGCCGTATCCCTCCGGCTCGAAGATGTTGATCGCACCGTCGCCGAAGTTCCCGATCAGCAGATCGCCACTGGCCTCGCCGAAGTTGTCCGCCGCCCAGGCGATGCCCCACGGAGCGTCGAGCGAACCCATCGACGCGACGCGCTGGAGCAGCTTGCCCCCGCGGCCGTACATGTCGACGAACCCGAAGCCGGCGCCCGCGACGTCATCCTCCGCGTCGGCGTCCTGCTTCGCGTAGGTCACGAAGATGTGGTTGCCGATCGTCTGGATGCCGAACGGCGCGTAGCCGTCGGGGATGTTCGGGTCTTCGAACGCGCCCGGCATGTTCACCGGCTGGAACCGCTCGTTGAACACGTCGACCTTCCCGTTGTGGAAGTCCGTCGCGTAGAGACGGTCACCGTGCGCCGTCGGGGCGATCGCGAGCCCCTTGAAGATCGCGCCCTCGCTCCGCATGTCGACCACCCGGAACGCCTTGGTCGACGGCGCAGGCGCCGGCACGTTGGGGTTCCAACCCCGGATCACGCCGCTCTCGGTGTCGAACAGGAACAACGCCGGCTCGGTCGCGCCGTCGTGCGACACCTGGAACCCGGTACCCCCGTTGAACACGGTGCCCGTCGGGGCGCCGGCCACCTTCACGACCAACGGGATCGCGTTGCCGCTCCCGTCGTAGAGCGTCGAGGTGTTGGAGTGGTTGTTCGCGACCCACCACGGGGTGCTCGGCCCTGCGACCAGACCCCAGGCGTTCACCAGGTTCCCATCCTGGTGCGCTGCCTTGTTCGCCTGGTCAGAGACCAGACGGGTCACCTTGTACCTGTTGTCGCTCGCCGCCGCCGGCGTGAGCGACGCGCCGAGCGCCACCAGCGCCACGACGCAAGCAAGTACCACCGATCTCTTCCGCACGTTCGCCCTCCCATCGTCGAACGATGCACGCTGCGGCCCCAGGCCCGCATACCGGGAACCGCCGGTCTTGATGGCGTACGGGCGGGGCCGCGGACCGGTTCGACGAGGATCTAGCGAAGTGCCGAGAGCGCCTCGCCCGCACGGGAAACATCGTCCGGCGACGAACCCGCAGGCATGTTGAACAGCAGGCCCTGGAGCCCGGCATCGAGGAACGCGGACGCCTGTTCAGCGACCTCGGTGCGATCGCCCCAGGTCAACCGCATCGCCAAGCCCTCGTCATCGACGTCGCGATCGGCCTGCCACGCGCGCCGCCGACGGTCGGCCTCATCGTGCGTGTCGGCGACGATCAGCGTGCCGAGGCGCGTGGCGACGATCTCGGACCGATCTCGTCCTTCGGTTGCGCAGTGTTCGGACAGGACGTCCAGCTTGTGGCCGATCATCCCGATGTCGCCGAAGCCGTTCCACATGTCCGCGTAGCGGGCCGTGAGCCGCAGCGTCTTGCGCTCGCCGCCGCCCCCGACGAGGATCGGCGCGCCGCCCGGCCGCACCGGCTGCGGGACGTTGATCGCTCCGTCCACGTGATGGACCGTCCCTTGGACCGTCGACTCCTGTTGCGTGAACATCGCCCGGCAGATCCGCAGCGCGTCCTCGAGCCGTTCGAACCGCTCGGTGGCCGACGGCCACGGGTAGCCGTACGCGAGAGACTCATCCTCGTTCCACGCCGCGCCGATGCCGAGGATCGCGCGCCCGGACGAGATCACATCGAGGGTCGTCACGACCTTCGCGAGGAACGCCGGGTTCCGGTACGTCACCCCGGTGACCATCGCACCGAGCTGGATGCGGGAGGTGCGCGCGGCGACGGCGCCGAGCAGCGTGTACGCCTCGAACATCGGGTCGGTTGGCGGCCCGACGTTCCCGATCTGATGGTAGTGATCCATCACCCAGAACGAGTCGAACCCGGACCGTTCGGCGGCGAGCGCGATCTCCGCGATCCGCTCGAACAACGCGTCGTCGGGCACGTCGGGGAACGTGAAGCTCGGGAGCTGGAGCCCGAGATGCACCATCACGTCACGACCCGGTACGCAAGGTAAACGGTCCCGTTGGGGAACCGGCGCTCATCGAGCAGCTCCAGGCCGAGCCGCAGATGGTCGGGCAGGAACGCGGTGCCGCCACCCACGATCACGGGGACGACGAACCGTCGGACCTCGTCGACGATCCCCTCCCGGAGGGCCTGTTCGGCGAGGCCCGGTCCGCCGACGCTGAGATCGCGGTCGGCTGCGTCTTTCCTCGTGCGGACGGCTTCGGGATCGAAGCGGCGCTCGAGCGTGGTCCGGGCGGTCTGGGCATCCGGCAACGAGGTGGAGTACACGATCTTGTCGGCGGCCTGCCAGATCGTCGCGTAGTCGGCGAGGAACGGCGCCTGTCCGTTGCCGGTCGGCGCGGTCTCCCAGTACCGCATCACCTCGTACATCCGACGGCCGTAGAGGTACGTCCCCACTCCCTCCTCGATATCGTTCACGAACGAGTGGACGGCGTCATCGGGTTGGGCCCAGTCGAACGATCCCTCCTCGTCGGCGATGTAGCCGTCGAGGGACGTGATCGCTGTGTAGCGGAGCTTCCCCACGACACCTCCCCGAGGACCGACGACCGTCACTGTATGCGAGCGGCGCCGGAGCGACGGTCGGTATCCGGCTCGCCGATCGCTCCCCTACGATCCTCGAAGACCGCATCCGTCAGACCGAGAGGAGAGGAACGAGATGACCGCCGTCGACGATGTCCTCGAACGGAACCGCGCGTATGCGGCCGCGTTCGGTCATGGAGATGCGCCGAGGTCCCCGAACCTGCCGCTCGTCGTCCTGACCTGCATCGACGCGCGAGCACAGCCCGCTCGGTTCCTGGGTCTCGGCGTCGGCGACGCACACGTCGTGCGGAACGCCGGCGGCCGCGCGACGGACGACGCCATCCGGTCGATCATCGTCTCGACGCAGCTCCTCGGCACGCGCGAGTGCATGGTGATCCATCACACCGACTGCGGGATGGGCACGTTCACGAACGAGGAGGTCCGCGCCAGGCTACGGGCGGAAACCGGTGCCAGCGCCGACGACATCGACTTCTTCCCGTTCACCGACCTGGAGGCGAGCACCCGGGACGACGTGCGCGCCATCCGCGCGAACCCGCTGATGCCGAAGGACCTCGAGGTGAGCGGGTGGATCTACGACGTGCAGACGGGCAGGCTCACCGAGGTGCCCGAGTAGCACGTCAGGTCAGCACACGCTCGCGGAACCCGCGGATGCCGATCCAGGCGAGCAGGGCAGAGAACCCGATCAGCGCGACGTAGATCACCCAGACCTGCATGTGCGGGACGAGCTGCGGCGTGAGCGCCGCGCGCATCGCCTCGCTCATGTACACGAGCGGGTTGATCAACACGATGATCTGCAACCACAAGATCCCGTGCAGCAGCGCCCACGGGTAGTAGGTCGCGCCGAGGAACGTCATCGGGATCACGACGACCCCGAACAGCAGCGGAACGCGCCGAGGATCGACGCGTGTGCCCATCACCAGGCCAAGCGCCGCGCCACAGAAGGCGGTGAGCGGCAACAAGGTCAGCAGCTCGAACCACTGGACGTCCAGGTGAACGGCCGTGGCCGGGATGAACGCTGCCAGTGGGAACACAACGACCGCCGCGAAGATCCCTTGGAGGGCCCCCGCGACGATCTTCTCCATCGCGATGCCCCAGATCGGCAGCGGCGCCATCACGCGGTCCTCGATCTCGCGCGTGAACCCGAACTCGGTGACGAGTGGCAACGCGACCGACTGGACGCCCTGGAACATGCACGCGATCGCGACCACCCCCGGGACCAGCAGGCTCGAGAAGGTCGTCTCCCCCGCGCCGGAGCCGCCGACCCCGAAGCCGATCTTCGGGAACACGTACGTGAAGACGAACACGAACAGCAGCGGCTGCATGATCGACCGAACCAGGAACTCGATGATGTTCTTGCGGAGCACGTTGAAGTCACGGAGCAGCAGCGCGACGAAGGCGGTCGTGGGCGTGCTCTGCAACGCCGGGCGCGTCGAGACGGCGGTGGTGGTCATTCGCGGAGCTCCTTGCCGGTCAGTTCGATGAAAACGGTCTCCAGGGTGGGCTCGGTCACCGATACGTCGCGGACGTGGAACCCCTCCGCCTCGGAGCGCTGGATCAGCCGCGGGAGCAGCCCATCGGTCGTGCTGGCGGCGACCATGATGTCGCCCTCGACCACCGTCACGCGACCGACACCGGGGACCTCCTCGAGCAGTGCGCGCAGTGCGGCCGCGTCGCCGTCTGCCCGCAGACGCATGATCGTCTCGGCGCCGACGGTCCGCTTCAGCTCGTCGGGCCGGTCGAGGGCGAGCAGCTTCCCGTGGTCCATGATCGCCACCCGCGAGCAGAGCCGATCGGCCTCCTCCATGTAATGGGTGGTCAGGAGGATCGTCTGCCCCTCCCCGTGGATCTCACCCAGGATCTCCCACAGCGCGAGGCGGCTCTGCGGGTCGAGTCCCGACGTGGGCTCGTCCAGGAACAGGATCGACGGGTGGTGCACGATGCTCCGGGCGACCATCAGCCGCTGCGCCATCCCTCCGGACAAGGTGTTCACATCGGCCGACGCGCGGTCGGCAAGCCGGAACCGCTCGAGCAGATGATCGGCGCGATCGCGCGCCGCGGACGTCGGCATCCCGAAGTACTTGCCGTGGTGGTACAGGTTCTCCCAGACCGTGAGGCTCCGATCGAGGGTGTTCGTCTGTGAGACGACCCCCATCACGCGTTTGGCCGCCGTGGGGTGCGCGACCACGTCGATCCCGGCGATCCACGCCGAGCCTCCGGTGGGGATCACCCGGGTCGTGAGCATCCCGACGGTGGTCGTCTTGCCGGCCCCGTTCGGCCCGAGGAGACCGAAGATCTCCCCCGCGTACACGGACAGCTGGAGACCGTCGACGGCCTGGACGCCGGTGTCGTAGGTCTTCGACAGGGACTCGGTCCGGATCACGGCGTCGGCGTCGGGCACCCGTCCACTCTAGGCCCGGTTCACACCTACGCCCCGGGCCGGTCGGTATCCAGGAGAACCTCGACCGCACACGATCCCGCGAGGCAGGGTTCCGTCCTGGGGTCGTCGGGATACCTCCAGCGGACTACGATGAACTGCGCAGAGAGATCCGATCGGACCAGGGAGGGACCATGCGGAAGCTTCTCGGCATCACCGCCATCGCCACCATCGCGCTGGGGATCCCGTTCACGGCGCCGGCAGCACAGGCGAGCGGGAGCACCACGACGTGCGCCGGCACGCTCGACCCCGGCACCTATCACCGGGTCGTGGTTCCGCAGAACGCCGTGTGCCTGAGCGATGGGCCGGTTCGGATCCTCGCGGGCGTTTGGGTGCAACCTGGCGCCACCTTCGAGCTCGGCAGCGATGAGAACCCGTCATCCAGCGGCACGATCAGCGGCGGGGTCCACGCCACCGATCCCGCGGGTGTCCACATCCACCGCGCGACGATCAACGGCGGCCTCCGGATCCACGGCGGCAGCGGACCGTTCGGTCCTCCGTTCGACGTCACCTGGAACGCGATCGAGGACAACACGATCCACGGGGCCGTGACGATCACCGGCTACGACGGCTTCTGGATGGGATTCCTCGGCAACCACGTCTCGGGCACGGTGACCCTGTCGAACAACACCCTGATCGACCCGGATGGCAACGAGTACGTCACCAACACGATCCACGGCTCGATGCGGTGCTGGGGCAACGACCCGGCGCCCCAGCCGGGGGACTCGGGCGGCTCGCCGAACATCGTGACCGGTCCCAAGACCGGCCAGTGTGCTGCGGTGTAAGCGGGGCTCCTACAGGTTTCGCGACGATCAGGCCCCTAGCAGCACAGTGACGAAAGGGGTGCGCTGATGCGAAGGGTAGCGAGCGTGCTGGCGGCTGCGATCGTCGCGGCCGGTGGCGTGTGGGCCGCGCACGCGGCGACGAACGGCGGCACCACGCCGGCGAAGTGCATCGACACGGTGTGGCGGACCGACGCGGTCTCGACCACGTCGACGACGTTCACCGATGTACCGGGGATGAGCGACGATCCGAGCTCGATCTTTCCGATCGTGGTGAACGCGAGCGCGGTCGTGAGCGGCGCGCCGGTCGAGTTCCGGCTCAAGAGCACGAACGTCGGCGATCAGACCGAGATCAGTAAGCCCGGTCGCGCGAGCTTCGTGCCCGATGGCGGCGGACCCGACTCCTTCTCGTTCCAGTGGATCGAGAAGAACCAAAGCGGGGCGGTGCACGTGAACCAGCTCCAGCTCCAATGGCGGAGCCCGAGCGGCAACCAGGTCACGATGCTGCGGGGCGACCTGGCCGTGACCTACGACGCGGACGCCTGTATCGGGCAGCCGTAAGCGCTACCGGTCGACGACCTCGGTCATCGACTCGACGGCGACGGCGATCGCCAGGAGCAGGGCGTCGTCCTGCTCCTTGGCGATCTCCACGCCGTAGGTGTCGCGCACCCGGAACCACTTCTTCGAGATCTCGGCGACCTTCCCGTGGTCGCCCTTGATCGTGTACTCGTGGTCCGTGAGGTTGCCCTTGATCTTGAGCTCGCCGCCGCCCTCGAGGTCGACCTTCAAGTGGTCGCGGAACCCGACCAAGCGCTTGTGGACCTCGGCGATCTTCTTCCCGTCGCGTTCGATCGCCATCGTGTCGCGGATGTGGAGCTTCCGTTCCTGGATCTTGGCGACCTCGGCGCCGGCCATGTCCTGCAGGATGAACGTGTCTCGCATCCGCATGGCCTTGCCGTCGACCTTGTAGACCTTGTTGCCGTGCTCGTCCTCGACCCACGAGTCATCGCCGATCGAGGCGAGCTTCTCGCGCATCCGGTACTTCACGTGCCGAGGATCTTGGCCTTCGCGGCCGCGAACTCCTCGTCGGTGAGGGCGCCGGAGTCGTGCAGCTTCGAGAGCTTCTCGATCTGCTCGAACGGGTCCTCCCCCGCAGGCGGAGCAGGCATCGCCTGCGCAGAGCCCGCCTCCACCGCCGCGACCTGCTGCTGGGTGTACTGGGCGTCCTGCTCGGCGTAGCGGTTCGCCTGGCGGCGCCCCACTCGTCCGCTGACCGCCGTCGCGGTGCCAGCGACCACCGCGGTGCGGGCAGCCATCCCTACGAGACCCGGGCCTCGTCGCATCATCGTTCGATCACCGTTCCTTCCATGTCTTTGGCAGTGGTCTTCGGACTAGTTGGACGAGGCGAAATCGACCGCCGCCTGGACGACCTCGCCGGGCACCCGCTCGAGGTCCCACAGCTCGCCGCCCGCGTTGACGATCGCGTCCCGGAGCTTCGTTGCCCAGACGTCCTCCCACACGAGGAGCGCCGCGGAGCTGTTGGGCTCGAGCTCGTCGGCGGCCGCCATCAGGTCGTCCTCGTTCAGCAGGCCGCCACCCTCGTTGCCGAGGAGATCGGACAGGGCCTTGCCGAACTCAGAGCCGAGATCGCTGACCTCGAGCGCCTCGGCCTTGCCGTCCTCGTCTTTGATCACGAGGGCAAGGTCGATGATGCGGATCGTGTTCGTGTCCTGGAGCCGAGCGAGCTCGGGCAGGATCTCACCCTTGAACTCGTTCCCAGGGAACGCCACGATCATGTACTCCACGGGGCCGATACTCATCGTTCCTCCTGTCTCCACGGGCTGTCGCTTGGGACCAGCGGCGCACAACTCTAGTGCGCGGCGGCACATCACGTCGGGCCGCTCACGGGGCCAGCGCGATCACGTGGAACAGGTGCCAGTGTTTCGGCCCCGAACAGGCCTCGCCGTCGTTCTCCTCTTCCTCGAAGCGCTCGACCGTCCAGCCGTCGAACAGGGCCTCCGCCTCCGTGCGGGTCATCGAGGTCCCATCGTCCCTCGACGCCCAGGTGTCGCGCTCGCCCAGGAGCTCGCCGGCGAAGCGGCCGCCGGATCCGACGGCAGCTCGGATCCTCGCCCAGACGTCCGAGAACCGTCCGGGGTCGCAGAAGAACAGGCTGTAGCTCGCCCAGACCAGCTCGGCGGGGGGCAACTCGATGTCTTCCATCGGCGAACGCTGCGTTTCCAGCGCCGGTCGGTCGCCGGCGCGCCGACGGAGACGTTCGATCGCCTCCACCTCGGCGTCGATCGCCAGGACCTCCCACCCACGATCCAGCATCGCCAGGGTGTCGATCCCGGAGCCGCACCCGAGGTCGATCGCCATCCCGGGCTCGGCGAACCGCGCGAGGACCTCGAGGAGCTGGTCTCGCGGCGCGCGTCCCTCGTTGGCCTCGTAGTAATCGGACCAGGTCGGTTCGGCCATGCCGGCACAGTAGCCGCTCGTCGAGCGGTGGAGTGGGCACGAGGGCCGTGTGCCACGATGCTGGGGTGGGTGAAGAACATCTCCTGGCACGGGCTGTGCTCGATGAAGCGTTCACGGTGTTCGACGACAACGTCCGGGAGCTGACGCTCGAGGAGTTCCTCGACACGCAGGGTGGATACCGCTCGATCCTCGGCCTGATCAAACACACCGCGGGCTGGACCCACGTGTACCACTCGTACGCGTTCGAGGAACCGCCGCGGTCCTGGGACGCGATCGACTGGCCGCGCGACCTGCGCGACACGATCGACCCGAGCGATGGGTACGTGCGCGAGATGCTCGCGTGGTTGAGCACGGCGCGGGACGCGTGGCTCGCCTCGGTCGAGGGACCCGCGGATCTCTCGAGCGTGCGCCCGCTGCACTGGGGCGAGACAGCGCCGCTCCGCGAGATCGTTGCGATGGTGGGCGGCCACGTCACCTATCACGCGGGCGAGATCAACGAGATCCTCGCGATCCGCCGCGGTGAAGCGTTCGAGGTCGGCGAGGAGGTCGAGGAGAACCACATCGCGACCGAGGGTCATCGCGTCCGGCCGCTCTGGATGGATCGCGACCACTGAGGGTCAGCGCGGATCCGGTCGGTCGAGGTTCCAGTGCCGCACCGCGGCGCAGGACCAGCCGTCGCCATCGTCCAGCGGGTTCACGACGAACAGCGTGATCGACGGCTGCTCTCCTTGGTGGTCGGTGTACAGCAGCTCGACCAGGAAGACCGCTCGCGCCTGGATCCGCTCGCTGAGTCCTCGATACTCGGGATCTTCCGGGTCGCGGATCGCCGCCTGCCAGAAGCCGATGTCCCCGCCGGGTATGTACAGATCCCGCTGTTGCGGGCGGAACTCGTCGCGCTCAGCATGCCCGTGCTCGGTGAGCAGCGCCTCGAGGCGCACGTGCCAGCCGTGGAGGACGGCGATCCCCGAGCCGGCGTTGCGAACCGACATCGCCAGGTAGATGTTGCCGTCGACGATCTCGACATGTGCGCCGGAGCCGAGGAGCGAGGCGCGATGATCGTCGCCCCAGCGGATCTTCTGGGGAGCGTCATCGAGGCGCGACGGCATGAGCAGCGGCCGGATCCCGAGCTGCATCGAGTACTCCGCCAGCCGTGCGGACCGGTTCGAGGATCGGACCGATGCGAACGTCGCCACCGCGAGCACCAGCGTGCCGGCAGCGGTCGCGAGCGATGCCGCGGTGGTCGCGTCCATCGGCCGAACCTACCCGACGAGCACGCAGGCGGCGCGGTGTTCGTCAGCCCCCGGCACGTCGCGCAGCGCCGGATCTTCCGTCCGGCAGCGGTCCAGGGCAACCGGACACCGCGGGTGGAACCGGCATCCCGACGGCGGCTCGACCGGGTTCGGCGGCTCGCCGGTCAGGATCTGCAGCTCGGACCGCTCACGAGGGTCGCGCTTCGGCACGACGGACAGCAGCGCCTTCGTGTACGGGTGCTGCGGGTCGCGGACGACCTGGCGCGCGGGGCCTTCCTCGACGATCCGCCCGAGGTACATCACGGCGATCCGGTCGGCGAAGTGCGCGGCGGTCGACAGATCGTGCGTGATCATCAGCACGCTCAGGTTGCCCGAGCGACGCAGGCCGTCGAGCAGTCGCAGCACGCCGGCGCGCACCGACACGTCGAGCATCGACACCGGCTCGTCGGCCACGAGCACCTTCGGGTCGAGCACCAGGCTTGCGGCGATCGCGACCCGTTGGCGCTGTCCGCCGGACAGCTCGTGCGGGAACCGCTCGAGGAACATGCTCGGCGGCGTGAGCTCGACCCGGGCAAGGGCCTCCTCGATCAGCCGGCGACGCTCGGTCCGATCGCCGCCGACGTGGTGGATCACCAGCGGCTCCTCGATCGCCTGGCGGACCCGCAGCCGCGGATCGAGCGACTCGTAGGGGTCCTGGTAGATCATCTGCACCGAGCGGCGGATCGGCCTGAGCGCCCGCTGACTCAGTCCGGTCAGGTCGCGCCCGTCGAGCTCGATCGTGCCGGATACCGGGTCGACCAGCCGGATGATCGACTGCGCGACCGTCGTCTTGCCGCAGCCCGACTCTCCGACGAGGGCGAGCATCTCGCCGGCGCTGAGCGACAGCGACACGCCTTCCACCGCGTGCACGGCCTGCTGCGGCTCGCGACGGAGCGTGCCGAGCACGCCACGGCGGATCGGGTAACGCGTGACGAGATCGCGCACCTCGAGCACGGGCGGGTCGGTCGCGACCGCGCTCACGCGTCGGCTCCCGCGGCGACCGGCTCGTCGTTCAGATGGCACGCCGCGACGCGGCCGTCGCCGACCGGCACCAGCAGCGGCGACTCGACCTTGCACCGATCGAACGCGCGATCGCACCGCGCCCGGAACGGGCACCCGACCAGGTCGCGGTCCAACCGAGGCGGCGCGCCGGGGATCGACAGCACCTCGCCCTCGCCGTAGAGGTCCGGCGTCGCGGCGAACAACATCCGCGTGTACGGATGCTTCGGCTCGTGGAACAGGTCGTCCAGCCGTCCGGCCTCGACGATCTCGCCCGCGTACATCACGGCCGCGCGCTCGCAGACCTGCGCCACGACCGGCAGGTCGTGTGTGACGAGCACGAGCGCCAACCCGAGCTCGCGGGTGAGCCGCAGCATGAGTTCGAGGATCTGCGCCTGCACCATCACGTCGAGGGCGGTGGTGGGCTCGTCTGCCAACAGCACCTTCGGGTCGCAGGCGAGCGCCATCGCGAGCGCGGCGCGTTGCCGCATCCCACCGGAGAACTCATGCGGGTAGCGCGCGCCGGCGGCGGCCGAGATCCCGACCAGCTCGAGCAGCTCGCCGGCCTTGGCCTTCGCCTCCGCGCCGAACGCGGTGCCGTGCAGGGCCATCGGCTCGACGATCTGCGACTGGACCGTCTTGACCGGATTGAGCGCGTTCATCGCGCCCTGGAAGACCA
>Ga0157378_10001720_pt1 | contig 19659 bp, 18 predicted proteins | sample M65metaG_FD_115309 | JGI IMG/M metagenome (GOLD analysis project Ga0157378, IMG submission 115309) | Miscanthus rhizosphere microbial communities from Kellogg Biological Station, Michigan, USA - M6-5 metaG | ecosystem: Host-associated > Plants > Roots > Rhizosphere > Soil | place: USA: Michigan...
AACTGCGCGGCCATCACAAGGGTTGCAACGAGCAGAGTTCTACGAGTTTTCATGTTTTTCTTTAGGAATGTGGGCCGAAACTCGTCCAGTCCTGAGGTCTTGAGGAAGGAGCAAGTTTCAACGAGAGCAGCGCAGAACTGTTGGACCTCAAATGTAACAGACGCGTCGGGGGAGGAAAGCGTTAACAGGAATTATGTCCGCTTTGCTTCAGATGCTCTTGCAAGAGTCTCATTCTCCCGAAGCATCAGCTTGGGGTTACAGTAGGGCCCAATTTTGAGGAACCGTTTAACGGTTTACGAGTTCCGCGCCACCAAGCTCCCAGCCAAAGTTTCATTGGCGGCGGATTCATTCGCACACCGGGCAAAACCGTTGAAACGGTTTCTTAATAATGGGCGGGCACCATAACCTCAAGCTGAAGCTTGGGGAGAATGAGAGGGGTCACGCACTCTGGCTGCGAACGTGACGACTCCAGACTTTTGCAAGAGACGCTTCAGCTAGTCGTTGCCGTTGGTAGCTGAGTCACTCGCGTTCAGAGCCACACGCTACCGCGAAGTGGTATTGACTCCAATGCCACTCCAAAACTCGGGTTGTACGGGAGTCTAATCAGAAACAGCTTGAGACTCGATGGCTACGTTCAGGGGCGGAATTGTTGGATGGCTTTCGCGATTTGGTTCGGGACCGTGTTCGACTCGGGTCACCTTCCGAATCATGAACGGTCTCTCACAGAACCAGAAGAATACCCATGCGAATAGGATTGTCGCAGGAATCGTGATCACGAAAACGTTTTGGATCTGCCAGAGGTTTGGCAGTGTCCAACGCCAGGATTGCATGATCGTCAACTCGTGCGTCAGGTAGATTGAATAAGAAAACACTCCCAGTGTCGCAAAGAGTGAGATCACAGACGGTAATCTAAAGTTTCGCAGCCATCCGTCTTCGGCGAGCACTGTCCGATTTACAACAATAAAGAAGCCGATCCCCCACATCGGATGCATTACAAACCAACTGAAATCGTGCCAGATTGTGTCTTTCGAGATTCCAGGCAACAGGTTGGAGAGTGCGGACGCTGCAACGATTAGCACGGCTCCCAATGTCAGGTTGCTCGTCCACTTCGGTAGTTTTACCAGTCCAAACCACGCTTCAACCGCGATTGCGCCGAGGGCCCACGTGAACCAGTGCGACGCGGCCGCCTCCGGAACCGGAACTCCAATCCCCGTCTTGAGCCAAACAACGTGACTAAAAATCATCCAGCCCGCTCTAGCCACCAAACAAAGAACCAGCGTCGGTCCCCAGCCCCAACGTCTTCTCAGAAACAGCAACAGGAAGTAGGCAAGATAGAGTTGTTCTTCAATCGCTAAGGTCCAAAAGACGCCGTTGATGCTGTAGCAAGTTCTTGGATCAAGGTTGTGCAGCATCAACAGGTGGAGAACCGTGTCGTAGATAAAAAAGCGAGTGACGTTGAGGCCGACGGACAAAGCCGTAATCGTGAAGAAGAGAACAAGGGTAATTACATAAGGCGGGTATAGCCTGCGCAGCCGTCTCTTCCAGAAGGCGCCAAACTCAATTTGGGATTGTCGTCCGCTAGCTTGAGCGCGAGCCCACTGAAGATGAATGCAGAAGCCGGAGATAACGAAGAACAGGAAAACGCCGATATAACCAAATGAGCTCGCGTACTGAAGTAGTCGAACGGGATATTTCAACAGGCCGCTCGGCACCACATTGTTCGTCTTGTCGACCGCATGGTAGAAAACGACACCGAGCGCCGCAATTCCGCGTAGCGCATCGATGCTTCTCAAACGCGTTGGGGTTAGTGCTTTCATCCAACGAGGACAACTACCCGAATACTCGTCAAAAAGAAAGTGGCCCGAAAAATAAAGGGCCACTACTTTTGAACGACGTCACATAGGAACATCAAGCTGACGCCCGTGCGTTGACGTCGATGTTGTATTTCCGAATCTTGCTGTAGAGGCGTGGGCGGTAGATACCCAACAGATTTGCAGCAGCCTGCTTGTTGCCGTTGGTTCGTTGCAGCGTCCGCTCGATAACCAATTTTTCGATGTCTTCCAAAGTCATGTTTGGCGGGAAGTCCCAATCACTGTTCACTGGAGAGCCTTCGGGAAGGGTGCCATTGTCGAACGGCAGGTCAATGGGTTCAATCTTAGTATCCTTCGCAAGCAAGACTGCTCGTTCGATTACATTTTGTAGTTCTCGTACATTGCCGGGCCAAGCGTGTCCAAAGAGACGTTGGTACGCCGCCTGGGAGACGCTGGTTATTTGCCGCTCATATTTCTGTGCGTACATCTGAAGGAAATGCTCCGTCAAGAGTTGGATATCTTCGTTTCGTTCGCGTAGTGGCGGAACATGTATCGTGATCGTGGATATGCGATAAAAGAGATCGTCACGCAATAATCCATCACGAATAGCATCTGCCGGCGGACGATTCGTCGAACAGATCAGTCGAAAATCGACGGCGTAGGTCTTTTCCGAACCGATCTTTCGGTAACTACGTTCTTGAAGCACGCGCAATAGCTTTGGCTGCAGTTCGACCGGCATTTCCGCAATTTCATCAAGGAGCAGCGAGCCGCCCGCTGCGTGTTGGACCAATCCCTCTTTATCTGCATGAGCGCCAGTAAACGCACCTTTCGTATGTCCAAACAATTCTGACTCGATAAGTTCTTTCGGTAGAGCAGCGCAGTTTACTTTGATGAATGGTTTCTTTTGCCGGAGAGATTGATAGTGAATTGCATTGGCGATCAGTTCTTTGCCGGTACCTGATTCTCCGACAATTAGAACGTTTGCATCTGACTTTGCAACCGAGTCGATCGTTTCGTAGATCGTTTGCATCGGTTTTGAGGAGCCAATGATGCTTGAGTATTCCGAACGAGTGGACATCTGCCGGCGCATGTTTATCGTTTCCGCCACCAGTTCACGACGCTCAAGCGCTTTCTCTACCAACGGCTGGAGTTCCTCGAAGTCGAAAGGCTTTTCGACGAAATAAAAAGCACCCGCCTTCGTGGCTTCCACTGCTTTTTGCACCGTACCGTAACCGGTGACTACTATTACCTCAGTCGTCGGTCGCGCATCCTTCATGTGACGCATTACTTCCAGGCCATCCATATCCGGAAGTTGCAAATCACAGATTGCCAGGTGATGACCGCCTTGATCGAAGAGTTCGATTGCTGCGGCACCGGTTGCGGCCGTATCGACCGAATAACCTTCTTCGATGAAATTCTGCCGCAAAGAATCCGCCATCATTGGCTCGTCATCTACGACCAGAATTCTGACTTCTTTGTTCTCCACCTTTTTCTCCTCTTTAGAAGTTGCCGCACTCTGAGGGCTCATTATTCACGCTACTCCTTCAACGAAACCAAAATCGGAGCTACTCCTGCGCCAGGGGGACAGTGACCAAAAACCTACTGCCTTCGTACTGCGCAGAACCTCCATGTGCCTCGACGATTTTTGCCGCCAACGACATTCGGATTTCATCGCTACCCACGAAAGATCGAAACGGATCGTGATCAATGGGAGCCAGTCCAAGCCATTCAATTGTTGCCTCATCGGCGGCGTGTTCAGATCTTCGAACCATAACTGTTATTACGCCAGGCGCGTCGCCGTTCTGTTGGTGTTTTAATGCTCCCGTCGAAATCCAGTTAAGCGCGTCGGTTAGCCGGGTTGGATCCAGATTGCCGACCAATGGTTCCGACTCAGCTTCACAGACTACCGGCGAGGCAGAGTCGTTTAGCTGCGAACAAATTGAGCGCACTACTTTTTGTAAGTCAAAGCCCGGCTGTTTCTTAAGTTCTATTGGACGACCGTATTGAACGATGGTCGATAAGTCATTCGCCGCCCGGTCAAGGCCGGCCATCAACTTCATAATCGTTTGCTGTTCGTCTTCTGGGCGTTCGCTCTTTTCAATTCGCCGGCGCAGGAACGTGGCATAAAGTTTGAGACCATTCAGCTGATTCTTAAGGTCATGCACGATCTGAATTGAGGCTTTGCCGAGTTCCTGGAGCGTACTTCCGTCGGCTGTCCCAGTCGATAAAGGCTTCATTGGCTGCGAATCTCACTTTGACTAATTGGGGGCCACCGTCGGGTTGGGGATCCCGCAGTCTCGGGGCGAGTGTATGAATTAGGTGTTTCTTGCTCGCGCCGATGTGTTGTGTTTCGGTGCGGGATGGTAGCAAAAAAGCTCGGCGTATTCTAGTGATACAGTAAAATCAACAACTTGGCGGGACAAAACCCTGGAGTTGTGTGTAAATTTGCAGTGCGGTTAAGGCCAAAAAATGAATTCCAAGCAAACAGAATTGAGTCTCCTTCTCGTTGAAGATACAGAAGACAATCGCTTCATGATGCGTCGTCTACTTGAGATGGAAGGCTATCGGGTAGTGGAAGCTAGGAACGGTGAGGAGGCTGTGAAAATTGCTCAATCAGAGAACCCGGATCTGATCTTGATGGATTTGAGCTTACCCATCATCGATGGCTTGGCGGCTACTCGGCTCATTCGCCAGCTCCCTCAATTTAAAGAGACGCCAATCATTGCGGTGTCAGCCCACGACACGGCGGATTTCCAAGACGACGCCCTCGCTGCCGGCTGCAACGGTTACATAACTAAGCCGATTGATTTTGCTGGATTAGAGCAAATGATTTCGAAGTTGCTCGGGAAAGCGTGAAGATAGGTGTCCGATATGCTTTAGCTTGTCGTGATTGTAATAAAGAGTCACTCACTGATAATGACGACAAGCTGAAGCATATCGGACAACGGAACCCTTTCAGACAAACCGACTCTAATCATTCCGAGGTGATCGACTACATTGCAAAAGGATTTTTCCGTCTCTAAAATCCCAAACACCATGACAACACCTTATGAAAGGCGACAAGAACCGCCAGCAGAATCGCGTCGCACGATGATCATAATCGTTGCAATTGGCGCGGCGATTGTCATTGCACTTTTCTTTTTCATTCTGATGCGTTCGACGAGAAGCGGTCCTGGCGTTGAACCGACTTTGCAGGGGGCGATTCGACCTGGTTCGCCCGAGTTTGATCAGAACGTCAAAAACATTGCTTTGGATGATCCGGAAGCCGACGAGGCGAAGCGAGCGCTCGGCGACACTGTTATGTCCTTGCACACGACCGTCAGAAACCTAACCGGAAAGACTCTGAGTGGTCTGGAAATGCGGGCCGCTGTTATAGATCACCAGGGCAATCCAGTGAAACAACGAACAGTGATTGTTGTTCCAACTCGTCAGGCAGAGCTGGCGCCTAACAAAACGGTTAACGTCCAAGTGATGTTGGAAGGAATGAGCGATACGGATGATCGCGCCAACATCAAAATGGAAGTGACAGGTTTCAAGTTCAAAGAGTAGACGCTAACCTTGACCAAAAAGTCTCTCAGTCGAGAGCGAGACACCACATAGTTTCACCTCACCCAAATTTTCAAAGTGGACGCGGGTCCTCTGTTTTCCGAAGGGATTACAGATCGTTAGGGACGAGTAGATGAAAACACAGCGTACGGCTTGGCGATGGGGCTTCGTTGCCACGTCGGCGATTGTGATTGTAACCGCGCTGCCACAGTTCTTGTTTCTTGTGAATCGCGGCTCCTCCTGGCATGGAGCAAATGCCGCGATGCATCCTGACGAGGTGGCGTATTCGGATTATGTTGCCTCACTAATTCGAGGTCGCCCTCGCCGAAATGATCCTTTCACTGGTCGTAGTGTTCACTCAGCTGCGCCAGTACCAGAGTCTTTGTTTTCGATTCAGGTTATTCCCCCGTACCTGTCAGCCCTTCCGGCACGTTGGCTGGGCTTATCGGCCTCCACAGTTTTCATTCTTGGACCTTTGTTATTGGCGGCCGCCAGTTCACTGGCACTCTTCTGGTTCATGTCATTGCTCACACGCGACGGTCGACTCTCCGCATCCGCAGTCTGTTTCATTTTTGGTTTCGGAACTCTTATCGCTAGACAGGGAATACTGCGGTACGTGCCAAATTTGAACTTCCTGATACCCATGTGGTTGTCAGAACGGGTATTGCCGGCCTCCGCTTATCATTTGCCATTTCTTCGGTTCTATCAGCCGGCAATTGGATTTCCACTCTTTTTTATTCTCTGTGCGCTGGTTTGGCTTGCATTCAACTCTCCGACATCGCGAGGAGCTTTTTCATACGGGGCAGCGGCCGGAGTTACTTTTGTACTGCTGGTCTTTTCCTACTTTTATTTGTGGACTGCTGCTGCAGCCTGGTTGGTGTGCATTGGTGTGTTGTGGCTGATTGGAAGACCCGGCGAGAGGTGGCGCGCCTTGATGGTGTTGGGCCTAATTCTGGTGATTGCCGCACCAGGAATGCTGATCTACTTCAGACTACTGGCTCAACGTGCGAACACCGTTGATAGCGCACAGGCTCTGGTGCTGACTCATAGCCCTGATCTTTTTCGACTGTCAGAGATCGTCGTACTGATCTTGTTTGGCGTTCTGATCGTGGGCTGCATTAGGCGTACGTGGTTGTGGCGCGATCCAATGGTTTTGTTCACCGGCTCCCTGGCGCTCATGGTAGTTGCGATCTTCAATCAACAGATTCTGAGTGGCAGATCGTTGCAGCCCATACACTACGAGTGGTTCATTGGAAATTACTGCGCGCTTGCGATGATGGTCCTTACTGTGAGCCTGCTTGGTCGTTCTCGAAAATCTGTGGTTTCCAACAAACGGATTCTTGGTGTTGCTGTCGTCGCTTTGCTCTGGGCCGGTTGCGAAGTATGGCTGGCCGCTAGTATCAATTTCGATCTAAATCGACAGGTTGATGAGATGCGGCCTGTTGCTCAGCGTTTGACGGAGTTAGCGAAAACGGACGGCACTTTGGAGTCAGCGCAAAGCGGTGGACAAGTCCCAGTTGTTTTAATCAGCGATTTGAAACTGGCAGATCGATTGCCGACGGATGCTCCGCAATCTGTGCTGTGGGCGCCACGGATGTTAGTTTTTCCAGGCGTATCTGATGAAGAGAATCACGAGCGTTTTTTCCGGCAGCTTTATTTACTCGGCTACGATGAGGCAAGTTTCAACAGGAAGCTCGACAGCGCCGATTGGAACTTCTATGCCGGATTGTTTCCTTACTATCGTCTTAGCCGCGTGGTCAGCGGCAGTAGTAGCCCCATCTACCCGGAAGAGATTCGTGAACAGACTCGAAAGTATCTTGAGTACGCAGCTTCTTTCACCGCTCAACGAGCGCAATCATTGCCTGTGTCCTATGTTTTGTTATCAGCCGATACGAAACCGAACTGGAGCAATGCCGATCACTGGTATATGCACGATGAGGGGAAAACAATCGGAAGCTTCGTGCTCTATCGACTTACACTGAAGAACCAACGCTAATCAAACGAAGAGTTCCTCAAGTGATTGTCGCACCGGTTGAACGGAAACCAACTTACCGTCCACTTTTCGGAGAGCAGCAATTACCGCGTCGACATCCCTCTCCTCTGAAACCTGCACGTTTAGTCCTCCTGCCGTTTCAGTAACAGCAAACTTTTCTGAGTCCGGAAGTTGTGCCAGGAGACTCTGCACATTTGTCCCCGTGACAACAATCTCAACCAGGCTAGTGTCACCACTTTGCTGTCGCAGATCATTGAGACGACCCAGGTGAGCAAGTTTGCCTTTCTTCAGTATTGCGACCCTGTCACATAGCACTTCAATATCAGACAAAATATGGGAACACATGAACACAGTCTTTCCGGTTTGTCGCAATGAGGCGATCAGATCTCTGACTTCTCGCCGGCCGATAGGATCAAGGCCGCTCATCGGTTCATCCAGAAAGACTATTTCAGGATCATTGATCAATGCCTGCGCCAGTCCGACTCGTTGGAGCATTCCTTTCGAAAACTTCCGGAGTTGGGTATTCCACCTTTTCTCATCGAGGTGTACCCGACTTAAAAGATCTTCTGCTTGTTGTTTGCGAAGTTTCCTGGGCTGACCAAAAAGTTCGGCGCAGTATTCGAGGAATTCTCGGGCTGTTAGGTAGTCGTAAAAATATGGGTTCTCCGGCAGGTAACCGATTCGCTGATGCATCGCAACGTTGTCAATATCGCTTCCCAGAATCCGCGCTTTGCCTGCTGTGGGAAACGTCAGGCGCATCAATAGTTTTAAGGTTGTGGTTTTGCCGGCGCCATTGGCACCAAGAAACCCGAAAATTTCACCAGCCTCGACTGACAGCGACAGTCCGTCCAGCGCTCGCACTTTGCGTTTTCGCCAAAAGCCTATCTCGTAGTCTTTTGTCAGATTCTCGATCTCAACTATTGTCATCTTTTTTGATCGCTCCATCACTTCTGTGGAATTTGAGATTTCGGATCCAACTCAACATCACAACCGTCTTTGACCAGTTGATAAGGCGAGCCCGACGGATCGAGCGGAGCTCCCTGACTGTTGAGAGAAAAGCGTGAGTGCAAGAGCGGAGCAATAGCAGACCACGACTTCGGACACTCGTGGCGGAGATTCTTGTAGGAAGCGAGCACCGTTCGAATTTGATCTTGCTGATCCAACGAGTCGAGCTGTAACAGCCTGAGAGCTGCCATTTCTTTGACGTTCTTGTCAGCCGACTCTTCAAACATCCTTCGATAAATTTCGCGTGCGGTAGTTCGGCTTCCTCCGTCCGCTGTCATCTTTGCCTGCATTGCTTTCATCCAGGCTGGAGCACCCGGTAGCTTCGCCCCTGTGCTGAAAGCTTCAGCAGCTGCTAAGTATTCGTTTCGTTGCCAGTAGATGTAACCGAGGTGGTAATGCAACTTCCACGATGCAGGATTTGCAGCAATACCTTTCTTTGTTAACCGGATTGCAGCGTCGACATCCACTGCTGGCAACACGACCGCAGCGTACTCGTATGGCTCCATGAAAGCCGGATCAAGTGTTGTTGCCGTGTCGAGCAAGGGCGCGAGAAGTTTGAGATTCAAACTGCCCAGATCATCGAGAGGAACGTCGGCGGGCAAACTCAAAACTTTGTGACCCACATATTGTAAAGATCGCATCCAGTACCAGTCTGCAATCAGCCCGTTGAATCCAAGCGACACTCTCCTCGCAGTGTTTGCGGTGACGTAGAGTTTCTCTTCTTCAAGACTCGGATCTGCCGCTGGCCGGCGTGCGTCAATGATCCGGGAAAGTCCCACCACGCTTGCCAGGCCCACGACAACAATGGCAATCAGCACGAAGTCGTATTTTCTATTTGTATGTACTCGATGGTTTTCAGACATACAGTCAGACGCGCGGATCTATTTGAAGTTACGTCTCCCAATAACCAGTGTCGCTACCGCGATGGTGACGGCGATATAGACCGCTGCATAGAGCATGGCCAACAGGACATTTGCTGCTCCGGGCAGTTGTCCATGTGCCGCTGGCGTGATGTAGCTGTAGTTACTCAGGTTGGGTAACAAGTAGTAGAGCAAGATGAACAACCCGCGAGCAACAACGCTGTCCATTGAACTCGCCAGGTTCTTCAGGTCCGCGCTGAAGTGTCCGATGATGAATACCATGAAGGTCAACAGCGCCGACAGTGCTGGTGATGAGAAAGAGGAAAACAGCAGTGCAACGCCCGTGATCATCATCAGCTCGAAATAGATTAGAAGTATGGCGGGCCAAATGGTAACTATCAGTGGTTCCCAACCTCGATGTACAAAAAGCAGCGCCAACGAGACTCCGACTCCCATTATCACGACATTGACCAGGAGCGTCAGACATAGACCAAGGTATTTGCCAATCAAAAACTCGCCGCGACTTATCGGCTTCGAGAAAATTGCATAGACAGTTCGACGCTCGATTTCTTTGTAGACAAGACCAACGCCAACAAAAATTGAAATGAACACGCCGAACAGCAGCATTGTGCTGAGTCCGAGATCGATGATGATTTTGCGTTCTTGTCCGCCGGACAATTCACCGAGGAAAATCGCGCCGGCAATTAGTAACAGGACAAAGATAACGAGGTTATACAAGACCCGATCGCGCACTGCTTCCAGAAAGGTATTGCGCGCGATGGCCATAATTCGCCGCCAGACAGATGGTGAATTCGACGTCGCTTGCACAGTATTCAGCGCTGAGGGTTCAGTCATCTTCAGTTGTAATTATTCGTTGAGAAGTTATACCAGACGCGCATAACTTTAATAGAAAATGGATCAGTAGGAAAAGGTCGATTCTGGATCTGTCAGTGCAATAGTGCGCTTTGTTCGCACGGAATGTAGCCAAGAAACAAGAAGGCCACTGATCATCAACAGCCATACACCTGCGCTTATCTTTGAAGCGATGCCCACTCGTGACGGTTCTTGAAATACCACTTCAACTGTTCCAGCTTCCGCGGGCACGTTTACCAGAAGCAGCCCATCAGCTGTCGGGCTTGTCGTCAGCGTCTTGCCATTCATCTGCGCACCCCAGAGCGGGTAATAGTAAGTTCGAAGTTGTACTGGCCCTGCCTGGCCCGCTTGGACATCAAAGACACGTCGTTGCGGTTCCCACGCAGACACTGTCGTCACTCTCGCTTGTGACTTAACAGGTTCGTTCATTCTTTCGACTTTTAGAAACTCTTTGCCCCAGATCGGCAGCCAGTCTTTGAAGCTCACAGCACCACGCATATCTTGCCACAACGGCTGAAGCTCCTGACGTCCCAGATAACGGCAATCATAGATTTGCTGAGTGACGATAAAACCCAACGACAAAACGAACGCGAACAGCACCGCAAGATCGCGTGGTCGTACTTTGCGAATTTGTTCACCCCAGTATCGAATGCATGCTGCAAGGAGAGGCGCGCTAGCCAGAGACGTTATGGCAAGCCATCGCCAGGGAAACTGTATTTCGTAAAGTTTCGGAACGATAGCCCATATTGGCCAACTTAATGCGGTGGCCATAAAGAAGGAACCGAGAAACAGAATGACGGTCGGCTTCAAGTTTTGTTCGGAGCTTTTGAACAGCCTGTAGAGAAACCAGACTGCAGGCAGTACAAACCCAATTATTGCGAGCGCCATCAGGTTCGCATACCACGTGTTTCTATTTGTGAGAGCGCTCGGCGAGAACAGAAAATTAACGCGGTAATCGTAGTAGATGTTTGGTTGACCGGAATTCCCGTTTATCCAGGAAAGCTCAGTGATCATCTTGAACCAGAAGAACGCGCTTGCGGCAAGGCCAAGGGCGACCGAGCCAGCCAGGCTGGTCAGTGTCTTAACGAACTGTTTTCGATCGATTCGAACAAGCGCATAGGTCGCAAGTGAGAGTGATGCAATAACGGCAATAGGTAAGTTGGTGAGAATGATTAAAGCATACGAAACTCCTAAGCCCACGATATCCCGCCAGTCTCGGCGACGACAGATACGCTCGATGAAGGCGAATGCGAACGGTAAGACCGAGCAGGCTGCAAACTCCGACAGCATAGCTGCTTGATAGACTTCGTTTAAGCGGTAGGGTGCGATGCTGTAGAAAATGGCTACCCACATTGAAGTCCTGGAAGGAAAGAAGTTTCTGGCCCAGAAGTAGGCGCCAATAGCTCCCAGGATCGAAAGTAGGACGATGGACACGATTCCGCTGCTGTACCAACCACCAGTCACAAAACGTATTGCAGACATGAGGTAGTACAAACCAGGCGGGTAAAAACGAAAGCGCGGATCACCCAAACCAGCATTAGATTCTGCCAGCCAACCTGGGTACCAAATACCGGAACGAATTGAATCGTACAAAGGGAGAGCAAAACGAAAGTGATTGAACAGATCGCCGCCGTACGGTATGCCATAGATCATGATTGGCAAGAGAACCAAAGCCGAAACCAGGCAGGCGATGATCAGGTGATGCCGCTTTCCCTGGTGTTCAACTTGATTCGGGCTGAAGGACTCTACTGAAGTCATTGTGTTTCTGCGTATCTTCTCGCCTGTTGTCATTCTAAACGAAAGCCGATTTCAATGGTTTTGCCAGGAAAAGCAACGCTGCGATCACTAAACACCCCAGCATGCTTGCGAGTGCCGCAACCCTGACTCGACCTGGTTCACGAAACTCCAACGTTACTGATGATGCTTCAGCAGGTGCACTTAACAGCAAGGCACCGTCGGTATCCGGTCTGACTCCCAATTCCTTTCCATCAGCAAATGCTTTCCAGTGTGGATAAAAGAAAGTGCGCACCCGAACGTCCTGCGGTTTGCCCGCGCCGATGGTGAACTTTCGCAGTTCTGGCTCCCAACTCTGAACCTCAACGCTTCGATCTCCAGCTTCGACGTGCGAGTTCATCTTTTGAACCGGCTCATTGACCCAGCTGGGCCACCACTGCGAAACGCCTGGCGAACCGGGAATCTCTTGCAGGGTTCTTTCAAACTCTCGTGCATTTAGATTCTTTGCTTCACGCACAGTGTGGGAAGCCGAAAACATGATCGATATGGCGACCGATCCAAGGGCGAGTATAGCAAGCGGTCTCTTTTTGTTTTTTGCCAAAGTCTCCCAGTACGGAATTGCTGCCGCGATAAGGAGTGGTGCGACCATCGAGGTAATTGCGAGCCAGCGCCAGGGGAACTGTGTTTGTTGTAGCGTTTTTAGCAAGCTCCAAACTGATCGCGTTACCGGCGTCATCATCAGAAGCGTAAGCAAAAGAAGAACGGCAGGAGCCTTCAACCCCGACAGTGTTGGCTGTTGCACTTCGGGCTTCGTTTTGTGCGACCAAGCTAAGGTGATAGCCGGCCAAAGCATTGCCACGGTGGCCAGCAAGAGGATGTTCATCCACCAAACATTCAGATTGTCAGGCGAGAAGGTTGAAAGAACGAAGTTCACACGATAATCAACGGAAGGGTCGGGCAGGATGTTGTCTGCTCTTATCCAGGTTTGCTCTGCCAAAACGTTAGTCCAATATCGAGAGCTGGCAACAAGTCCGAGCAGAATGCCGAGACCCAGGTAGAAGCTCGTCTTAACCCACTGATGTCGTGTAAGCCGTACCAACGCGTAGACGAAGAGGGCTATAGAACCAATGACAGCCAACGGGAGATGAGTGAGCAGCAAAGCCGCATAGGATATCGCCAGGCCTGCAGCGTCTCTTCTCGATCCTCCTCGACAAATTCGCTCGACGAAGTAGAAAGCAAAAGGAAGCAGGGCCGTACCAGCAAACTCTGCAAGCATCGTGGCCTGGTAATACTGGTTGAGATGATAAGGAGCGAGAGCAAAAAGAATGCTTGCCCACATAGCATTCTTCGACGGAAGAATAGTGCTACCCCACAGGTAGAGTCCTACCGAACCAACTACACTGATCAGAGTGAATGTAACAAGCGTGGCGACGTACCAGCCACCAGTTATCGCTCGCATCAAAGCCAGCAGGTAGTAGAGAGCTGGCGGGTAAAACCTGAAACTGGCGTCACCGTAACCGCCGTTGGACTCAGCTAACCAACCGGGATATAGCACGCCTGAACGCAGCGCATCGTAGAAGGGAAGGGTAAAACGAAAATGATTGGAGAGGTCTCGATTCGATGGGATTCCCAACACCATCGCAGGCAGCATGACGGCGATGGCAACGAGGATAACTACCAAGAAATCCCGTTTGCTGCCAACGACACGATTCGAAACTGTTGCTAATCGAATTTGAAGCGCGCCCGAGCTCATTGTGTTGAGTATCAAAACGGAAAGGGCAGAGTATGCAATGCTCCGCCCCTGGGGTGAGAGATAAGTTGGAAGCCCTGGTTAGTTGCCAAGTGGGTTGATGGTTTCGATGGTAGCGACAGTGGTTGGTGCAGTGAGTGTTGAATCGCCGCGAAGGACGCCCACGTGAGTCATTGCGAAGCGACGTGTACCTGTTTGCGAAACACCCGAGGTTGTAACCGGAACCGCACTAGCTCCGTACTGTGCTGAAGCACCGGTTCCACTTAGATCCACAATGTCGAAGATGTATCCGCTCTTGGCTGTCGCTGAGGTATCAGCTTGTCCCAGAACTGAGTCAACGAGTGACTCACCCATCAGGTTTGCAAGCGTACCAAACGCTCCCTGGCCAGCGGTGGCCTGATATGTGGCCTCGGCACTGTGGATGGTTCGGATCGACGACTGGGCAGATCCTTCGTTGGCCGAGCGGCGCGAAGCAAGAAGATTCGGTATCGCGATCGCGGCAATAATTCCGATGATCGCCACTACCACCAGAAGCTCGATCAAAGAGAAGCCTGATTGGCGCCTACAGTTCATATCGTACTTACGCTCCTTATCATTTGAAGAATCTTTCGCGTCACTGGGAACTGTTCGTCAACATAGTGCGCACACCACGCGAAGTCCGCTTACCTCAAACTACAAGGGCCGTGCCACGAAAGACCTGTGTGACTCAGTTCGTAGCTCTGTCAGATGCTGGAAAACTCCTAACAAAAATGATGGCTTCTGCTTTCGACCATTCTAGCGAGAATAAGTCTGACAAATTTCGTCAAACGCTAACGCGTCTTTTTGTCACAACCTAATCAGGTTGGCTTTCTGATTCGATCTAGAAAACAGAAAAAAGGAGCGAGGCGCATGGCCTCGCTCCCTCTTTCGTATAGCACTTGACTAAGTAGCTTAGTTACCAAGAGCCTGCATTGCTTCAACGGCAGCGCCGTCAGCAGGGGCACTCAGCGTGGTGTCGCCACGGAGCACGCCGGTCTGAGTAAGGCCAAAGCGACGAGTACCGGTCTGTGACACACCGCTCGTGGTTGCTGGAACACAGTGAGCGTAGAACACAGCGGTTGCACCGCTTCCACCGATTCCACCAACCGTGAAAATATAACCGCTCTTGGCGGTGGTTGCAGTGTCGGCTTGCCCTAGAACCGAGTCAACAAGGCTCGCACCCATCAACTCACTAAGTGTTCCGAATCCACCTGCACCAGCCGTTGACTGGTAGGTAGCTTCAGCGCTGAAGAGCGTACGAGTCGACGACTGAGCAGAACCTTCGTTAGCCGCACGACGTGATGCGAGGAGATTGGGGATTGCGATGGCGGCGATGATGCCGATGATCGCGACTACGATCAGAAGTTCAATTAGAGAGAAGCCTTGCTGGCGTTTCATTGTCATTCGTTGCTCCTTGGAGAAGTATCATGGTTGTTCGGTATAGCCTCTGGGCTTCGCGTCCGATCCATATCGCGCAAAACGCTACTGGCAAACGTTTCGCCTACAAGCCTTGTGCCAAATTGGCGAAATGGCAAAACTAAGGCAGCCTTCCGTGTGCCAATTCAGAAATGACAACTTGTGATACTGGACGAATAACGATTTTTGTCAGTTGGTCCAGGGCTCAGGAAAATTGTTCATTACATGCAAAAAGAGGGTGGACAAGTCCACCCTCTCCCGTAGCAAATATCTAGGACTAATTAGTTACCGAGAGCCTGCATCGCTTCAACGGCGGCGCCGTCAGCAGGGGCACTCAGCGTGGTGTCGCCACGGAGCACGCCGGTCTGAGTTAAGCCGAAGCGACGGGTACCCGTCTGGGATACACCACTCGTGGTGGCTGGAACACAGTGGGCGAAGAAAGTGGCGGTTGCGCCGTTACCAGCTATTCCACCAACCGTGAAAATGTAACCGCTCTTGGCGCTAGCTGCAGTCGTGGCCTGGCCAAGTACGGAATCGATCAGGCTGGCGCCCATCAGGTTGGCTTGTGAGCCAAATGCACCGTTACCGCTGGTGGCCTGGTAGGTCGCTTCAGCACTGAAAATTGTGCGGGTTGACGATTGGGCCGAACCTTCATTCGCTGCACGACGTGAAGCGAGAAGATTGGGGATAGCGATCGCAGCGATAATGCCAATGATCGCAACAACGATCAGTAGTTCAATTAACGAAAAGCCTTCTTGGCGTTTGGTAGTCATTCTAGTTTCGTGCTCCTTAAGAGAAATAGGGGGTTCTGCTAAATTCTCGCGCCAACGGCTTTCGTCACTGTGTGATGCCGCACAGAGCGCGAACTGTCCAAGCCCTCTACAACAACACTTGTGCCACTGAATGCTCGTTTATGGCTGATGTGAAACCAAGCGTGTTTACTGGGTATTCACTATTGAAGGCAGGCCTTTTTGAGGTTTACTGACAATTTACGGCAGGAGTGCAATGACGGTTTGTGGCAGGTTGCGAATGGGCAAGAATCCGGCAGCGTATTTACTCAGCATGACGGAAAAAGGGAAGGTCTGCAGCCTTTAAATGTCTTTTTCTGTTGGGCGTTCTTCAGGGTAAATCTGCGGCTGACGACCCGTGGTCTAACTCTGACTGTCTCCAGCACCAGCGGCGAGTTCATTTTCGTCATCATCGGCACGTCGCCGCGGATTTGGATCTGACGTACGTCTTCTGGGTGTCGATTCCGGCCCACGACGTTCGTCACGCATTTGCGCAGTGAGACCACGGATACCATGTTTGTCCAGTAAATGTCTTAGGGAGCGGACCGACAGTTTAAGTAGCTCAGCCGCATTAGTCTGGTTTCCGCTTGTTCGGCGGAGAGCCTCAACCAGATAACTCTTTTCCAACTGGTCCAGATGAGCAGTGAGGTTTATGCCCTCATCGGGAAACTCCATCGCATCGGCGACGCGATACGGATTGTAATTAGTAACTTTCTCCGGCAACCGTTCAGGCTCGATAGACGAGGTGTGCTCGAGTGCGACAGCACGTTCTATGGTGTGTTCAAGTTCACGAACGTTGCCGGGCCATGAATAGCGTTCGAGGAGCCGCATCGCGCTTTCGGTGATCGACAACTTCCTCCCCGTTGATGCGCAGAACTTTTCTATGAAATGGGTCGCGAGTTCAGAGATATCTTCGGCTCGTTCACGCAGCGGTGGCAACTCCATCGGGATTACCGAAATTCGGTAGTAAAGGTCTTCCCGGAAAGTTCCGGCTGAGACCATACTGGCGAGATCTCGATTTGTCGCAGCTATGACTCTGGTATCAACCTGAAGTTCCTCCGTAGCGCCCACCGGCCGAACCTTTCGTTCCTGTAGAACACGAAGCAGCTTGACCTGCATTGCGGGAGACATTTCACCAATCTCGTCTAAGAAAATCGTCCCGCTGTTTGCTGCTTCAAAGAGGCCTTTTCGATTTGAGGCGGCCCCAGTAAATGATCCTTTGACGTAACCAAACAATTCCGACTCGAGGAGTGTTTCAGTGAAGGCGCCGCAGTTTACTGACACGAATGGCCGTTCGGCTCGAGGACTCATGTCGTGAATTGCTCGCGCTACTAGTTCTTTACCGGTTCCCGATTCGCCCGTCACAAGCACTGTCGACTGAACCTGGGCCACAGTTTCAATCATCTGGTAGAGCGACAACATCCGTGCGCTGCGTCCGATGATGTTTCCGAGTTTGCCACGCGTTCTTTGTCCCTGGATGAGGGCCTTGTTCTCTTCGAGTAAAGCCTCTTTCTCGCGAACCAATGAAATCTTCGCAAGCGCGCGAGCCACTGTCTCCTTCAAAAGATCGTTATCGAAAGGCTTCTGAACGAAATCGAATGCGCCAAGCAGAAACGCTTCCCGAGCTGTATCAACGCTGGCAAAAGCCGTCATCATGATTACCTCTATCGCTGGCAACAGTTCACGTGCAGCCTTCAGCAGATCGATCCCACCCATGTCTGGCATTCTGATGTCGGACAGAAGTATGTCGGCCGGCTCTTCGCGTAACAACACCATTGCCTCGTTGCCGTTTCCAGCCACACGAACAGTGTGTCCTTCGCGTTGCATCAGGTGCGTTAGAAACTGGCGCATTCCCAGTTCGTCATCGGCGATAAGGAGCTTTGCCATAGTCGAAAGTTTAACTCGCTAAGGAAGTTTGAATAGTGTCTTTGGTCTCGATGGAATTTGCTATCGGGAGTTCGATTGTAATAGTGGTGCCCTGGCCCTCGCGACTTCTCACGTTGATTGTACCACCATGGTCTCGGATGATCTGATACACAATCGAGAGACCGAGGCCGGTTCCGCCGGTGGTTGATGAAAAGGGCTCGAACAAATGCTCGACCTGATCAGGGGTCATACCGCTCCCAGTATCGCTGAATGAGATTCGCAATCGATTGTTCGAGTTCCTTTGCAACTGGGCCCGGAGCGTTCCACCTTGCGGCATTGCCTGCAAAGCGTTACGCGAGAGATTCCAGAACACCTGCTTGAGTTGTCCTTCGTCTGCCTCGGCAATCAACTGGTCTTCGGATAATTCCTCGACAATGTTTTGATTTTCCAGAATCTCAGGGCTATGGCGCATCAATGAGAACGTCTGATGGAGAAGGTCACCGACGTCCACGCGAGATTGGATCAACGAACGAGGCCGAGCATAGCTGAGGAAATCGGTAATGATTCTATTGAGCCGATCGGACTCGCGCAGGATGATCTCCATTAACTCTGTTTGAGCTGAATCGTTATCCATCTCTGCGCGCAACATCTGGATCGAGCCACGCATTGCCGCCAAAGGGTTCCGAATTTCGTGAGCGATCGAAGCTGCCATTCTGCCGATCGCGGCGAGACGATCTTGACGTCGCGACGTCTCTTCCAGCGCACGCACCTGGGTCAAATCCTGAAACGTAATCACCATCCCGGTCGTTTCGTTTGACTCTGAAAACAGTGGTGAAATACTGAAGCCCAGTCGCACGCGCAAGCCTTCGGGGGTAAGGCAGTCGGTTTCGAAGCGCGGACTTCCGTGACCATCAGTCAACGCGCGGAGCGCATAATTTATGTGGCCCTTCATGTCGCCGAAAAATATCGAGGCGTCCTTTCCGCGAACTGTCTCTTCCTGATAGCCGGTGATTTCTTCAGCTGCCTTGTTAAAGGTGTAGATTTGGCCGTTAAGATCGGTAGTTACTAATCCCGAACGGATCGATTCAACGATTCGTTCATGCAGCGCGCGGAGACTAGCGAGCGACTGAGTAGCGGCGAGCAGGCGTACGTCGGAACGCGATTGACGCTCCGCCAGTCTCGCTGACAACAAGCCCACCACGAAAAAGGCGATATCAAACATTCCGACTGTCTGAATTGTTTGCGATAGGGAATTGCCAGCCAGATCAGGGTTATGCCCTGTGGTCGGATTGATGAACGCAAGTGCACAAACGGTGAACGCGAAGGCGCAGCCGACTGAGGTCACAACAGCATCGCGGGGACCGAGAAACAGACTCGAGATTGCGATGACAACGATGTAGAGGGCTACGAAGGGCGAGTGGATTACATCAGAGTTCCAGACCAGCCAGGTCACTAACAATATGTCGACCGCGAGTTGTAATGTCGCTTGGAAAAGAATATTGCTGGAGAGACGAAGAATGAGCGAATACGCAGTCGTCAGTGCCGCAACGATGCCAAGAAGGATCAAACTCTTGCTGAGAGAGTGCCCTGTGACTCCAGTTCGGTTCCAGACAAGACCGATCACAAACAGAAGAAGGGCCGTAAACACTCGGCCCACGATCAACCAGCCAAGTTTAGAGCGTGCACTCCGACCGGTATCGCTCGTTTCTGCCGCAATTGTCATTGGGCGGAAAGCCTATCATAAGCCGCGAAGTTGGGGCAGATAGTCTTCAGGTGGGGGGTGATCGGATTTTTGTTTGTGCCGCTTTGCCGCCTCCCGTGCGGAAAGCCTCGGGCTTTCCGCACGGGAGAGGCGGCAAAGCCGCAAAATCAAATTGATTGCCGACGAGGCAGAAGGCACCGAGTCACTACTGAGACGCAAAGGTCCCAGAGATTGCGCAGAAAAAAAAGTATCAGTTGCCCGCGAGATAGCCGGCCACTGCCTCCGATATCGGTTGAC
>Ga0157378_10001721_pt1 | contig 19653 bp, 19 predicted proteins | sample M65metaG_FD_115309 | JGI IMG/M metagenome (GOLD analysis project Ga0157378, IMG submission 115309) | Miscanthus rhizosphere microbial communities from Kellogg Biological Station, Michigan, USA - M6-5 metaG | ecosystem: Host-associated > Plants > Roots > Rhizosphere > Soil | place: USA: Michigan...
TCGCGCCGCCAGCCGCTCCAGCGATCGCGCAGCGTCATCCCAGCGAGCTGCGCCATCAGGTCGAACTCCGCGGGCCACGCGTAGCGGAACGGCATCGACGTCCGTCGGTACCTCCCGCCGTCGTTGTCGATGTGGTGCGAGATCAAACCCTGGTTGAGCACGTCGTACTCGTCGACGCCCCAATAGTCGTCGCTCGCGTGGAACACCTGGTGTGTGGTGCCTGGCGGCAGGGTCCGCAATCCCGGCACGCCGACCTCGATCAGGAAGCGTCCGCCGGGGGACAGGTGCGCCGCCGCGTTGCGGAAGCACGCGACCTGTGCCTCCTGTGTCGTGAGGTTACTGATCGTGTTGTAGACGAGGTAGACGAGCGAGAACGGGCCTTCGACCGTCGTGGTGGACATGTCGCCGACCGTGACGGGGATGGCCTCGCCGCCCGGCTTGGCGCGCAGGCGTGCGAGCATGGCACGCGACAGCTCGATCCCCGCGACGTCGACGCCGCGTGCAGCCAGTGGGAGCCCGATCCTGCCGGTGCCGATCGCGAACTCGAGCGCCCGGCCGCCGTTCGCGAGGTCGGCGAGCAGGTCCGCGATCGCGTCGATCTCAGCGCGCTCGAACTGCTCGGCCTCGGTGTCGTCGTAGCGAGCCGCGACCGCCTCATCGAAGTAGCCGTCGTCGTCCATGTCTCGGAACCTACCGCGACACCCCGGGGCTTAGCGGACGAAGGCCGTCCAGCCGTCGTCACCGACCCCGTAGACGATCCCGCCCGCCTCGAGCATCCCGCCGGGAACCCCGACGCTGCCGTCCTGGTTCGTGATGCCTCGCGCGATCGTCGCGACCGGCAGACAGACCTTGCAAGAGCCGGATGGTGAACACCTCGTGGCGGGCCTTGCGGTTCCGAACGGGGCGGCGGTAGGTTCGCGGGCGAGGGGCTCCACGGTGCCGTCGCGGGAAGGGGAGGGACCATGGGGGACAACGTTGAGACCGTTCTGCGGCTAGAGAACGCGTGGATGGTGCACGACTACGACACCGTCCGGCAGATCCTGTCGCCTGATTTCGCGGATCGGAACCACGGCGTCGGCGCGGAGATGATGCCGAAGGGCGGCGTCGAGGGCATCATCGAGGGCCATGAGGTGGGTCGCGCCTCGTATTCCGATCGCAAGCAGGAGATCCTCGACTGCTTCGGTGAAGGCGATCGCGTCGTGGTCCGTTCGCGGATGACCGGCACGAACGACGGCGGACTCCCGTGGTTCGGCATCCCGGCCAACGGCAACACGATCGATATCGAATACATCACGATCTATCGGTTGGAGGACGACCGGGTCGTCGAGTCCTGGGCGCAGATGGAGATCGCCAAGATGATGCAGCAGCTGGGTGTGGGAGGTCAGTGATGGGTCCATCCCGTGAAGAGATGCAGCGCGGAACCGAGGAGTTCTACGGCGCCATGAACAACCACGACGTCAAGGACGTCGTTTCGCGGATGGCCGACGACGTGGTCGATCACCAACTCCCTCCGGAGATGCCAAACGGCAAGGAGGGCACGGCGCGGTTCTTCACGATGATGTTCGACTCCGCTCCCGACATGCGGTTCGACATCCTCGACACGATCATCTCGGACAACAAGGCCGCGATCCGCAGCAGGGTGACCGGCACGCAGACCGGCACGTTCCTCCAGATGCCGGCGACCGGCAAGCCGTTCGACGTCGAGGGCATCGACATCGTCGAGGTGAACGACGAGCTCAAGGTCACCCAGCACTGGGGCATCTTCGACTTCGCGAAGATGATGCAGCAGGTCGGGCTCGCGCAGCCGCCGTCGTAGCGATCGCCTCGCGTTCGCGATCCGTGCGAGCATGGTGGCCATGGCGACCCACGTGCAGGTAGTGATCGATTGCGCAGACCCGGAGCGCCTCGCGCGGTTCTGGGCGCTCGCGCTCGGCTATCAGGAACAGCCGCCGCCGGGCGGGTTCGACTCGTGGGAGGACGCGCTGCGGGCGTGGGACGTTCCCGAGGATCAGTGGAACTCGCGGAGCGCCGTGGTTGATCCCGATGGGGCCGGCCCACGGCTGTTCTTCCAGCAGGTGCCCGAGGACAAGGTCGTGAAGAACCGCGTGCACCTGGACATCAACGCGGCGGAAGGGGTCACCGATCCCGCCGAGCGGCACCGGGTGATCGACGCCGAGGTGACGCGGCTCACCGAGGCCGGGGCGTCCGTCGTGCACGAGATGGAGGAGCGCGGTGAGTTCTGGGTCGTGATGCAGGACCCGGAGGGCAACGAGTTCTGCGTGCAGTGATCCGCTAGCCCGTATCGTCGGTGCGATGCCGCCGACCGCCCCCATCGTGCCCAGGTGGGAATGGCGAACGTTCGGCGCGGGTGTCGACGACATCGAGGCGTCATTGCCGGGCCTGTTCGACGGCGACGCACGGGAGTCGACGGAGCGTTACTTCCTCGGCCCGGGCGGCGGCAACGTCAAGGTCCGCGACGATCTGATGGATGTGAAGGTCCTGTCCGAGGTGGATGCGGATGGCCTCGAGCGATGGGTGCCCGTGCTGAAGGGCCCGTTCCCGCTGGCCACGGCTGACATCCGTGTCGTCGTCGAAGCGCTCGGTCTTCCGATGCCGCCGCTCGAACGCGAGTCCTACACGTTGGACGAGATGCGGGCGCTGTTGGGAGGCTCGGTGCGCGAGCTCGAGGTCGGCAAGCGGCGCGTTCGCGGATCGATCGGCAGCTGCATGGGCGAGATCGCCGCGGTGACGGCCGCCGGCGAGACGACCCGAACGTTCGCGATCGAATCGGAAGACGCACGCGCGGTGGTGGCTGCGCTCGGCGACCTGAAGTTCGCAGAGGCGACGAACGTGGGCTATCCGCGAGCGCTCGTCGAGCTGCTCGACCGGCTCCGACCGCGCTACGCCGTAATCGACGTCGGCACGAACTCCGTCAAGTTCCGTGTGGCGGAGCGGGAGGACGGCGGGTGGCGCCCGGTGGTCGACCGTGCCGAGGTGACGCGCCTCGGGGAGGGCCTGCATGAGGGCGGCGAGATCTCCTCGGCAGCCGCCGCGCGCACGGCCGACGCGATCGCCGTGATGGCCGCGGAAGCGCGTCGCGACGGCGCGAAGGAGATCGCGGCCGTCGGGACCGCCGGACTGCGGGCGGCGACGAACGGCGACGCGGTTCTCGCCACGATCGAGGAACGATCCGGCGTCACCGTCGAGGTCGTCTCTGGCGACGAGGAAGGGAGGCTTGCCTACCTCGCCGTTCGTTCGGGACCGCTCACCGCGGCCGGCTCGGTCGTCGTGTTCGACACCGGAGGCGGCAGCTCGCAGTTCACGTTCGGCGATGGCGACCGGGTCGTGGAGCGGTTCAGCGTGCAGGTCGGAGCGGTTCGCTACACGGAGACGTTCGGGCTGGACGGTGCCGTCTCGGCGGGTGTCGTCGCCGACGCGCGTGCGGCGATCGCCCGCGATCTTGCGCAGCTCGCCGGTCGTCGTCGCCCGGACGCCCTCGTCGGGCTCGGCGGCTCCGTCACGAACATGACGGCGGTCATGCTCGAGCTGGACCCCTACGATCCCGACCGCGTGCGGAGCGCCACGCTCACTGCCGATGAGGTCGACCGACAGATCGAGCGCTACCGATCGACGGACGCCGACGGCCGGCGCCAGATCACGGGATTGCAACCGCAGCGCGCCGAGGTGATCCTCGCCGGGGCGTGCATCGTCCGCACGGTGATGCATCTGCTCGGCCTGTCCGCGCTCACGGTCAGCGACCGCGGCATCCGTCACGGTGTGTTCCTCGATCGCTTCGGCGGGTGACTACCGGTAGACGCCGTTGTGCCCGAGGCTGAAACGCCCCGGCTCCGGGAAGTAGGTCAGGCCGTGCGGGTCCGGGCCGACCTCGATGTGGTGGATCACCTTCCCCGTCTTCGTCGAGATCACCGACACCGTCGTCCCGAAGCGGTTGGTCACCCACAGCTCCGAGCCGTCGGGGGAGACCTGCGCCATGTCCGGCGACCCCCCGACGTTCCACGTGGCGTCCACCTTCAGCGTCGAAAGGTCTATCCTCGAGATCTCGCCCGCGAGCCGGTCGGTGACGTACATGTGCGTCGTGTCGCGACTGAGCGCCATCCCATGGGCGCCCTGTGCCGTGGGGATGAACCCCGTCTGCTTCATGGTCGCGGGATCGATGATCGAGACGCCGCCGAGTCCCTGGTTCGCAACGAGGAAGCGCTTGCCGTTCGGGGTGAGCTTCACGTCGATCGGCATGCCGCCGACGTTCAGGACACGCAGGACCTGCATCTTCTTCCAGTCGACCTTGATGACGTTGCCGTCGTACTCGCAGCTGATCAGGAGGTAGCTCGTGCCCGGCGGACCGAAGTCCGCGTGGTCGGAGCCGCGGCACGGCATCGTCACCGCCTTGATCGGCTTCCACGTGTGCGGGTCCATGAAGACGAGCGTGTTGTCGTACTCGGCGACGTCGATCGCGCGCGCGCCGTCCGGCGTGAAGTACAGGTTGTACGGTCGCTCGATGCCGCGGATCATCCGGACGAGCTTCCCGGTGCGTGGGTCGATCTTCGCGAGCGCGTTCGCTCCGTCGACATCGGCGTAGAGCCAGCGCAAGTCATAGCTCGGGGTGACGTGTTCCGGATATGTATGGAACCCGAACGACATCCGGCGGACCACCGTGTAGGTCGACGGATCGATCACCTCGACGGTGCCGGGGTCGCCGTTCGGCACGTAGACGTACTCGGGGTCGTTCCGAACCTGCGGCGCGAGCGTCTTCGACGTGATCGCCCGGTAGATGTTGGTAGGCCCGGTCAGCTTGTTGGTGGCGCCGGAAGTGGAAGCCGGCGTGGGTGCCATCGGCATCGTCATGGCGGGGGAGGCCGTGACCGAGGGCGACGCCGGCGCCGATGCGGCCACCGCACGATCGTCGTGCCGCCACGCCACCACGGCAAAGGCGATCACGACGATGCCCACGGCGGCGAGCGCCGCACGTGCTCGCGATCGCTCCACAGGCTGATCTCCGCAGGGAAGAAGGGTTCTCACCGTACCCCTGCGACGGGGCATACCCATAGGGCGCAGAGCTACGTCTCACGGATCTCTTACCCGACGAGGGGACCGCGCGCCTCGAAGTTGCGAACTCCCTCGGTTCTCAGCCCTGGAGCGGGGTCGGATCGGGGGACGGCGCCGCCGTAACGACGGGTTCCGGCGTGATGCGCTTGGAGGCCACGTACGCCACGACCACGGCGACGATGACGAGCGGGACCAGCGCCACGCCGTCGGACTGCATGAACAACGCGGTGATCAGGACCGAGGTCAACGGCAGGCCCAGCATCACGACGGTCATCGCCCCGATGCCCATGGCGGCGCCGGCGACCAAGGGCAGCCCCGGGAAGTGGGACAGGGCGATGCCACCCGCGGCCCCGATGAACATGCCCGGGAACGTCGGGCCGCCGCGGAAGGCACTCAGTGATGCTGCGTAGGCCACGCCCTTGCAGAGCATGAGCAACACGAGCGCTCCCACGGTCCACGTGGCGGCGTTGTCGATGAGGGAGGGCAGGGCGGATTGTCCGGAGAAGAGCACGTCACTTGCGCCCTTGTCCGTCCCGAGGACGAACGCGACGGCCACGACACCGACCACCACGCCGGCGACGGGGGTCATCAGGATCCTGCGGTTCGCGACGATGGGCTGCGCGAGGAGGGCGAGCCGCCGGATCGCCGTCCCCACGACGGCGGCGGCCAGGCCGATCCCGACCGCCCACAGGAACTCGGCTCCCGTCGGCGTCGAGAACGCCGGAAGGTCAGGCACCGCGAGCGAGAACGTGCCGAACCCGGTGAGGCTGTCCAGCCCCACGAAGATGAGCGCGCCGATGCCGGCGGCGAGGAGGCCCGGCACGAGCACCACCCCCGTCATCGCGGCCCCAACCCCGGCAACCTCCATCAGCAGGAACGCGCCTGCGAGCGGCGACCCCAGCAGCGTGCTGATCGCGGCGAAGCTGCCGGCCCCGGCGATCAGCATCACCGCCTGGGCAGGCGCGTCGCGCTTGAGGTAATGCAGGGCCAGGACGCCGAGCCCGCTGCCGATCGCGATCAGCGGCGCCTCGGGACCCAGGACGACGCCGAGGCTGAGCGTCACGAACGACGCGATGATGATGCCCGGGAGGTCGATCGGGCGCACGGGTCCGGACGCCTTGAACCCTTCGGCGGGTTCGTGCCCAGCGGTCCCGGGGAGGTACGTGATGGTGAGCCCGACCACGAGCCCGCTGATCGCGAGGATCGGGATCGGCCACCAGGTCGGCGCCGCGTCGAACCCAAGATCCGTCGGCAAGGTCGTGAAGACGTACTCCTGCGCGTCCCCGACCCATTTGAGGAAGAAGTACGCGACGAGGGCCGCGAGGAGGCCGACCACCGCGCCGAACACCAGGATCATGACGTAGCCGCGGCTCCGCAGGATCGTGTCGGGATCGGGTGGTGCACCCTGCTGCGGGGCGGCGCTCGTCACGGCGTCACGATCCGGGACTTCTCTGGATGAGTCGGCCGTCGGCTCGCACGGTCGGGCTGCGTCGATGCATCGGTTGGTGCGGCGTCCGCCATCCAGGCCCCCTCCCCGGGATCACCCGGGCGCACGCGACATCGTTGCGGGCCAGCCGGGTTCTCGCAACCCGGCCCGTCAGCCGATGGTGCGTCCGTAGATGTCCGTGGTGAGGTTCCGGTCCCGGCCCGCGAGGTTCGAGGCGTCGGACTCGAACACGACGAGATGCCCGTCGGTGGTGATCGTCGCGTTGCCGCTGTAGCCGTTCGCCTCGGCGCCGGCGCTCGACACGCTCGCCCGGAACGTCTTCCCGGTCCGTTCGTCGTGCACGAAGATGTCCGTCACGCCGTTCTCGTCGTCGGGCACGATGTTCCACGCGTCGGACTGGAACACGACGTATCGGCCGTCGCCCGAGATCGTGACGCGCCCGAGGCCGCCGTTGGTCTGCGCGCCCTTCGACGTCACGCTGACGCGCTCGGTGACGCCGGTCGTCATGTCGCGCAGGAACACGTCGTACGTGCCGTTCGTGTCGTGGCGCACGAGGTTCGCGCCGTCGGAGATGAACGCGACCTTCGAGCCGTCGGCGCTGATCGCGGGGTTCGCCCCACAGCCGAAGCCGACCTTGCCGGAGTACGCGCGGCTGACGAGCGACATCGTGTCGGTCTTCAGGTCGAGCTCGTACACGTTGCTCTCGTCCAGGCACTCGATGTCCTTGGCGATCCCACAGCCCCACGAGCCGAAGGCGAGGTACCGGCCGTTGGCGGATAGGACCGGCAGGAAGCTGTCCGAGGCGCCGCCCCCGGTGAGCATCGGGTCGCCGAGCGTGATGTGGCCGGTCGCGAGGCGCGAGACGAAGATGTCGCAGCACAGGCCGGTCGCGTCGACGTGCTGCGGCACGAGGTTGTGGGCGAGCGAGCTGAACGCCACGACCTTCCCGTCGGCGGAGATCGACGGCTCGATGCTGTCGCGGTTCGCACCGACGCCGCTCGGCTGCTGGCTCACGCGGACCGTCCGGCCGGTCGACATCGTGTGCACGAAGACGTCGATGTGCCCCTCGGTGTCGTTCGACACCAGGTTCGTCGCGTCGGAGCGGAACGCGATCACGTTGCCGTCCGCGGAGATCGAGGGCGTGAAGCTCGAGCCGTTGGCCTGCGTGCCGTCCGAGGCGACGCTCACGAGCCGAGTGGTCCCGGTCTGCAGGTCGCGGACGAAGATGTCGGAGTTGTCGTTCGCGTCGTTCGGCACGAGGTTGTCGGCCCACGACGAGAAGGCCACGTAGCGGCCGTCGGCCGAGGCCGACGGCCAGTTGCTGTTCGACGATGTGTCGCCGCCTCCGGCGGCGACACTCACCCGCAGCGTGGTTCCCTGGGACGCCCACGCGGCGGGCGCCGCGATCGCGGCGACGACGCCGATCGCGAGCACGACGACAAGGCGCGCGATCCGACCCCCCGGTACCCCTCCCGGCATACTGCCTTCCTACCACCACTTGTGGTTATCGGAGAAGGGGGTCCATGGTCCCGGTTGCAGAACGTTCATCTTCGACGATCGCGTTCGCGAGTCGGCGCGCGCCGTCGGCGCGGTCCCCGCGGGTCGGGCGGCCCTCGGCGCGCCGGCGGAGTCCCCGGAGCATGCTGCCCGCCATCACGAAGTCGCTGGGCACGACGAGCCCTTCCATGAGGGGCCGGGCGAACCAGGGTCCATAGGTCGCCCGCACGGCAACACGCAGGCGCGTGCGGCCATCGCCCTCGGGGGTCAGCGAGAAGGCCCATGTCCAGTCGATCCACATCCGTCCGCGCAGCGGCTCCGGGACGTGCGACGTCGACCGCAGGACCAGCGTGTTCGGCGGGTCGATCCCGGCGACCACGTAGAACGCCGTCCCGGGCTCGCCATCGGGAACGGTGTCGCCGACCCCGAGCGTCTGGAGTCCCTCGATCACGGCGTCGGCGCTCGGGTTCTCGATGTGCCAGACGTAGCGATCGACCCAGGGGTACGTGTACCAACCCGCCCGGTGGTAGCCCATCTGGACCAGCCACGGCCAGACGGCTGCCGGCGGCGCGTCGATCGTGATCGCGTGCATCGTGCGCGTCTTCGGCGATGCGATGAGGTCGTCGCCGGGCATCGGCGACACGAGCTCCTCGAGCGTGGCACCCCAGCGGTGTCCGGCTCGATGCAGTGCGGCATAGCCGGCGACGAGGCCGCCGGCGGCGATCCATCCCTTCATGGGGATCACCTCCTCGCTTCCAACTCGAGCATCGCCGGGCAGGAGCGGCCCGCCCCTGGACGAGGGTCCCGCTCGATTCGGGTCCGATGGCCCCGCCCGGGCGGCCCGATCCGCGGTGAGATGGAACCGGAGGCGACGACGATGCGCACCCGACGACCCGCAACCGTGTGGCTCGAGGTCGCGTTGCTGGCGTTCCTCGCGATCGGCGGGTTCGTGGGCGGCGTGGCGTTCGTGACCGACCCAACCGGGGCGTCGCTAGGCGCGCAGCTCGCCTGGTTGGACAGGACACCGGTGTCCGACTTCCTGCTGCCGGGGCTGTTCCTGCTCCTCGTGTACGCGATCGGGAGCGTGATCCTGATCGGCGGCCTCATCTGGCGTCCCGCGCCAGGTGTCCTCGGGCGGATCGATGCCGCGCTCCGTCATCACTGGGCGTGGGTCGGCACGATCGCGATGGGAGCGACGCTCGTCGCCTGGATCCTGTACGAGTTCACGATCTTCTCGGAGCGGATGGTGTTGCAGCCGGTCCTGCTCGGCGTCGGCGCGGCGATGGTCGCGATCTGCGCCATGCCGTCGATCCGGAGGTATTACGCCATCCCGTCCGGACACGGAGGTGACCGACGATGACGACGACAATGGTTCGGCCGACGACGCCGCTGCGCGTCGGCTCGACATCGCGCACGGCCACCGTGTTGACGGCCGTCGTGGTCGCCGCGGCGACGATCTCGTCGATCGGCGGGCTCGCCGTGCACGGCCTCTACACCGACGACACCGCATGGGCGACCGCGGCGCTCCGAGGCGGCGACCTTGTGACGCTGGCGCTCGTCGTCCCAGGGCTGATCGCCGCCACGCTGTTTGCCCGTCGGGGATCGGTGCGCGCGCGACTGATCTGGGGCGGCTTGCTCGGCTACGACGTCTACAACTTCGCGTTCTACGTGTTCGGCGCCTCGTTCAACGATCTGTTCCTCGCGCACGTCGTCGCCTTCTCGGCGTCGATCTTCGCGCTGATCATGTGGGCGACGGAGCTCGATGCGGGAGCCATCGCGAGACGCTTCGCTCCGCGCGTTCCCCGGCGCACGGTGAGCGCCCTCCTGATCGCCGTCGCCGTCGTGTTCGCCACCCTGTGGACGACCTTCTCACTGACCAACGCCATCACCGGGCACCTGACGCTCGGCGCGGCGACCCTTGCAGGGATGCACGTGGTCTTCGCGCTCGACCTTTCGCTGATGGCTCCGAGCATGGCGGTCGGCGGCGTCTTGCTCTGGCGGCGGAAGGCCTGGGGCCCCGTGCTGGCGACCGCACTCTGCGTCTTCGGCGCGGCCTATCAGATCAACCTGGCCGCCGCCGGCGTGTTCCAGACCAACGCGGGCGTCGTCGGCGCGAAGATGGTCGATCCGATGGGACTCGGCGTGCTCATCGCCTTCGTGGTGGCCGGCCTCGCGATGCTGCGGCGGGTCCGCTGAATGCCTTCGAACCGGTTGCCCGGCAACTCTGACCGAACGGCCGACTCCCCGGAACGCTTCGTCTGTGGTTGCATAGAAGGAGCGGGACCGTTCGGGTCGCGCTCGAGGCGCCCGAGGTCGGTCCCAAGCGACGCCGGGCCGCCCCGCTTGGCAACAGGATGAAGGCGTGATCACGTTGGAAGGTCCGGGGACGCACGATGCGTGAGCTCGATCTGCCCGGCAAGCTGTTCATCGTCGAGGGCATCGACGGCTCGGGGAAGAGCACTCAGCTCGACCTGCTGCACAAGTGGCTGGTCAGCCAGGGCTACCTGGTGGTCGCCACCGAGTGGAACTCGGCCTCGATCGTCAAGCAGACCACCCGCCGGGGCAAGAAGCGGCGGCTGCTCACGCCGATGTCGTTCAGCCTGATCCACTCGGCGGACTTCGCGAGCCGCACCTACCAGCAGATCCTCCCGGCGCTCCGCGGCGGCGCGGTGGTGCTGGCCGACCGCTACGTCTACACCGCGTTCGCGCGTGACGCGGTGCGCGGGGTCAACCGCGAGTGGCTCCGCGAGCTGTATTCGTTCGCCGTGCAGCCTTCGCTCGCGTTCTACTTCGACGTGCCGCTGGCCGAGGCGATCACGAGGATCCGCGGTGGCCGCGCGCAGCTCAAGTACTACGAGGCCGGACTCGACCTGGGGCTTGCCTCGGATCCGGAAGTGTCGTTCGCGCGGTTCCAGGGCCTGATCCGGGAGGAGTACGAACTGCTCGTCGAGGAGTTCGGGCTGATCCGGATGGACGCGACGCAGACCCTGATCCGCCAGCAGCGGTTGATGCGCGAGATCGTCCGGCCGCACCTGACCGACATCGTCAGGCTCTCGACGGCCGACGTTCGCGAGGCGCTCGCTTCCGAGGAGCTGCTCGGCCGCTACCTCGAGCCGGCATCTCAGGTGACGCTATGACCGAGATGAACTTCTTCGGGCACCGTCCGCCGGGCATCGAGACCGACGCGTTGCCCGGGCGCCTCATCGTGATCGAGGCGACCGACGCTGCCGGGCGCTCCACGCACGTCGGTCTCCTCAAGGAATGGCTCGAGGACGAGGGGTACGCCGTGATGGACACCGGTCTTCGCCGTTCCGACCTCGCCGGCCCCGGCATCCAGCAAGCGAAGGAAGGCCACATCCTCGATCCGATCACGTTGAACCTGTTCTACGCGACCGACCTGTGGGACCGCCTCGAGCGGCGGATCCTCCCGGGTCTGCGTGCCGGGATGGTCGTGATCGCCGACCGATACGTGTTCTCGCTGCTCGCGCGTGCCGCGGTCCGCGGCGTCTCGCAGAAGTGGCTCGAGGACGTCTACGGGTTCGCGCTGATCCCGGACCGGGTCATCTACCTCGACGTCGACGTCGAGCACCTCGTGCCGCGGGTGCTGGCGACCTCGGGCTTCGACTACTGGGAATCGGGCCAGGACTTCCTTCGCGGGCACGACATGTTCCAGAACTTCGTGACCTACCAGCGGCTCCTGCTCGCCGAGTTCCGACGGCTCGCCGACCGCTACGGGTTCGCCGTCGTCGACGCGCGCGGTGCGGCGGCCGACATCTTCCGTGAGGTGAAGGAAGAGGTCGCACAGGTCGTCCGAGGCATGCCGCTCGACAACCCGGTGACCGAGGTCTCCCTGGAGCCGGACCTCGGGATCGGCGCCTTCGGGTCGGACGTGCTCGGCAACGACGAGGCCGACGGTCAAGCCAGCGAGCGCAGCGCCCTCGGCGGCAGCAGCCAGCGCAGGTAGGCGCGTCCGGGCGCGACCGCGCCCTCGAAGGTGAGCGCCAGCACGGCGCCCTTCTTCAGCTCGACGGGCAGGTCGATCGTGCCGAGCACCGCGAGCGATGCGAGCTCCGAGAGGTTCGGCTCGTGCCCGACAACCGCGATCGTCTCGGTCCCGCGCGCGGCTTCGATCGCCGCGAGCGACTCCTCGGCGGTCCGTTCCGAGCGGAGCTCGTCGGCCCGGACGGCAGGCGGCCAGCCCGCCTCCTTGGTGAGGATCTCGGCGGTGTGCCACGCCCGGGAGAACGGACTCGCGAGCAGGATGTCGACGTCGGGCACCAGCGTCGCCAGCCCGCGTGCCTCGCGCTCGAACCGCTCGATCCCCTTGGCCGAGAGTGGCCGGTCGGCGTCATCGGGCCACCGCGCGTGGTCACGGTCCTCCGCGATCGCGTGGCGCACCAGGTACAGGTCCATCGCTGCGTCAGCATAGGGTGTGCCCCTCGGTCGCGCCGCGCCGGAAGGAACGCGGAGCCGAGGTCGTTGGGAGCGGCAAGGAGGGGCACCCGAGCCGGAGGCCGTACGCATGCGCCTGACGGAGTTCTTCGGCAGGCGCGGTGGACGGGCGGGAGCGCACGGCGTGGAACGAGCCGGAGTAGCGTGTGGACAGGGAGGGCTGATGCTGGAGATCCGCCGCGACGCAGACATCCACCGGGAGCAAGGAGGGTGGTTCGACGCGCGCTGGCACTTCTCGTTCGACCGGTACCGCGACGACGCGCAGATGGGCGTCGGCCCGCTCCGGGTCTTCAACGACGACCGCTTGGTCGCCGGCGCGGACTGGCCGATGCACCCGCACGCCGATGTCGAGGGGCTGACCTACGTCGTCGAGGGCACGTTAGAGCACGCGGATTCGCTCGGCAACGGCGGGCAGCTGCAGCCCGGCGGCGTCCAGCGGATGACCCTCGGTTCGGGCGCCCTCCATTCCGAACGCAACGGGTCGGACACCGAGCCGATGCGGTTCCTGCAGTTCTGGATCCTGCCCGACGAGGCGAGCCTCGAGCCGAGCCTCGAGCAACGCCAGTTCACGAAGGAAGATCGCAACGGCCGGCTGTTACGGGTGATCGGCGGCGACCCGCCGGCGCTCTCGGTGCATCAGGACGCGGCGGCCTACGTCGCGTCGCTCGTGCCGGGCGACGAGGTGCTGCACGACGTGGATGAGGACCGCGCCGCGTACCTCTATCTGATCGCCGGTGGCCTGCGGATCAGCGACGGCGAGGAGCTCGCGACCGGCGACGCGGTCAAGGTGTTCGGACCGGAGTCGCTCGCGTTGCATGCCACCGCCGACAGCGAGCTGATCTTGGTCGAAGTGCCCGCGGCCTACACACCTGTCGGCGTGTGGGCCGGGCGAGGATAGATGGACGAGGGAGGGAGCACATGGCGCACCGTCTGACGTTCCGGCCCGCGCTCACGCTCAAGGGCCGGAAGTTCTTCGGCCCGTTGCGCGGTTGGGCCGGCAAGCCGTTCCACCCACCGTTGACCGACATCCCGATCGCGGCCTACATGTTCGCGGCGGCGTTCGACGTGATCTCCGCGATCTGGAAGAACGAGAGCTGGTCCCAGGCGATGTTCCACGCGGCAGGCTGGGTCATGATCGGCGGCGCGGTGGTCTCGCTCGCGGCGGCGCTCACCGGGTATTGGGACTGGCTGAAGTCGAGCCCGAAGGGCACCCAGGTACGTCGCACGATCAACGCGCACGCGTGGACGATGCTCACCGTGACTGCGCTCGTGCTGATCGACATCGTGATCCGGATCGGCGCGTGGGACGACCTGAGCACCCCGGTAGGGCTCGCGGTCCTGTCGGTCGTGATCGCCGGGTTGACGGCGATCGGCGCGACGATCGGCGGCTCGCTCGTCTTCGACTACGGGTTCAACGTGCGCACGGCGGGCGACCACCCGGTGTATCACCCGTCGGACGTCGACCTGCTTCCGGGGCAGAAGCCGCCGCCGGCGGCTTAGCCGGCGTCGTCGACGATCGCGACCGTCGCGACGTACGCGACGTGCGTGGCGATGCTCGTCGCGAGCACATCCGGCGGCCACTCCCAGGGCGGGGGTGTGTCGCCGAGCGCCGGGAACAACGAGAACGTCGCGCTCATCAGCGTGGCACCGAACACCACGCTGGCCCAGGGTTCCGGCAGCCGCTTGCGCAAGATGCCGTGCCATAGTCCGAACGCGGACCCGTAGCCCCAGAGCAACGCCTGGCGGAGCTCCGCCTCCGTCGCTTCGTCGACCGGCCCCATCCCGAGGACCTTCGCGACGATCTGCCCAGGGATCAGGCTGTCGTCGTAGTCGAGCGGGCGGTCGACCTGGGGTCGGAGCTCGTGCCCGACGCGGTAGGCGAGGACCATCGCGGCAGTGCCTGCGAACCCGGCGAGCACGCTGCGCACCGGCCAGGGGAGCGATCCTCGTCTGCTCATCTCTCTCTTGCCTCCGTCGAGCGTCGCGTCGGCGCGCGGGTCCCATCATGCCATCGACCCGGCGAGTGAGGTCCACCGGCCGGGGCGCGGGTCCGGCAGACTGACGTCGAGCCATGGATCGATCGACGACCTCGACGGAGCCGCCTGCGAGCGGCACTCCTGAGCCGCACGGCCGTCCTGGTCTCCGCCCACTCCGCGACCTCGACGTGCACGTCTTCTCCTCGGCGAGCGACGCGCCGCGCGCCCGCCGACCGACCGACGTCGTGTTGGTCGTGCTCGCGCTGGTGACGATCGGCGGGATGACGCTTGTGGCGCCCGGGCCGGGGCACCTGGACGCCGCAGCGCAGGAGTTCATACAGGCCCTTCCCGGTCTGCTCGGGTGGTTCTGGGAGACCGCGTACGACGTGCTTTTCGTCTGGGCGATCGTGCTGATCGCGATCCCGATCGCGGCGCGCAAACGCACGAGGATGCTCGTCGGCGAGCTGCTCGCCCTGGGCATCACGTTCATCGTGGGCTCGGCGGTGGCAGGGCTCGCCGGGGTCTCCGGGTCTGAGAGCGTCCGGGCGATCGCGTCGTCGGCGCCCCCGGCCCGCTATCCCGCGATGCGGATCGCGATCGCGGCCGCCGTCGTGGTCGCCGCGTCGCCGCACGTCTCGCGACCGCTGCGCCGGATCGGCCGCACCGTGCTGGTCCTCGGCACGGTGGCGAGCGTCGCGATGGGGGTGGCGCTGCCCTCCGGCGTGATCGCCGGGTTCGCCGTCGGCATCGGCGTGGCGGCGCTGGTCCACCTGGCGCTCGGGTCGCCCGGCGGACGACTCTCGCTCGACCAGGTGCGGGTCGCGCTCGCGGATCTCGGCGTGACGGCGATCGACCTGCGGTACGCGCCGCTCAGCCCGAGCGGGGTCGCGGTCGTCCTGGGCCGGGTCGACGACGGGCGCTCGATCCGCGTGAAGGTGTACGGCCGCGACGCCTGGGACGGCCAGCTGATCACGTCGCTGTGGTCGTCGGTGTGGAACCGCGGAGAGACGCCGCGCGTCGGCGGCCGGTTGCAGCTCGTGGAGCATGAAGCCTTCGTCACGCTCCTCGCCGAACGCTCGGGGATCGCGGTCCAGCCGGTGGTGACGGCCGGTCTCGCCGCGGGACGCGATGCGATCCTCGTGCTCGAGACGGACGACGCGCGTCCGCTGTCGGCGCTCGGTCCGGGCGACGTCGACGACGAGACGCTCGCGCGGATCTGGCGGCTCGACGTCGCCTTGTTCCGCTCGCGGATCGCGCACGGGCAGCTCGATGCCGACGCGGTCGTCCTCCGGGCCGACGGCACGCCCGCGGTCGGCGACCTGGGAGGAGCAGCCGTGTCGGCGCCCACGACCGCGCTGCAGGCGGACCGGGCCCAGCTGCTCGTCGCGACGGCGCTGACGGTCGGATCCGATCGCGCGGTCCGGGCGGCGCACGATGCGCTGGGCGGTGACGCCGTGGCGGCCGTTCTGCCGTATCTGCAACCCGCGGCCCTGAGCCGGTCGACCCGCCGCGCGCTGTCGGACGCGGACTGGAAGCTCGACGACCTCCGCGGCGCGGCCGCCGAGACCGCCCGCGTCGAGGTACCCAAGCTCGAGCAGCTCCGCCGCGTCACGCTCGGTTCGATCCTGATGGTCGTCGTGATCGGCCTCGTCGCGTGGGCCGTGATCTCGGCGATCGCGGACGTCGGCATCGACAACCTGATCCAAGAGTTCCAGGCGGCCGATCTCGCATGGCTCGTGGCGGCGATCGTCATGGTGCCGCTGGTGGGCGTTCCGCAAGCGTTCGGCACGATCGGGTCGTGCATCCGCCCGATCCGATTCGGTCCCGTGCTCGCCCTACAGTGGGCCATCGCCTTCATCGCGCTCGCGGTCCCGAGCTCGGCGGCGCGGATCGCCCTGGAGATCCGGTTCTTCGGCCGGCTCGGGATGTCCTCGGCGAGCGCCGTCGCGGTGGGTGCGATCGACAGCGTCTCGGGGTTCCTCGTGGAGGTCACGCTGATCGTGCTGATCCTGCTCAGCGGTCTGTCGAGCCTGCACCTGCAACGCGCCGACGGCCAGACGTTCACGTTCACCGGCAAGTGGCTGGTGATCGGCGGCGTCGCGCTCGCCGTGCTGGTCACGATCGTGATCGCGATCCCGAAGCTCCGCGGGATCGTGGCCGGCAAGGCGGCCGAAGTGAAACAAGACATCGGCGACAGCCTGGGGGTGTTCCGGTCGCCGGCCAAGGTCGTGATGATCTTCGGAGGGAACCTCGGCGCGGTCCTCCTGTACGCCGTGGTGCTCGGCCTCTGCGTCGCCGCGTTCGGCCACCATCTGAGCTTCGCGGATCTCATCCTCAGCTACACGGTCGTCACGATCTTCGCGGGCTTCATGCCGGTCCCCGGGGGCATGGGCGTGGCGGAGGCGGGCTACACGGCCGTCCTGGTCGGGCTCGGGATGCCGCACACGGCCGCGCTGTCGACCGCGATGGCGTTCCGCTTGGCCACCTACTACCTGCCCCCGATCTGGGGCGGGTTCGCGATGGGCTGGCTCCGGCGCCACGAGTACATCTAGCCGCCCGGAGACGCCTGCATCGGAACCGCTCGAACGGGCTAGGGTCTCTCGTGAGCAACGACGCGAGGGGGGACCGTGGTCCATAGGAAGGTGTTGAAGGGCGACGCGGAGGCAGGTGCGGTCGCACCGGCGTACACGCATCGCCTCGATCTGGAGCCGATCCCGAAGTTCAAGATGCCGCTCGTCGGCGCGCGACCCGAGGTCGCCTACCGGCTGATCCACGACGAGCTCCTCCTCGACGGCAGTTCCCGGCTCAACCTCGCGACGTTCGTCACCACGTGGATGGAGCCCGAGGCGGACCGGCTGATGGCCGAGGCGTTCGACAAGAACATGATCGACAAGGATGAGTACCCGCAGACCGCCGAGATCGAGCGTCGCTGCGTGAACATGGTCGCGCATCTGTTCCACGCGCCCGACGATCCCGACGCCGACTCGATCGGAGCCTCGACGATCGGCTCGAGCGAGGCCGTGATGCTCGCGGGGCTCGCGATGAAGTGGACGTGGCGCGCGAAGCGCGAAGCGCAGAACAAGGACACCGCCAAGCCGAACCTGATCCTCGGATCCAACGTCCAGGTCGTCTGGGAGAAGTTCTGCCGGTACTGGGACGTCGAGCCCCGCTACATCCCGGTGCACAAGGGCCGGTACGTGATCGAACCCGACGAGGTCATCGAGCGCATCGACGAGAACACGATCGGCGTGGTCGCGATCCTCGGCACGACCTATACCGGCGAGTTCGAACCGATCGAGGACATCCACGATGCGATCGTCGCGAACAACGCGGAGACCGGATACGAGGTGCCGCTGCACATCGACGCTGCGAGCGGCGGGTTCGTCGCGCCGTTCCTGCATCCGCATCTCAAGTGGGATTTCCGACTGCCGAACGTCGTGTCGATCAACGTGTCCGGACACAAGTACGGACTCGTGTACCCCGGCGTCGGGTTCGTGGTCTGGCGGTCGGCGGCGTTCCTGCCGGAAGACCTGGTCTTCCACGTGAACTACCTGGGCGGCGACATGCCCACGTTCACGCTGAACTTCTCGCGACCGGGCAACCAGATCGTGGGCCAGTACTACAACTTCCTGCGGCTGGGGCATGCGGGCTACGCCCTCGTGATGCACGCCCTCCGCGACCTCGCGGTCCACACGTCGAGCCGGATCGCCGAGCTGGGGCCGTTCGAGCTGCTGAGTGACGGCTCCGCCACCCCGGTGTTCGCATTCGCGGTGAAGGAGGGCACGCCGTTCACCGTGTTCGACGTCTCGGATCGCCTCCGAGCGAAGGGGTGGCAGGTGCCTGCGTACACCATGCCGGCCGACGCGACCGATGTCGCGGTGCTGCGCGTCGTCGTCCGCGAGGGCTTCAGCTTCGACCTGGCCGACGACCTCCTCGCCGACCTCGGGGACTCGGTCGCGTACCTGCAGGAGCATCCCGCCGGGCTGGGTCCAGCGGCGGCGGGCTTCAGCCACACGTGAGATAGGCTCGCAACGACAGGAGGGGGGAAGTCGATGTCAGAGCGTCAGGGCAGTGCCTGGGCGGCAGGCTGGATCTCGTTCGCAGGCTTCATGATGATCCTGCTCGGGGCGTTCCAGGCCGTCGCCGGTCTGGTCGGGATCATCAACGACACCTTCTACGTGAAGGGTGCCAAGTACGTCTTCCAGTTCGACCGGACGACCTGGGGTTGGATCAACCTCATCATCGGGATCGTCGTGGTGCTCGCCGGGTTCGGGGTCTTCTCGGGCGCGGTGTGGGCACGCACGGTCGGCGTGATCCTCGCGATCGTCAGCGGGATCGGTGCGTTCGCGTGGCTCCCGTGGTACCCGATCTGGGGCATCGCGATCATCGTGGTCTCGGTCGCCGTGATCTGGGCGCTGACCGCGCACGGTCGCGACGTCGAGAAGATGCGGGAGTAGCTCCCGCACACCTCGGGAGTGATCGGGAAGGAACCCGTGACCGCCGGACTGGCCTGAGCGATGAGCATCGTGGCCGCAGCCGACGCCCTCGTGGCAGTGAATCCCGTCCCGTGGGCGCGCGCGCAGATGGCGTTCACGCTCGCGGCCCACATCATCCTGGTCCCGCTCGGGGTGTCGTGGGCGTTCTTCACCTTGATCGCGAACTACCGCGGCCTGAAGAAGAACGAGCCCGAGTCGCTCGTGCTCGCGCAGCGATGGTCGAAGTACATGGCCGTCACGTTCGCTGTGGGCGCGGTCAGCGGCACCGTCCTCACGTTCGAGTTCGGACTCCTGTGGCCGCGGTTCATGGGCCAGTGGGGCGAGGCGTTCGGTGTGCCCTTCGCGTTCGAGGGCATCTTCTTCTTCCTCGAGGCGATCTTCATCTCGATCTACATCTACGGCTGGCGCCGGCTGAAGCCGTGGACGCACTTCTGGACCGGCGTGCCGGTGGTCGTGTCCGGGATCCTCGGCGCGGCATCGGTGGTCGCCGCGAACGCGTGGATGAACGAACCCTCAGGCTTCACGTTGGACTCGACCGGCCAGATCACCTCGGTCGATCCGTGGGGCGTGATCTTCAACAAGGCGATGCCGCTGCAGGCGCTGCACATGATCGTGGCAGCGTACGTGGTGGGCGGCTTCCTGATCGCGTCGGTGTACGCGATGGGGATGCTCCGCGGCCGGCGCGACCGATATCACCGGATCGGGTTCCTGATCCCGTTCA
>Ga0157378_10001724_pt1 | contig 19644 bp, 18 predicted proteins | sample M65metaG_FD_115309 | JGI IMG/M metagenome (GOLD analysis project Ga0157378, IMG submission 115309) | Miscanthus rhizosphere microbial communities from Kellogg Biological Station, Michigan, USA - M6-5 metaG | ecosystem: Host-associated > Plants > Roots > Rhizosphere > Soil | place: USA: Michigan...
CACCGAACGTTCGGTGATCGGAGAGCTTTTCGCACGCCTGGCCGGCTCGATGAGCCACGCGCTCGATCACCTGACGGTTGGCCAGCTGGTCCGGCAGCTGTACGGCGAACGTCCAAATCCTGCTTAGCGGCGCCGGATACGCCGCATCGTCTCGTAGGCCACGGTCGTCGTCGTCACCCAGACCGTTCCGGCGGTGACGCCGGCGAGGACGTCGGAGACCCAGTGGACGCCGAGGTAGACACGGGATAGGGCGACGGCAACGACGAACGTGTAGAGAAGAGCGATCACCGCCGTCTTCGCCGGCCAGCTCCGGATGGCGCGGAAGGCGAGATAGGCAAGCGCACCATACGCGATCGCGGAGCCCATGGCGTGGCCGCTGGGAAATGAATAGCCGTTCGCGCGCCGGAGCATCTCCGCGGCGGCTGGCCGCGCGCGGGCGAAGTAACGCTTCAGCTCGAAATCGAGCAGCCCGCCGCCGCCGGCCGTCACGGCCGGGTAGATCAGCCAGCGCCATCGCCGGCCAAAGGCCAGGATCACACCGACGACGGAGAGCTCGAGGGCAATTCCGACCGGGCTTCCGACGTGCGTCATCAGCGTGAAAAAGAGCGTCGCGCCGGACGTCCGCTCGCTGATGGCCCAGTCGTGAATGTTCGCGTCCGTCTGTTCGAGCTGCCCGTTCTTCGCGTGGACTCGTTCGGCAAGATCCATGAACCCATCGCCCGCCCACGCCGTCAGCAGCCCGCCGGCGATGAGGATGGCCAGCACCGGCAGGTATTTCCTGTAGCGCTCCCGAGCCGTCGTGACGAAGCGCGTCGCCAGAGCGCTGCGCGCGATCAGCCGCGCCAGGACCTGCCCGAGGTGCCTGATCGCCGGCAGCGTGGCGTAGACGACGGCCCAGAAGATGAGGAAGGTGGCGATGAATGCGAGAAACAGCATGCGGGCGAAATCAGCACGGATGGTGCCGGGCTACGAAAAGCAAATGTTGAATGTTGAATGCTGAATGTTCAATGTTGAATGGAGGCCGACTTTGGTTTTCATTCAACATTCAACATTGAACACTCAACATTCAACATTTCGCTTTTCTAGAACCCGCCGCTCATGTACTTCCACTGCACGATCTTCTCGTTGATCTCGCGCAAACGGCGGCTGATCATCCGGCAGAGAAGATTGAGAAACTGCAGCGAGGCGTGCGGATCCATCGACAGGATCTCGTTCAGCGTGGCGCGGTCGATCGATAGCACCGTGGCATCGCCGTCGTGCGCTTTCGCGTCGGCGGAGCGGGCTTTGTCGTCGATCAGGGCCATCTCGCCGAAGAAGTCGCCGCGATCGAGCACGGCCAGCGCTTCTTCGCCGACGCCTGGGATGAACTTCGAAATGCGCACGCGGCCGTCGAGGACGATGTAGAGCTTGTCGCCCTTCTCGCCTTCGCGGAAAACCATCGAACCTTCACTGAAGCGCTCTTCGCTGGAGAAGGTGGCCAGCAGCTTCATTTCACCGGCGGAGAGGCCGCGTTCCTTGAAGAGGTCGACTTTATCTTCCGACTTGACGGTGACCTGCTGCGTTTCGCGTGTTCCCTCGACGCGTTTGCGGCCTTGGCCCTTCTTGGCGTCCTCCTGGAAGAAGAGCTTGAGCTGCTCGTTGGCGTCGCGCACCTTCTCGGTGAGCGAGCGCCAGAAAGCCCAGTGCAGGCCGACGGCGAGCTGTTTGTCCTCGTCCATCAACTGATCGAGGGCGCTGAAGGAGAAGGTGTAGCAGCTCGAAGAGACGACGGCCATGGCGTCGCTGGAGCGATGCGTGCGGTCGATGAAGTTCATCTCGCCGAAGATGGTGCCGGCCGTGAGCGATCCGAGAATCTGCGGTCCGAACGGAGTCTCCTTGCGGATCTCGATGCGGCCGTCCTTGACCACATAGAAATCCATCGACCGGTCGTCTTCCTTGAACACGTGCCCACCCTCGGCGAGCTGCTGGACGCGCGCGAATTTCGAGAGCCGGATGATCTGCTCGTCTTTGATGTGCTGGAAGACTTCCAGCGCGCGCAGGTCCGCGGCCATGGTGATCAGGTTGTCGCGCGTCTCGGCGTCGCGCGTGATCTTCTGGATGATCTCCTGCAGCCCTTTCTTCGATTCGAGCTTGAAGAGATTGTCCTTGCGCAGCTCGAGCCGCTCGGTGCAGAGCTGAAGCTGCTCGACGCGTTGTTTGATCCGGGCGTTGAGATCTTTCGTCTCGATGTTCTCGATGCGCTTGAGCGTGTTGATCATCCGCCGCACCGGCTCGGTGCTCTCGCCCTTCTGATCGGTCGAGAGGAGGAAGGCGTCGATGAAGTCTTCGAGGGCACGATCGTAATTGCGCAGCTCGAATTCGACGCGCCCTGCGATCTCCGCCAGGCCGCGATCGAAAGGATTGAGCTTGCGGGCCTTCCCGATCTCATCGTGCGCGGAGTCCCATTCGCCCTGCGAGTAGTGGAGACGTCCGAGGATCTCGTAGGGGCGATAGTTGTTGGGAGTCTTCAGCTTGGCGATCTCGAGCAGCTCGATGGCCTTCGAGGTCTGGTCCTTGGCCATGTAGTACTGCGCCAGTCCGACGTACTGCGAGGCATCGACCTCGTCGCGCGCTCGCTGGGCATCGACATCCTGCCGCACCGTTTCATACCGCGCGGCCTCGGCCTGCTCTTTGAGATCGCGGGCTCGCGCGAGGTTGATGTGCACGGCGACGGAGCCCGGCTTCAGCTTCTCCGCCATCTCGTACAGGTGGATGGCCTCGTCGTACATCCCCTGATCGGCGTAGCGCCGCGCCAGCATCACCAGGTCGTCGGCGTCGACAGGAATGCTCGACTCCGCGGCGACGGTGCGGTAGCGCGTGCGTGCTGGCGAAGCGACCGGGGTTTCGGCCATGGGCGAGCGCATATTATGGCCTTCGGAATGTCGAATGTTGAATGTTCAATGTTGAATGTTGAATGGAAGCGGCGCCTGGCGATCGTTCTGGTGCTCTTTCATTCAACATTCAGCATTCAACATTCAACATTCGCCGCGCAGACGGCGCAGTTCCAGCCCGCGCTGCCGGGATACGAGTTTTCCTTCCCGCGCGACCACGGCGCGCACGACGAGTACAAAACGGAGTGGTGGTACTACACCGGGCACCTCGAGACCGACAGCGGCAAGCGTTACGGATTCGAGCTGACGTTCTTCCGCGTCGGCATCGTGCCGCCGGGCGAGGCGACAAAGACCCGATGGGATCTGCGCAAGCTCTCGCTCGCGCATTTCGCGATCACGGATGTGGCGTCGAACGATTTCCGCTACTACGAGAAGCTCAATCGCTCCTCGCCCTTTACCGCCGGTGCGGCCGCGGGAACGCTCGATGTCTTCAACGAAGGCTGGCGGGCCACCACGCTCGCCGACGGCTCCTGGCGCATCGTTGCCTACGCGGGGAAGGACGCCATCGATCTGGTGATGACGTCGCGCAAGGCGCCCGCGATCCACGGCGAGAACGGCGTGAGCGTGAAGGCCGAGGGTCCTGGATACGCATCCCACTACTACTCGATGTCGCGTCTGGAGCTGCGCGGCCGCGTGAACGGCGCAACGTGCCACGGCCAGGCCTGGATGGATCACGAATTCGGCAGCTCGGCCCTTCGCGAGAGCCAGCAGGGCTGGGATTGGTTCTCCGTCCAACTCGATAACGACGCCGAGCTGATGCTCTACCAGATCCGCCGCAAAGACGGCACGCCAGACGCCCCATCATCCGGCTCGCTGATCAGCAGCGAAGGAAACGTCATCCACCTCCGCCACGATCAGATGCTGATCACTCCCCTCGGCAAATGGCACTCGCCGAAGTCCGGCGCGACATACCCGATGGGCTGGCGCGTAGCCATCCCGTCGTTCGGCATCTCCCTCGTCCTGCAACCGGTGATGAAGGACCAGGAGCTGGTCACGCGCAGCTCGACCCGCGTCACGTATTGGGAAGGCGCCGTCGACGCCGCCGGCTCGTTCGGCAACGTGGCGGTGAATGGGCGGGGGTACGTGGAGATGACGGGATACGAGAAGGCGTTCCGGGCACCCTAACGGCGGCGTGCACGAATCGATGGCACTCGCGCAATTGTTAGCTGCGAAACCAGTTGTCTCTTCTGCTCGAGTTGGGATCGACCAATGTTCCCTCGGGCGAACTCCAGAACGTCATCGAGGTACCCATAAATATGACTGGAGATTTCAGGCAGCGCTCCATTCACCGTAACCGCAAAATCATCGGCTGCCTGGCTCCAGTCCATGCGAATTTTCCGGATGTCGGCTTGAGTAAAAACGGCGTCCAGGGTGTATGGGCTCAGGAGAGAAGCCAGCTTGCGTTCAATTGCGCGGCGTGTTTCCGTGACGTCGTTACGCTTTCGGACCCATTCGGTGACCACTGCACCCAAGACGGCTCCCACGATTGCGCCGATCAATGCGATCAAAACATTCAGCGTGAATTCAGTCATTCGAAACCTCTCTGATGGGAGTGTCTGATCCGACCCGATTCCCTACCTGAGTGACGGACACGAACGGCGAATCTCTACAATCAGCGGCCATGCTCGCCTTTCTGCTCGCACTTGCCATCACCTTCCCCCGGACCGACACGACCGTTGGCTACACCGCGATCGACCTCGAATCGGGGCGCCGAATCTCCTCAAACGGCAACGAACGTTTCCCGATGGCGAGCGTCTTCAAGTTTCCCGTCGCGCTGGTCGTTTTGCAGCACGTGGATCGGGGCGAGCTGAAGCTCGACGACGCCATCACCATTCAGCCGTTGCAGTTCTCGCGCGGGCACAGTCCGCTGCGCGATTCGGCCAACGGCAAGCCGGCGACCGTGACGGTCAAGCGCCTCATCGAGCTGATGGTGAGCGAGAGCGACAACACAGCTGTCGATTACTTCATCCGCCGTTTCGGCGGAGCCGCGATCACGAGTGGCGTACGCGCACTCGGCGGTACCGGCGTCCGCATCGACAGACCCGAGAACGACATCGCCGAAGCGATCCAGAAGCACGGCATTGCCGCCTACGTCCGCGATCCACGCGATACCGCGACGCCGGATGGCATGGCGTCGCTGCTGGCCACTTTCGCGCAACGACCGGATCTCACGCCGTCCAGTCACGATCTCCTCATGCATTTCATGACCAGATCCCACAACCCGGTTCGGCTGGCCTCCGGATTGCCACCCGGCGTCGTTGTCGCGCACAAGACCGGCACGATGCCCGGCGTTTTCAACGACGTCGGCATCATCACCTCGGCCGATGGAAAGCATCACATCGCCATCGCCATCTTCACGAAGAAGGCGACGGAGCAGGATGAGGGTTTGGCGCTGCGGGTGGTGGGGCAGATCGCGCGAGAGGCTTACGACGCACTCACGCGGCCGACCGCGAAGTAATGATGTAGCCGTGCTTCACGGGTAAACCAAACCTGCCTGGATTGTTGAGCTCAAGCTGTCCATGCTCGACGTCGAAGCTGGCGTTGAGTGATAGGACCGGGTCTTCATCCGCGGGAAGGATGACCATCCGCGCCAGTAACGTCATCTCTTTCGGAGCGAGATGGCGCTTTATGACGTCAGCGATATACCCCAAAGTGGCTTGGTCATGTCTGGCCCAGGGAGCGGAAATTACGAGGTCCCAGCGATTGTGGAGATCTTCGCGTTCCAGCAAAGCGAAAAGGTTCAACGAACCCTTCTCCTTCGCGATGTCCGCTTCAACAAGACTCACTTTTTCAGCTAATGTGTTCATAGAGTCCCCACGAGAAGTTCTACGGATGCCAGCATGACCTCAACGTCTGCACGATCTGACTGACCGGCCTTATAACGAGCTTCCGGATCCCACGGTATGACGGCAGACCACTCGCGTAACCGCTCCGCTTTGATTCGCTCCTCCTGACCTGAGAGCACGAGCAAGACGTCGAGTTTGTGCGTTTTGAAACTCGAGTAATTTTCAAATTCGCTGCGTGTCTGCGGGAAGCCATCCCAATTCAACGTGATGCAGATACGCGCTTTCAGTGCCAATTCGACTGCATAACCGCAAAGGTACGCTGCCCCGTCGAATCGACCGTTGTCGAACAGGACGATAGCATCCTGAAGGCGTGCCTCTGAAAATCGCGCGGAGGTCTGCGATCGATATCACGCAAACATTTTAGCCGACCGCTTACTCCACTACGCACTTGTTCGCCGCAACCGCCGTATCTCCGCCACCAGCTGATCCCGCGCGCTCTTCCCCTTCTGAACGCACGCCGCCACTTTCGACTGCAGCTCGCGGCGGTCGTCGGCGGAGATTTCTTTTGATGTCAGCACGAGGATCGGGATGCGGGCGGTGGATGGGTGGTCCTTCAGCAGGCCGGCGACTTCGAAGCCGCTCATGCCGGGCATCATCAGGTCGAGGATGATCACGTCCGGGGTGTTTTCTTTGGCGGCGGCGAGGCCGGTTTCGCCGCTGAAGGCGCTTTCGATGGTGTAGCCGAGGCGGGTCAGCTCTTCGTCGAGAAGCTCGTGGACCGAGGTGTCGTCGTCGATGAGAAGGAGGCGGATCTTTGACTGATCGGACGTGGTCAGCTGGCGTACGCGATCGAGCAGGCGATCGCGGTCGACTGGTTTGACAAAGTAGTCGTCGGCGCCGAGAGCTACGCCGAGGTCGCGCTCGTCGACGCGGGAGATGATTACCACCGGGATGTCGCGGGTGGCATCGTCGTTTTTCAGCGTCTTCAGCACTTCCCAGCCGTCGACGCCGGGGAGGACGAGATCGAGGGTGATGGCGATCGGCCGTGCTTCGCGCGCCAGGCGGAGGGCTTCCTCGCCGTGGCGCGCGCGAACCGAGAGATAGCCGGCAGAGGCCAAGGCCATGGAGATCAGCTCGTAGGCGTGGGCGTCGTCTTCCACCACCAGCACGCGCTCCTGGCGCTGCTCGGCCGGCACGAGATCGGGGATGCGGCTGACCACCGCGGCGCCCGAGTGCACCGGCAGCGTGAACGAGAACGTGCTGCCGCGCGCGGGCGCGCTGTCGACGCGCACCCAGCCGCCCTGAAGTTGCACGAACTTCTTGACCAGCGCCAAGCCGAGGCCGGTGCCGCCGAACTCGCGGCGGGCGGTGCCGTCGATCTGGCGGAACTCCTCGAAGATCACGTCGTGGTTCTTCGGATCGATGCCGATGCCTTCATCGCGCACGGAAACCGTGATCGTCTCGTCCACATGCATTGCCCGGATCGTGATCGGCGACTCCGGCGGCGAAAACTTCATCGCGTTCGAGAGCAGGTTGTAGAGGATCTGCTTGAACTTGGCGAGATCGGTCTCGATCGCCGGAAGGCTGGGATCGACCTCGATGACGAACGTTGGCATCTTCGTTCGTCCCATCCCGCGCATGACCGTGCAGACGCTTTCGATGACCGGCCGGATCTCGAAACGTTCCGCGTAGACCTCCATCTTGCCGGCTTCGATCTTCGACAGATCGAGGATGTCGTTGATGATGCCGAGGAGGTGCTGGCCGGAGGTCAGGATGTGGCGGAGAAAGCTGACGTGCTTCGGATCGAGCGTGCCGCCGAGCCGGTCGATCAGGATCTCGGAGAAGCCGATGATCGAGTTCATCGGCGTCCGCAGTTCGTGGCTCATGTTCGCCAGGAACTGGCTCTTGAGCCGGTCCGCATCCTGGATGCGGCGGCTCGCTTCTTCGAGCTCGTTGCCGCGGCGCTGCAGCTCTTCGGTCAGGCGCGTCAGCTCGGCCAGCTCGCGAGCCTGTTCGTTCTCGAGCTCGCGGATGACGAGGCGCTTCTGCTGGAGGTTGGCGATGCCGGCCAGGAAGAAGAACGACGCGCCGCAGAGAAAGAGCATGCGTGTGAGCGCGAGCAGCATCACCGGATTGAAGAACGTGGCCTGGCCCATCATCACCAGCACGGCGATGTAGGCGACGGCGTTGGCCAGGCTGACGATGTACGACGCCTTCTTGCCGATGACGAAGGCGGTCGAGGCCGCGCTGGCCAGGTACCAGATGAACCAGGGGCTGGTCACGCCGCCGGAGGCGTAGACGACGATGGTGACCAGCACGACGTCGGTGCCGATCCAGATCGGATTGAGAATGCGCCGGTCGATACCGCGGCGGAAGAGCGGATACATCACCGCCGAGCATGCGAACGAAATCAGGCAGACCGCGATCGCTATCCCGATGTCGACGTGGAAGACGCCGAGCGCGTAGGCGGCGAGCCCGGTCAGGAACGCCGCGATGTAGAAGAGCGGATGGCTCTTCTGCACGGCGAGATCGAAGCGAAGTACGCTCTCGCGATCGGTCGATGGCATGGGGATGGAGAAGTGTACGCCCGGAACGAATTACTCGTTCGGGCGGAGTACGAGCCGCTGCGGCGGCGCCTGGCCCAGCGTGATGCCGTCGAGGGTGACGCCGAGGAAGGCGATGCACATCTCGTCGGTGGTCTGCTCGCCCCAGGAAACGGCCTTCGGCGGGATGTTCGGATTGCGGAAATTGCCTTCCGAATTGTCGTAGCTCGCTTCGAGCGACAGCTTCGTCCCGTAGGGAATCGTCATCGGCTCGCTGAACAGGTACTGCCCCTGCCAGTTGAAATCCCAGTCGTCGACATTGATCAGGCACTTCTGCTCGCCGCCCGGGATCGTCGCCGTGACGTGCATCTTGCGGCCGAGGAGATGCATGTGCGGGGCGATGAGATAGAGGTGAACGGGCCAGCCCGCGTTCGCCGATGCCGTCACCTTGTAGTTCGGATCGTTCGGCGGAATGGTGAAGTTCTGGTTGATCAGCGGCAGGATGTAGATCAACTGCTGCGGCTTCTTCTTGGCGTAGTAGATGCCGATCTGGGTCTGGTCGGGTATGGTCTTGATGCCCTGCGGGTGATAGTGAACCTGCAGCACGATGCGCGACTGCGCCGGTAGCGATAGGGCCACGTTCTCCGGCAGCAGCGCCGCGCGCGCGCCCGGCGCCCATCCGCCCAGCGTGGCCGCGCCGAGGGTGGAGATGGTGAAGCCGGGGCCGCCGAAGCAGGTGTAGCCCGGACCGGGATCGGCTTCGTCGAGCTTCTGCGAATCGCCGGTGGTATCGACGTACGCGATGACGTGATGCACCGTCTGGCGATCGCCCGGTTTGATGTCGATCGCGGAGACGTATTGGTCCGCCGGCAGGTTGGTCGGGATGGGGAAGCAGCGATACGTGTCGCCCGTGACCGGCGGCTTGTAGGCCTCGGCGGACGAGAAAACGAGATCGGGCTCGCCGAGAGACCAGCCGCCATCGAAGCTCTTCGCCGGCGGCATGTCGGAGATGTTGCCCTGCGGCGCGCCGTTGTCGACCCATTTGGTGATGGTGTCGATCTCGTCCTGCGTCAGCACCCGCGGGTCGCGGAAGTCGCCGCAGGCCGGCGTCGCTTTCCATGGCGGCATCTGCCGGGTCTGGGTCATGTACTTGATCGCGTCGGTGTGCGCGGCGGCGTCGGTGTACGTCATCAGCGAGAACGGCGCGATGTCGCCGGGGTGATGGCACGACTGGCAGCGGTTCTGGAAGATGCGCACCACTTCGTTGCTGAACGTCGGTCCGTCGAGAACGGGCGGCGGCGGACCGGGATGAATCACGGAACGTTGCCGTGCGGCGACGAACGCGAGAACGAAGGCGGACGCGATGACGATTCGGCGCATGTTGGTGAGCGCTACATAGTACCCCTCGAACGAGGGATCGGCAGAATCGGCAGCGTTCCCGCGTCGTAGGCGATCTTTCCGTCGACGACCGTCAGGAGGCTGGTGGTGGCGGGGAGAGCTTCGGCGGGCACGTGGAAGATGTCCTGCGAAAGGACAGCCAGATCGGCCAGTTTGCCGACGGCGATCGTCCCCTTTTCGCTTTCGGCGAATTCGGCGAACGCCGCGCCGCGCGTGTAGGCGTCGATCGCTTCTTCGCGCGTGATCGCCTCGGCGGTGTTTCCCGGCGCGGTGGTGGCGAGCATGATGTTCAGTCCCGGATTCATCGGACCGTCGGAGCCGATGGCGATGGGGATTCCGGCTTTGAGCAGCGACTTGACCGGCATGTAGGCGCCGGCGGGAAACGTGGCACGGGCGACGACGTGCGTGGGGTTGATGACCACCACGATGCCGAGGTCTTGCGCGGCTGGGATGAGGTCAGGCTGCAGGCCGTCGCCATGTTCGATGCGCAGCCGTTTCTTGCGCCACTCCTCGGCGGGACCAGCCGCGCGCATGGCCTCGAGCACCGCGGCCGTGGTGCGGTCACCGACGACGTGAAGCAGCGTCTGATCTTTCGAGTCGAACGCTTCCTTGACGATGACCTTGATCTCGTCCAGCGGAAAATCGAGCTTGCCCATGTTGTCGCCGCCGCCCGCATACGGCCGGCGAAGCGCGGCGCCCTTTTCGACCGGCGTGCCGTCGAGGATCCACTTCGTTCCGCTGATGATCGAGAGCGGCCGCTCGCGGTCAGTGGCCTGCATGTCGCGGCCTTCGACGACGCGGCCGTTTTCGGTCATCGGAAAGCGGATCATGCGGATGCGGATCGGCGCCGGACCGTGGCGCTCGATCTTCTCGTAGCGCGACAGCGAGAGCGTCGACATGTTCTGGATCGAGGTGATGCCGAAGGCCAGCGCCTGATCGGAGTAGTTTTTCAGTGCTTCGATGGCTTCGTCGTCCGACACGCTGTCGGCCAGACGCCGCTCGGCGTTCCAACCGGCGTACTCGAATACTTTTCCGGTGAGGTGTTTGCTGGCGTCGCGCTCGTACCAGCCGCCCGGAGGATCGGCGGCGCTGTCGCGGATGTGAAGCGCGTCCATGGCCGCGGTGCTGAGGATCTGACCGTGGCCGGTCCACGATCCGAGGATGACCTTGCGGTTTCCGGAGACCTTGTCGAGGGCTTTCGCGTTGACGGCGGGATCGGCCAGGAGCTTCGGACCGATCGTGCCGTAGATCCACGGATCGCTCGAGCTCTCATCCGCGGCGTTCGCGATTCCCGCGCTTGCCAGTTCCCAGGTGGGATCGTCGTCGAGCGAAAGCAAAAATCCCTCGGGACGCGGTCCCTGATGCGTGTGCGCATCGTTGAAGCCGGGGACGACCACGCGCCCGCCGGCATCGACGCGTTTCGTGCGGTCGCCGGCCATTGCCGTCACCTCGGCGTCCGTGCCGACGGCGACGATGCGGTTGCTGCGGATGGCCACCGCTTCCGCCACGCGGTGTGCCGGGTCGCCGGTGAAGATTTTGGCGTGATGAATGATCAGGTCGGGAGGGTCATCCGCCAGCGCAAAAAGAGGAAATACGAAAACGACCGCGGCGAGCAGCGCACGTTTCATGATGGACCTCCGGATGCGCCGAAAGTCTAGCTTAGATGTTGTCGACGATCACCCGTCCGAACTCGCTCGTGGAGACTTTCGTCGCCCCTTCCATCTGGCGCTCCAGATCGTAAGTGACCTTCTTCTGGGCGATGGTCTTTGCGATTGCGTTCTCGATGGCGTCCGCTGCTTCGGTCCAATTCAGATGCCGCAGCATCATCACGCCGGAGAGAATCAGCGAACCGGGATTGATCATGTCCTTGTCGGCGTACTTCGGCGCCGTGCCGTGCGTGGCCTCGAAGATGGCCACTTCGTCCGATTCGTTCGAGCCCGGCGCGATGCCGAGTCCGCCGACCTGCGCGGCCAGGGCGTCGGAGAGATAGTCGCCGTTGAGATTGGTGGTGGCGATGACCGAGTACTCGCTCGGCCGCAGCAGCACCTGCTGGAACATCGAGTCGGCAATGCGATCCTTGATGACGATCCTGCCGCCGGCGCCATCCGGCCCGACCTCGGATTCAGGAATGGTGACGTCGCCGAACTCCTCGCGCGCAAGTTGGTATCCCCAGTCTTTGAACGCCCCTTCCGTGAACTTCATGATGTTGCCCTTGTGCACGAGCGTGACCGAGTCGCGCTTCGAGGCGATGGCGAACTGGATGGCTTTGCGCACGAGCCGCTTGGATCCGAACTCGGAGACCGGCTTGATGCCGATGGCCGAACCTTCGCGGATTTTTGCGCCGCCGCGGCGCTCGATGGAGTTGATGAATCCGATGATGCTGCGCGCGCCGTCGGAGTCGGCCGGCCATTCGATGCCGGCGTACACGTCTTCGGTGTTCTCGCGATAGATGACCATGTCGACGTTCTGCGGCCGCTTCACCGGCGAAGGAACGCCTTCGAAGTAACGGACCGGCCGCACGCAGGCGAAGAGGTCGAGCACTTGGCGCATGGTCACGTTGAGCGAACGGATGCCGCCGCCGACCGGTGTCGAGAGCGGGCCTTTGATCGAGACGCGATAGTGCGCCAGCGCGTCGAGCGTGGCCTGCGGCAGGTATTCGCCGGTCTGCGCATTGGCCTTGTCGCCGGCGAGCACTTCGTGCCAGTGAAACTTCTTCTTGCCGCCGTAGATCTTCGCCAGGGCGCCGTCGAGGACGTATTTGGTGGCGCGCCAGATGTCGGGGCCCGTGCCGTCGCCTTCGATGAAGGTAATGATCGGATCGTCGGGGACGACGATCTTGCCGTCGCGATAGTCGATGCGTGTACCTGATTGCGGCTCTGTCATAGCGCCGGAGTCTATCGAAAAACTACGTGGCAAGCAGTGACCGGAGAAGGGTCAGGTTTTTGCGGTCCGATTCGTGCTCGACCGGCTTCGGAGTCTCCAGCAGTTTCGGGATGCCGCGGAAGCGCTCGTCGTTGAGGAGAAGGCGAAATGCCTCCACGCCGATCTCGCCCTCGCCGATGTGCTGATGGCGGTCGACGCGCGAACCAAGCGGCTTCTTCGAGTCGTTGAGATGAAAGCCGCCGACGTTGGCGATGCCGACGTGCGCATCGAGCGCCTCCATGGTCCGCTCATAGTCGTCGCGATTGCGAAGCTCGTATCCCGAGGCGAACACGTGGCAGGTATCGAAACAGACGCCGACGCGGGCTTTGTCGTCGACCAACTTGATGATCCGTCCCAGCTCTTCGAACGTGCAGCCGAGACAGGAGCCCTGTCCTGCCGCCGTCTCCAGCAGCGTCACGACCTTGTGGCTTGGAATCGCGGCGTGAATCTGATCGAGCGACCGCGCGATCTGTTCGATGCCAGCATCGACGCCCGCGCCGAGGTGGGCGCCGGGATGGAAAACGACGGCGTGAATGCCCAGCCGCTCCGCACGATCGAGCTCGTCGATCATCGCGTCGATCGACTTGCGATGAAACTCGGGTTTGGTGGTGGCGAGGTTGATGAGATACGAGGCATGCGTGAGGATCGGCCGCACGGTGCGCTTGCCGGCGAAGAGCGCGATGTCCTCGTCCGACATCGTCTTTCCCTTCCATTGATTGGAGTTCTTGGCAAAGAGCGCGATCGCCGAGGCGTTGATCTCCGTGGCGCGATCGAAGACGGTGTGCAACCCGCCCTTGGTCGAGATGTGCGCGCCGAGAAGATCGCCGTGAGAATCGGGGAAGGCGAAGCGGGTCATGGAGGAGAAGGAACGCGGCTACCCTACCTGTCATTCTAAGAAGGTACATTTCCCGCCTGATCGCTGAACGCGCGCGCGTAGAGCAGGCATCCCTGCCTGCAACCGGTGGGCGTCCTCGCCCGACGGTGTTTTTCGTGAACGATCGTGCTCAACCTGACCGACGGGCGAGGACGCCCGTCGGGAGCAGGCGGGACGCCTGCTCTACTACTGCAATCGAAAATTCACCGTCACCGTGTAATAGACATCGATCGGCTCGCCGCGATACGTGGCCGGGCGGAAGTGCCAATCGCTGACCGCGTCTTTCGCCGCATCGCCAAGGCCGTACGGGAGATCCTTGATCACCTCCACGTTGTCGATCGTGCCGTCGCGGCGGACGATGCCGCGCACGACCACCGGCCCCTGAATCCCGGCGCGGCGCGCGATCATCGGATAGCGCGGCACCACGCGGTCGGTCTCTTCCGGCTGCGTTCCTCCCGGCGGCACCGCGGAGTAGACGCCACCATTGTCGGTGGCCACGTGAACCTGCGGCGCTGGCTCGACGGGCGCCGGCGTTGCCGTCTCGGTCGGAACGGGCGACGTAGCCGTGGCCGATGGGGACGCGGTGTCGGTCACCGTCGTGTCGGTGTGCACTTCCACCTGGCGCGTGCCGGCGGAGCTGACATCGATGGCGTCGACGTCGGCGTAGGCGATCTGATTGTCGTGATCGATGGCGTAAAAATCGTGGTCGCGCGTGTAGACCTTGACCTGCGTCTCCGCCGACAGCTCGCCGATGATCGGGTAGAAGATCCCCGGCCCGGCGTAGAGCGGCGTGCGCGCGCTGACGAGCGCATTGAGTGCCGGCAGCTTGCGGATGGTCTCGTAACGCTTCAGGCGGCGCTCGCGCTCCGAGGTGCGCTCGAGCGAATTGCGCTCGGCCCAGCCGGTCATGCCGTCATCGTCCTGCACGCGAACCCAGGCGCCGCGATCTTCGAGGACGATCAGCCTCTCGCCATTCGCCGCCGTCGCCACGACCGGCGCGTTCGCGGTCGGTTGCGTGCGCATGCGCAGGCGGAGTGAGAGAACCGAAAGCGTCTCCGACGATTGCGGCGGCGTTTCGTCCTTCTTCCCGCTGCGCAGAATCAGGAGCGCCAGCAGCGCGAAAAAAATCACGCCGAGGATGATCACGATCGTGAGTCCGCGCGTGTGGCGGGTTTGAGCGTCAGGCATCGCGCGTTATCGCTTCATCAACACGTACATGATCGCCTTCTGCACGTGCAGCCGGTTCTCAGCCTCGTCATAGATCACCGATCGCGGCGAGTCGATGACCTCGGATGCGACCTCTTCGCCGCGATGCGCGGGGAGGCAGTGCATGAAGATGGCGTCTTTCTTGGCGAAGGACATCACGCGGTCGTTGACTTGCCATCCTTCGAAATCCTTCTGCCGCTTCTGTGCTTCGGCTTCCTGGCCCATCGAGGCCCAGACGTCGGTGGAGACGACGTCGGCATCGCGGACGGCTTCTTCGATCGAAGTGGTGACGACGACTTTCGTCCCGGCGTGATCCGCGTCCGCCTGCGCTTTGGCCACGACCTCGAAGTCCGGTGCGTATCCGGCCGGCGTGGCCACGCCGATGTGCATCCCCACTTTCGGCGCGCAGAACATCAGCGAGTGGGACATGTTGTTGCCATCGCCGATGTAGGCAAACTTGCGGCCCTTCAGATCGCCGAGGTGTTCCCAGGCGGTGAAGTAATCAGTCATCGCCTGCATCGGATGCGAAAGGTCGGTGAGCCCGTTGATGACCGGCACGCTCGCGTACTCGGCCAGCTCGGTCACCGTCTTGTGCGCAAACGTTCGCGCCATGATGCCGTTGACGTAGCGGGAGAGAACCTTGGCCGTGTCGTAGATCGGCTCGCCGCGCCCGATCTGGATGTCGCGCGAGGAGAGGAACAGCGCGTGGCCGCCCATCTGAAACATCCCCACTTCGAAGGAGACGCGGGTGCGGGTCGACGATTTCTCGAAGATCATGGCCAGGGTCTGGCCTTTGAGCGCGTCGCGGTACTTGTCCGGATTAGCCTTCATGTCGCGCGCGATCTCGAAGATCTCGCGGACCTCATCGGCGCTGTAGTCGTGGATTTCGATAAAGTCTTTGTGCTTCATGGCGCCGCGCATTGTATGGCGTAGCCGCCGTCGCGCTCGACGATGCGGCCTTCTTCGATGAGCTTGTTGAGATGCGCGGTGATCTGGATTTCTGCCGCGCCGTGAAGCCGTGGATCGAGATCGGGATAAATCCGCTGCCGCATGGCCGTGGCCGAGATGGCGCCCTTGGCGATGCTGTTCAGCACCTGCTGCTCGCGCTCGAGCCGGTGCGCAATATATTGCTCAAGTAGGGTGGGGGCATCCTCGCGCGTCGGTCCATGCGCGGGAAAGATGCGCTTCGGGTTGTGCGCGAGGAGCTTGCGCAGCGAGGCGATGTACTCGCGCATCGAACCGTCCGGAGGAAAGATGGCGGTCGTCCCCTCGCCGAGGACGGTGTCGCCGGTGAAGAGATCGCCGCTACTCGTGAGGAAGCAGACATGCTCGCTGGTGTGGCCGGGCGTGCCGATCACTTTGATCGTCTCGTCTTCGATTGCGATCATCTCGCCATCGCTGATCCGCTGGTCGACGACGTCGTCATCGAGCACGCCGTGCGGCGCGAGGATGCGCGCTCCGGTGGCGCGTTTGAGCGGAATCGCGGCCGGCGCATGGTCGCCGTGGCGATGCGTGATCAGGATCGTGCTCAACCTCGGCATCGCGGCGCGAATCGCTTCGACATGCGAGTCGATGGCCGGACCGGGATCGATCACCGCGGTCTCGCCGAGAAGATACGTTCGCGTTCCGCTCAGCGTGAACGCGCCAGGGTTCGGAGCGGTGATGTCGCGAATGATCACGGCAGGATGATTTTCTTCTTCCCATCTTCGACGACGAGCACCGGCCGCGTGGTCGCGATCTCCGCCCCTCGGCGGGATGCGAGCAACTCCTCGGCGGAAGAAAATCCGGCGATGGCTTCGAGGTTCTTCAGCGTCGGAAAGACGATCTGCAATTTTTCGATCGCCTCGGACGGCGCAATCCATCTGACCTCGACCGCTTCGACGTTTTCCGCCGAGGCGATTGCGTCGTGGCCGGCGATGGCCAGGAAGAAATAGGTGTCGAAACGTTTCGGTACACCGATGGGCGTGATCCAGCGCGAGGTCCAGACGAGTTTCTCGAGATCGATTGGCGATTCGCGGACGAGCGATGCGAACGTCGTCTCACCAGCGAGCAGAGCGCGGCGTTTTTCCTCGGGATCTTGGAGCTTCGCTCCCAGCCAAATCCCGCTCTCTTCGAACAACTCCCGCGCCGCCGCGACCCGCATCGTGCCGAGCTCCGTTCCATCGCCGAGGTCGCGGTCGGTCCCTTCGACGACGCCACCGGGAAAGACCCACGCATCCGGAACGAAGGTCGATTTCGAGTTGCGCCGGATCATGAGCACTTCCAGCGGCGAATCGCGCAGCAGAATCACGCTCGCGGCAGGGATCGGCGCCACATCCGCCGCGTCGCCGGCGCCGCGCGGAAGCTGGCGATCCGAAACATCGTGAGAGGTGCTCATGTCAGCACTTGCCCTGCCATCCAACCCATTCTTCACCGCCGGGGCCGCGCTCCTTTTTCCAGATCGGGACAGTCTCCTTGACGCGATCGATCATCATCCTGCTCGCGGCAAATGCCTCGGCACGATGCGGCGATGCGGCGACGATAGCGATGGACGAATCGCCGACGACGAGATGGCCGAGGCGGTGAACGACCGCGATGGCCACGTCCGCGAACTGGCTCTGAACCTCGTCGACGATCTTCGCAATCTCCTTCTCCGCCATCGGCCGGTAGGCGTCGTAGAAAATCGATTCGACCGATTTCCCCTCGTGGTGATTGCGCACCACACCTTCGAAAAGCACGTACGCGCCGTCTGAGGGTCGCATGACCTGCTTCACCAGCGCCGCGCCGTCGATCGGATGGTCAGTCAGGTAGGAGATGCGTTACCTCCGTTGTCCGGGCGTGTGCGGCGGCCGCGGGTCGGCGGAGACGATCTCGACTCCTGCTTCGCCGCGCCTTCCCGCGCCGCCGCGCCGCGCTTTTTCCATCGTCATCAGAAAGCCGAACGCGTGATCCTTGAACTGCAGGTGCCGGAGCATGTTCCAGTGTTTGCGCACGTACTTCTGCAGGAACTCGAGCACGTGCCCGAGGCTGATGATGCGGCACGGCGGCACCGGCGCGCCGGGCGGGAAAGAGCCGAAGGCGATGAGCCGGATGACGAATCCCGAGGGAAGCTTCGCCGAGCCGTGCGCCAGGAGATCGGCCACGACCTGATCGCTGTCGAGATTCGAATCGCCGAGGCGGCCGATGACCGCCTTCAGCACCTCGGGGTCGCGTGCGCCGCTGTTGATTCCGACGCGCCCTTCCTTCACTTCACCGATGACCATGTCGATCGAGTCCGGCGGCACGCCGAGGCCGGGATCGATGTCGCTCAGATCAAGCCCGCGCGGTGTGCGCTTGCGTGACGGCACGGGAACCGGCGACGGAAGCCCGGAGGGAAAGCGAAAGGCGAGTACATCGATGTCGGTCAGCGTTCGGAATCCGTTCCGTCCTGCCGCCGCGATGATTGGGTATTCGGCCGAGGTGAAGTAACCGTTGAGCTGGAGGTACGCCTGAACGAGGGCAACTGCGTGGTCCATGTCGCAATGATAGTGGCCAGTGGCGCGAATCAAGTGGTCAGTGGCCAGTAATCAGCGATCAGGACTATCTAGCGATCACTGACCACTGACCACTGGCCACTCTCCACCACTTCCCGTAAACTCCCTCCGAATGGCTTCCTACGACTGCACGAAATGTCCGGCGTATTGCTGCAGCTACGACCGGATCATCGTCAGCAAGCGCGACCTGAATCGCCTGGCCAAGCATTTCGGCGTTGATGTCGAGGTGGCCCGCAAGCGATTCACCAAGACCGTGGAAAAAGAGCAGGTCCTTCGCCATCAGAAGGACAAGATCTACGCCAGCGTCTGCATGTTCCTCGATACCAAGGCCCGCCGCTGCACCATCTACAACGCACGGCCGGGCGTCTGCCACGAGTACCCCGACTTTTCCCGATGCGGGTACTACGACTTCCTCAAGTGGGAGCGGATTCAGCAGGACGATGAGACGTTCATCCCGCTGAGCCGCGAATAACGCCGAAATGCGGTGCAAGTAGTTATTTGTTAATCATGCGCATGAGTCGGGTACTAGCCTGCGCCATCGCCGTCCTCGCCGCCCTCCCGGGGTTTGCGCAGAGCGTGATCTCGACCGGGACGATGTCCGAGTCGGTCAACGTCGGCTACGTGATGATCCCGTTCACGGCCCTTGGCGACCACGGAAAGCCGATCACGGATCTGCGCGATGCCGAGTTCGACCTGATGGTCGACGGCTCGCCGGTGCGCAGCGACATGTTCGAGAAGTCGCAGAATGCGCCGGTGTCGTTCACGATCCTGCTGGACGGCTCCGGCTCGATGGCGCTGGCCGGGAAGATGGATTCCGCGCGCGCAGCCATCGGCGCGCTGATCGCCCATCACCGCCCCGGCGACGATTTCGCGCTCTATGTTTTCGCGGAGTCGAAGGCGATCGAGGTGGTTCCGTTCACCGAAAAGCCGGCCGACATCACGAACGCGCTGGCGAAGGTGAAGCCGTACGGCAAGACTGCATTTTTCGACGCGCTGGCCACGATGCCGGAGCGCAGCAAACTCGGCCGTAACCCGTCGCGGGCCATCATTCTGCTGAGCGATGGCATCGACAATGCTTCGTCGATCACCCGCGGCGCGCTGGCCCAGCAGCTTCAGGGCATCTCCGTTCCGATTTACTCGCTTGGTCTGCGGGAGCCGGCAGATCAAATTGACAATCCGAAACGCCAACATCCTCGGGAAGACCTCTCCGACATTGGTCTTCTCAACGAGGTCGCGTCGCTCACGGGCGGAAAGCTCTACCTCGGCAATACGCCACAACAGATCGCGGAAGCCGTCTCCCACGTCGAAGACGACCTTCGCGCGCAGTACCTGATCGGGTTCGCCCCCACCGGAAAGGGTGCGGTAAAGTACCGAACGATTTCGCTCAAGCTCAACGGTCGCGCGCGCGCCGTCCGGGTCCGCGCGGGATACCTCGGCACCGAACCTCCCCTGGTGGCCGCCCGAAATAAACAC
>Ga0157378_10001730_pt1 | contig 19610 bp, 11 predicted proteins | sample M65metaG_FD_115309 | JGI IMG/M metagenome (GOLD analysis project Ga0157378, IMG submission 115309) | Miscanthus rhizosphere microbial communities from Kellogg Biological Station, Michigan, USA - M6-5 metaG | ecosystem: Host-associated > Plants > Roots > Rhizosphere > Soil | place: USA: Michigan...
ACCTGCGAGCTCGCCGTCGCCCTCCACAGCCTGCTCGACTCCCCTCGCGACAAGAGCCTCTGGGATGTCGGCCATCAGGCCTACCCGCACAAGGTCCTCACCGGCCGCCGCGAGCGGCTGCCGACGATCCGCCAGTACGACGGCCTAGCGCCGTTCTGCTCGATCCCCGAGTCCGAGCACGACATCATGGGCGCCGGCCACGCCTCGACCTCGATCGGCTACGCGGTCGGGCTGAAGGAGGCGATGCGGAAGGGGATCGGAACCGACGGCAAAGTGGCGGCGGTGATCGGCGACGGCGCTCTCACCGGCGGCGTCGCTTACGAGGCGCTGCACGCGGCGGGAGGCCTGCAGACGCCGGTCGTGATCGTCCTCAACGACAACGGGATGTCGATCTCACCCAACGTCGGCGCTCTCTCGCGCTACTTCAACCGGATCCGCCTCAACCCGCGCCTCTGGCACGCCCGCGAGGGGGTCGAGGACCGGCTGACGAAGCTGCCGCTCGGCCTCGGCAAACGAATTGAGCGCCTCGGGCCGGAGATCAAGTCGGCGATCAAGGCCTACTGGGCGCCGGGGCTCTTCTTCGAGGAGCTCGACCTCGCCTACATGGGCGTTATCGACGGCCACGACGTGCACGCCCTGCGCGAGGCGCTGAGCGAGGCCTTCGAAGCCGACCGACCGGTCGTCGTCCACGTCCACACGGTCAAGGGCAAGGGCTTCGCGCCGGCCGAAGAAGGCGGCTTGGTGTCAATGGAGGAGTGGCACGCGGCGAAGCCGAAGTCGATCGTCGACGGCCAGCCGGTAGCGAGCGCCCCGAAGGTGATCCCCGTGACCGAAACGGATTCGCCGGAGGGGATCGAGGTGCTCGAGAAGCCGCCCGCCGCCGGCTCGCCGCCGCAGTACACGAAGGTCTTCGCCGAGGCGATGGTCGCCGAGGCGAGGGCCGACGCGCGGGTGATCGGGATCACCGCCGCGATGGCGGGGGGGACGGGGCTGCAGAAGCTCCTCGACGAGCTGCCCGAGCAGTACTACGACGTCGGCATCGCCGAGCAGAACGCCGTCCTGCTCGCCAGCGGGCTGGCGCTGCAGGGGGCGAAGCCCGTCTGCGCGATCTACTCGACCTTCCTCCAGCGCGCCTACGACCAGATCGTCCACGACGTCTGCCTCCAGGGCCTTGACGTCACCTTCGCGATGGACCGCGCCGGCCTGGTCGGCGACGACGGCCCGACCCACCATGGCGCCTTCGACGTCTCCTACTTCCGGCCGATCCCGAACGTGGTCGTGATGGCACCGCGTGACGAGGCGATGCTGGTCCACATGCTGCACACCGCGATCGCCCACGACGGCCCGGCAGCGCTGCGCTACCCGCGCGGGGGGGCCGAGGGGGCGGAGCTGCCGGCGAAACCACGGCTGCTGCCGATCGGCAAGGGCGAGGTGCTGGCGGAGGGAGTGCGGGTGGCCCTGCTCGGCTACGGCTACGGCGTTGCCGTAGCCCGCGAAGCCGCGGAGATCCTCGAGAAGCACGGGCTGCGACCGACCGTCGCCGACGGGCGCTTCGCTAAGCCGATCGACGGGGAGCTAGCCGAGCGCCTCGCCCGTGAGCACGAGCTCGTGGTGACGGTCGAGGAGAACGTCCTCCCCGGGGGCTTCGGCTCAGCGGTGCTGGAACACCTCGAGGACGCCTTCGCCGAGGCGCCCGGGGAACGGGCGCGGGTCCTGCGGATCGGCCTGCCGGACGCTTACGTCACCCACGGCAAGCCGGCGCTGCTCCGCGCCGAGGTCGGGCTGACCGGCGAGTCGGTCGCCGACCGCGTGCTCAGCTCCCTCCCCAGCGCGCAGCCGGCACTGACCCCGAGTTAAGTGACCTAATCATTTTTGACGATTGATTCAAATGGCGCAATCGTTTAGCCTGCGCCAGTCTCTCCGGTGAGGAAGCAGGCGATAAGCCAAGCGCTTCTGGGGGAAAATCACCAGGGGAGGGGAGACGCGCTCTATATGTGTGGATCCGCTTGGGGAATCGGATCTCTCGCGCCCGCCGCTTAGGCCGGGGCGCGAGGCGCGTCCGTGACGGGTTTCCGTAACCCGGCAAAAGAAAGGGCGCCCGCCGTAAGGCGGGCGCCCTTTCTACTTCAGCGAGGGTTCGCTATTACTGGTGTTCCCGAACGTATGAGGCGGCTCCGAGGTAGCTGGTACCCCCGAGAATCGCGGTGTTTTTGCCGGCCGCCGACGGCGTGCCGAGGATCGAGTCGACGAACGGATCGACCGCCCAGGAGAACAGGATGCCTCCGCAGCCGTTCGCGCCAGGCGCCGAGAACGAGTTGTCGACGATTCTGTTGTCTTTCTGCAGGAGGATCAGGAAATTTTCCAGACCTTCGAATTCACCCGGGGTGCCGGAGATCGGCGTGTTGGGTGGCGGGGGCGAGGTCGTCCCGCTGGTCAGGTTGAGTTTGATCGGGTTCGAGTTGGACCCGATGTAACAGTTGCTGCCCAGGAACGGGTTGCTCAGCTTGACTTTCACCGGCATCCCAAGAGCGGTGCCGCTGCCAACCAGCAGGTTGCCCGGATTCAGTTTCACGGACGAAGCCGGTCCAGCGAGTTCCACCGTCGCCTGGACCCCGGTGAACCCGTTGTTGATCGTTTCGTTGAACAGGTCGCGCAGGATCGACGGCCACCAGGTGGGCGCGGTGATGCCGAGCAGGCCTCCTGGTACCGGCTGGGCGGTTTTCGAAAGCGTCTGCCCGTCAGTCGGAGCGTAAAATTCCTGGGCTCCGAGGAATTCTTCGGGGTTGACGATGTGGGTGCCGCCCTTGAGGATCACCGGGTTGACGATCGGCACCGTTTTGTTGCCCACGGTGAACGAGCCGCTGGTGGATTCTGCGTACACGCAGAGGTTTACCGCCGTATTGGCAGCCGGGCATTTGTTGAAGCGAACCCACGGGCCGGTGAGTTCGGCTGATGCGGACGAGGCGGGCACGAGCATCACAGCAAGCGCAGCCACGACCAGGAATAGTCTCTTCATGGACTGGTCCTTTCGATTGTTGGCGCCGAGATCTCTCCCTCCCGGCCGCTGGAACTCCCTGGTTCCAAGTGAAGCCCTTCTACCAAACAAGAATCCCTGTGGCGCTGTTAGGGAATCTTTCGGTGGCTTCAGCCCGCTTCGGAAGCGCCCTCATGCCCGCGCCACCTTTTCGCGTGTGTACTTTCAAGCCAGGTTGCACGACGCTTCACGGGGGGTGAGGGGAAGGACAAGGTCGAGCGACGCCGCCCAACAGAAAACGCCCCGGCGGGGGAGCCGGGGCGCTTCTGGGGTTACTACAGGGAGGAGAGATCTGGGGGAGGGGAGAGGCCGCGCGAGGTTTGGCTCTGCAAGACAGGGGGTCTTCCGGTTGTCGCCGGTTGAATCCGGCCAAGCAGGTTGCCAACTGGCGCACTGCTGGCGCATCAGGGAACTGGCGAGACCTCTAGCGATCTGCGGCTTCCGCTGCCATCCGACTCCGCATTTCTTCTAGCCGATCTTTCTTCTCAACGTGCTTCAACGCCTCATCAAGCACTTCTACGCCCTCCTGCAGACGACCACGCTCTGCAAGGAAGACAGCGAGGTTCTTCGCGAAAGGTTCATTGGTCGGCTCCCGATCTACAGCAGAACCCAGCAATTGCTCGGCGAGGCTGTCTTCGCCTCTGAAGGCAGCAAGAAGTCCCTTCAGGTTGTCGAGCCCGGCCAGCAATACGAAATCTGGCTCCGCTAGCTCCTCTGCACGGACAGCACAGGACCGAGCAGCCTCCCGGTCCCCATGGCTAAGAAGCAGATGACCCGCACGAACCAAGGTGCCGAGGTCAGTAGGAGCTAGCTCGACAGCCCTGGAAGCTTCTTTGGTCACGTCATCCGGGCGCAGCGCGGTGAGAACCGAAGCGTGGAGCAAGCGTAGTTCGGGGTCCTCGGGGAACCGCTGTATTGCCTCTTCCAAGAACTCTGAAGCTTGATCCGGGTCGCGCCCGACCTTTCGCATCTCCCGGCCCTGGGCAATTGCCGCGGCGAGCTGCTTCTTCTCTCGGTTTTTCCGAAAGGCCATCATTTCCTTAGTTGAATCCGGCCAGGCAGGCTGCCAACTGGCGCACCGCGACGAGGCGGAATGAGGGAATGCTTCAGCTAAGAGGGAAGGGCCAGGATGCGCTCTCGCAGCTGCTCAAGGTCATTCTTGTCGGTGGCGATTTGAAGAGCCGCGTCGATTACCTCTAGAGCCTCCTCCTGTCGATATCGCGCTGCCAGGAACATTGCGAGGTTGACCGCGAAATTTGAATAGGTCGGGTCTTCGTTCATTGCCAGACGTAGGCATTCCTCAGCGAGATCATCCTTGCCTTCGCGTGCAGCGATGCGTCCCTTCAGGCTTCTCAGACCCGACTTCAGGACGAAATCGGGCTGCGCCACCTCGCTCGCCCGCGCGGCGCATGATCGGGCCCCCTCAACGTCTCCCTTCCCAATGAGCATGTGGCCAGCTCGAACTTGGGTGCCAGGGTCCTGGGGGGCAAGCTCGGCTGCTTTAACGGCTTCCGCGATCACATCGTCAGGCCGGAGCGAGAGGAGGACCGCCGCTTTGAGCAGCCGAAGTTCGGGACTTCGAGGAAATTTCCGAACTGCCTCCTCGAGGAATTCCAAGGCCTGCTCCGGGTCGCGCCCAAGCTTCGACAGCTCTCGACCGCGAGCGATGGCGGTAGCTAATTCCTTTCTCTTCCTTCTTTCTCCGAGCTTCATGCTTCTCCCCGTAGGGCCGCCAACAACCTCCCGATCAGCGCGGCGACTTGTGCCCATCGCGGACCATTGCCGAAGGGATTCTGGGGGTTGCTTCCTGCGGAAGTATCGAGTTTGTCAGCGAATTGTGCAGCTTCCGTTCGCTCTTGGCCGGCAGAGCCGATTTGCGTTTCTCGTTCCCAGGGATCTACCCGAGGTTCAAGGCAAGGTTCGTCGGCCGAGTCCTCGCCGTCGGTAGCTTCGGCAGCAAGCCAACCGGCGAGCGCCGCCCCGGCAAGTGCGCCGACTTCGACAACTCCGCCGGCCGCAGCCCCGGGCACGCATCCTCCCAAGGGATCGACAACCTCCCCTGCGGCGCATCCGCCGCCGATCAACTCACCGGCCAGACCAGCTGCATCGACCCGGTTCAGTGGGTTGTCGAGGGCGTATGAATACGGTTGCTGGGTCTGCTCCTCAATCGGATCACGGGTGAGGAACTGTCCCGTAGCCGGGTCATAGAACCGCGCCCTCAGGTATTGCAGGCCGGTTTCGGTGTCGGTGTATTGGCCTCCAAAGCCGAGCGGCGTGGTCGCGGTGCCGGTAGTGCCTTCCGGTCCGCCGTACGGCGTATAGCTGAAGCTCGCGGCGGCTTCGCCGCTTTCCCCGGTCAGCAACCGCGTTGAGCCGAGCTGGTCATGGTGCAGATAGCTCGGGGCTTCTTCTGCGCTGACCTGCTCGAACGGGAGGCCGCCCGGGCCGTAGAGGTAGCTGCTTTCGCCGTCGTCCAGAACCAACGGAAGCGAGCTGCTGAGATCCCAGGCGAGGTGGCGGGTGACCAACCCCGTGGCCTTGGAGGCCAGTAATCCCATGGCGTCATAAGACAGGGCCTGGGAGATCCCGGGCACTTCTCCTTCTTTGGGCCTCGTGATCGAAGTCAGCTTGCCCGCCTGGTCGTAGCCGTAGCTCGTCGCCGGGCCGCTGCTCGGAGTCGCTTTGGTGCGCTCGCCTAGGGCGTCGTAGCTGTAGGTGAGGCCGGTACCCGCTTCTAACTGGCTGGCTGCGTCGTAAGAGTTGGTCGAACCGATCCCTTGGAGGAGATTGTTCCCGGGGTCGTATTCGAAGCCTTCGGCGCCAGCTTCGACCAGACGGTTGTTTTCGTCGTAGTCGAAGCCGAGAAGTTCTGAGCCAGGCAACCCATTGCGGGCTTCTTCTTCAACCTGCCCGAGCACGTCGCGGGAGTAGGAGAGAGAAGCGAGGGTTTCGCTGCCGCTCTTGAAGTCCACGGCGCTGATTCGAGAGGCCGGGTCATAGCTGTATTCGTCGGTGTCATCGCTGCTCGCCGGAAAGGTAATCGCGGTGAGGTTTGAGTCGGCGTCGTAGGCGAAGCTCGTTTTCCCGCCGAGCCAATCGGTGACGCTTGCCAGACGCGCGGCGCCGTCGAAGGCCCGCGTGATTTCTTTGCCGTTCGGATAGGCGATCCCGGTGAGCTCTTCGGCAAGGTCGTAGCCGTATCCGACGATGTCGCCGTGACCGTTTTCGCTTCTGGTCAGGCGGCCGAGCTGGTCGTAGGAGAAGCTCGATTCCCCGGTGCCGTCGACCATTTTGGTGAGGTTGCCGTCGGCGTCGTAGTCGAAGGCCGCGTCGGCGGTTGCTTCTTCGGAGTAGTCGATCGCCGAGGGTCGGTCGGCGGCGTCATAGGAGTAGCTGGTTTCCAGTTTGGCGGGATCGACGACCGAGATCAGGTTGCCGGCGTCGTCGTAGCTCTTGACCGTCTTGCGTCCGAGGGGGTCGATCGTTTCGACCGGCTGCTCGAGGACGTTCCGAACGTAGGACGTCGTGTGTTCGTTGGCGTCGGTCGTGCTGACGACATTTCCCGCGCCGTCGTAGGAGGTTTCGAGCGTTGCCCCGTTTGGCTTTTCGACTTTCGTCTGCTCGTCGTCTGCGTTGTAGGCGTAGCTGGTCGTGTGGCCCTTGGCATCGGTCAGGGTTGCGAGGTTGCCGTTGCCGTCATAGCTGTATTCGGTCGCGTGACCGAGGGGGTCGGTCTCTTTCAGCGGCCGTCCCTGCGGGTCACGTTCGACGCTCGTTTCGAATTCGGCGCTTTCGGCGCCTTCGGCGTTGCCCCGTGCGGAGACGCTTGAGATCAGCCGCGAGTCTTCGTCGTATTCGAAGGTCTTGGTATGGCCGAGCGGGTCGGTTTCGCTGGTCCGGTCGCCCTCGTTGTCGTAGCCGAAGCTCCAGGTCCTTTCCAGCGGATCGGTGACGCTTTCGAGTTGCCCGTGGGCGTCGTAGGCGAAGCTGGTCGCCTGGGTGGCTTCGCCTGGGCCTGGCCGAGAGATGCTTTCGACGTTGCCGTTGCCGTCACGTTTGATCGTCGTCGTCTCGCCCACGGGCGTGGTGGTCGAGATGACTTCGTGGGTCGAGTTGTAGGTCCATTTGGTTTCGTGGCCAAGCGCGTCTTTTTCGCTCGTGCGGTTCCCGGCTTCGTCATAGCCGAAGGTCGTCGTGTGGCCGTTGCCATCGGTTTCGCGGACCAACTGGCCGGCGCCGTTGTAGGCGAAGCTCTTGGTGGTTGCCTCGGGCGTCCCGTAGCCATAGGTGATCTCGAAGGGCTCGTTGTTCGAGGTGAACCACTTGTCGGTTACCGAGCCGGTGGCTTTGTTGGTGACGACGGTGTGGAAGGGGGCGTATTCGAAGTCGAGGGTCCGGCCGGCGGGGTCGGTTTGAGAGACGACGCGGCTGGAGCCGTCGTATTCGTTGATCGTTTTGCCGCCCCGACCGTCGATCACCTGGGTGATCCGATGGGATGCGTCGTATTTGAACTGCCAGCGCGGCCCTTCTTCGCCGGGCAGAGTGACCGCGGTGAGGTTGCCGCCTTCGTAGGCGTATTTGACGACATGGCCCATCGGGTCGGTGACGCTTTCCACTTGGCCGCCAGAGTTGTAGGCGAAGGTGAGGTGCCGGCCGGCGGGGTCGGTCGCCGTTTTCAGGCGCCCCGCTTCGTCGTAGGAGAGCGCGGTTTCATTGCCGTTGCGGTCAGCGGCGCTCAGGAGCCTGCCCGCTCCGGAGAAGCGATATTGCGCCTGCTCCGCGGTGGTGAAGACGTAGCCGGATTCGGGGCTGCCCGTGAGCGTCTCCTTGGCCCAGCTCGGCCCGGAGTAGGCGGTGCCGCTCGTGCGAGCAAAGGGAATGGTGGCGCCGTCTCCGCGAATCACCGTGACCTTGGCGCCTCCTTCTTCTACGGCCAGGTGGTCTCCGTAGCTGGAACCCCAGCCGTAGCCGAAGCTGCCAGGCGCGGTCGCCGCGGCGGCTGATTGGGCACTGTAGGTGCGGGTGAGAAGCAGACCGAGACCGCGGCCTCCGACTTCGATATCGGTCTGGGTCTCGCTGAAATCACCGGTTGCGCATTCGACTGGGTCGCCGCTGCAGCTGCGGTTGCCGAACTTGTTCGTCCCCGCCGTTTTGACTGGATCGGTGATGTCGAGATGGCCGCTCTGCTCGCGAATCACGCCGCTGTTGTTGAAGGGCGCTTCGACCTCGGTCGTCCCGGTGCCCGCCGTCTTCTGGAAGACCCCGGTGTTGAGGAAAAGAGGATCCGCTCCTTTTCCGCCGACCACGATGCCGAGTTCTGAGCCCTCGGTGTTGGCATTGAAGGTGCCCTTGTTTTCGAAGGCGGCGGCGTTTCGCAGTTGCAGATATTTCGTGGGCAGCGTGAGCGTGCCTTCGTTGACAAAGGTCCGTTCTTCCAGTCTGGCTTCCGATGCCGATCCCGATGCTCCGGCCGCGAGGACGGTCCTGCCGCCGCCGCTCATCTTGCTCCCCGCCCAGGCGAGGCTTCCGGTGACTTTCAGGTTCCCCCCACCTTCGACCGGTCCTTTCAAGACGAGATCGGCGGCGTTCACGCTGAAACCGCCTGCGATTTTGAGGGAGCTCATGCTTCCGACCGTCAGAGTTCCTCCGCTAGAGACGACGTCTTCGGCGACAACTTCCGGCCCTTGGAACTGCACCCCACCTACGAGGGTGCTACCGCTGGCAAGCAGGGCAATTTGGTCAGCCTCAAAGTTCAGCTTGCCCGATGCGGCTTGAACCGTGCCGTAGTTCGCTAGGTCGGCCCTTACGGTGGTGGTGCCGGTCCCCGACGACTTGCGAATCGTCCCACTGTTGATCAGAAGTGCGCCGAACTCGGCAAAGGGATGGATGATCCCCGTTTCTTCTCCTTCGGCGTTCAACGTCAGAGTGCCCGTGTTTTCGAGGATCGCGGTGGACCTCATCGACAGGTAGTTGCCGCTCAGCGACAGTGATCCGCCGTTCAGCAGAACCCGTTCGTTGATCGTCACATCGGAGACCGTCCCCGTTGAGCTTGCAAGGAGATCCGTGGTTCCGGTTCCCGCCATCGATCCGCCCGTCCAGGTGAAGGTGTTCGAGACGTCAAGAGCGCCGGCGCCTTTCAGCGTCCCGCTGCTTTGACTGAACCCGGCCGCGGTGGCCACGAAGCCCGATTCGATCGAGAGCGATCCGCCTCCAAGCATCAGGGTGCCGCTGGACATGGTGAAGTTCTGTGCGGTGACCGCTGGCCCTTGCAGCTTGATAACGCCCCCAAGGACGCTTTTCGACTTGAGAGCTACCGGTTCGGACGACGTGGGGAAGACGATCGAACCGGATTCGGCGTTGAGGCCACCTGAGTTTTCAAGGCCGACCTTTATCTTGGTTTCGCTGCTCCCCGAGGACTTGCGAATCGTTCCGGTGTTGACGATGAGCGGAGCTGCTCCGACGTTGTGGACGATGCCTTCGGTGCTTTCAGTGTCGACGATGAGAGTGCCCGAGTTTTCGAGTCGGGAGCCATTCGACATGGAGAAGTAGCCGCTCGGAATCGAGAGAGTGCCTTTGTTGACGAGCGTTCTTTCGTTCAGGGTCGCGTTCGACATCGATCCCGTCGCCCCTGAGAGCAGCACCGTTGAGCCGGTTCCGCTCATCGAGCCGCTGCTCCAGGTGAGCGCGTTGGAGACCGTCAGGGCGCCGCCGCCTTTGAGGTTTCCGCTCGCGATGTTGAGGCCCGAAACGGTTGCGCTGCAGCCGGTTTCGACGGAGAGGGTGCCGCTCAGCGTCAGGGTGCCGCTGGGCATGGAGAAGCTCTGAGCGGTGACCGCAGACCCGGTTGCTTTCACCGATCCTTCGAGCGAGCTGCCGGTCGTGAGCGTGAGGGGTTCTGAGCTTGAGAAGGCGAGAGTCCCGGTTTCCGCCTTCACCGACCCCCGATTTTCGAAGCCGACCTTGATGTTGGTCGTGCCGGTTCCAGAGGTCTTGCGGACGACGCCCGTATTGATGATGAGGGGGTCGGCGCCGGTGCCATGAACGATGTTTTCGGTGCTTTCCGTATTAGCCGTGAAGGTGCCTGCGTTTTCGAGCCTCGAACCGTTCGACATCGAAAAGTAGCTGCTCGGCAGTGACAGCGTCCCGTTGTTGACCAGGGTTCGTTCGTTCAGGACGACCCCGGTCATCGATCCGCTCGCACCGGACGCGATGACCGTTACGCCGGTTCCCTGCATCTGCCCGCTGGTCCAGTTGAGCGTCTGGGTGATGCGAAGCTTGCCGGGTCCGGACAGCTTGCCCGAGCCGCTGATCGTCAGGATCGGGATGGTCGATTCGCCTTCGCTCGGGGGTCGTTTCAGTTCGAGCGACGAGCTTGAGATCAGAATGCTGCCTTCGCCCTGGACCACCGCCGCCTGGTTGGTCGAACTGGATTTGACGGTCTTCCCTGCGCCGATGCAGGCGACATCGGTCGCCCCGGGAACGTGTCCGGCCGACCAGTTGGAGGCGGTTTGCCAGGTGCTTTCAGTTGGCCCAATCCAGGTATCGGTGCATTCGGCGGCAGAGGCGGCGGCGGGGAAGATGAGACCAACTAAAAGGACGACTGCAAGTCCAAGGGCCCCGCGGTACTCGCCTACTCCAAACCAGGATCTAGCGTTTCCTCCGTGCTGCCCTGCTTTCACGAACTCCTCCGATCGAATGTTGGTATTGGGTAAGGACCGGGTTCGCGGCATGGCAGCAAACCGTGTCTCGGTCAGGTGTGAAGGCATGGACGGCGCCCCGAATGGGTGGCCTCCGCAACTCCTGCGCCTCGCCGAGAGCCGATTGAATACCACGGCTATTCGGAGCGATCAAACGCATGGGTTGCGCTTGATCAAAAAGAGCTGCGTTCAATGCTCCCTGGGGTTTATGGCCGGAGCCGAACGCAGACGCACCTACCGAGTTGGTTCTGGACGTTTTGGTTCTGTGGCCCGACGATCCGGCGGTGAATCAAGTTGCCGTCTTCGGCCGCCGACTACGAGAAGTGCGCCTCGAGCGGGAATGGACGCAGGAGGACTTGGCCGACCGGTCGGGCCTCACGTCGGTCCAAGTGTCGCGCATCGAGCGAGGAGTCCGCGAGGTCAGGCTCACGACCCTACTGCGGCTAATCGCCGCGCTAGAGGTTTCGCCTGACCGAGTGCTGGGAGGGCTCTAAGTCATACCGGGTTCCCGATCTCGGTCTTTGCTGTTCGTTCCCAGGCCGGCCAGCTGCCGCGAGCAAACATCTTGAAGGAGCTGATTCTGGTGGCCTTGCGCCGCCAGTTCTTCGCGCTCGGCCGCTTCGTCGCGCTCTGCCGTCTTCGCTCTCTCCTGCAAGCGCGACAGCGCGCCCCGCAGGACCTCAGGCGGGGCCGTCAACACAGCCTCTCTGCTCTCCTCTCCCCAACCCAAGTCCTGAGCCAGACGAAGAAGATCGGAAAATTCGCGGCTTAGGCGTTCGGCCAGATCCCAATCTTCGGCCTCGATCGCGATGTAGACGTCGTTGATTCCGGTCAGCCGCACGATGAGGCTGCGGTAGAGAGCATCTCGCTCGTCAGGGGTGAGAATTTGGGGGGTCATCATGGTCGGTGAAGATTGCGGCCCGGCCACTCACCCCAGGACACCACCAGTCCGGATGTCCCTATCTCGGGTGAGCGCTCGACCGACTGCTGCCCGAGTGCGACGAATGGGGTGAACTTTCACCCGAGGCACTCTGTTTGCCGGGCAGGCTCTTGAGGAGGACTAAATTCTGCGTGGGGCCGCTCCGATGGCAAGCATCAGAAGCTCGCCGATGTCAGTTGCACGAAAGGAGATGCCCCGCTCCCGCGTCGCCGGGCTCGCCACTTTTACGGCTCCGAGGCGCTCCAACACCCGGACGTGGTAGCCCACTTCGCTGAGCGTTGCCTCCCCGCCGGCTTGCTCGATCTCACGGAGCGCCTCGCCCGAGGTGAGGCTTGTCCGGTCGGCCAGGAGCCGAAGAAAGCGCACCCTAAGGGGGTGGGTGGCTGCCTGTGTCAGACGGCCGTGGACTTTGGGGACCTCGGATTCCATAACAAGGAAGCCAAATTAGGCCGCCCGGTCAGGCTGTTCAAACGCAATTAGGTTTCTAATCCACGGCCCAGGTGCCCACGTCCGATCCTGTCGGCGATTCGAAGGCCGCCAAGTAGACCGTGGCGATGATCGGCTCCTCCCCGGTATTCGCAAGCCTCTGTTTGGCTGCGGCTTGCAACGGCTCAAGATCGTGAAAGCCGGCATCGACTGCCGCAATGACCTGCCTCCAGCCCACCTCATCGAGGATCAGGGGCACCCAGGTGTGATGGCGGTCCGGACGGGCGTCAAAGGTTCCGGCATCCATCGCCTCCCGTACCTGCTCTGCCAGTTGTTCGAAAACTCGCCAGCTAAAAGTGGCGCGGATCGGCTCCGGCACCTCAGACCAAGTGTCGGTCTCGAAGGTCGCCGGCCCCAACGCTCGGTAGAAATGCTCGGTCGCTCCCCGGCGCCGGCCGCCGGTCTCCTCCCGGACCTTGACGAGCCATCCGTCTTCCGCCAGCACTTTGAAGCGGCGATTCACATCGGAGAGTCGGGCCGCGCCCCCGAACTCCTCATAGAAGCTCGATGCGCTCATTTCGCGAAGGTTCAGCTCCTTCACGATCTTGAGGCTCAACGGGTTGCTGAGAACCTTCGCCAGTCTGCCCGGGAAGTGCGACAAGGGAACGCTGCTCGTCTCGGGAGGGCGCGGCAGAATCAGGCCGGAGCGGTTGCGCTGCAAGCGCGGCGAGTCAAAGGCCGCGATCGCCACAGTCGCCTCGATCGGGTCCTCGCCAGAACTCGCAAGGCGGATTCTCGCGTCTGCCTGCTCCTCGAGCAGGGATCTGAAAAGCGCCATCGCCAGATCCAGAATCGCGGTGCGCCCGCGCTCATCGAGAACCAGGGGCGTCCAGGTCAGGTGCCGCTCGGGCCTGGCGTCGAAGGTCCCGGCCTCCAGGGCATCTTTGACTCGCTCGGAGAACTGCTCGAAGGTGCGCCAACTGAACTCGGCCCGGAGCGAGGCTGGGAGCTGCTCCCACAACTCGTCCTCGATGATTGCGAGTTCGGGCGCCCGGTAGAAGTGCTCCACGGCACCCCGGCGGCGGCCTCCGCGCTCTTCTTTGACGAGTCGAAGCCAGCCGTACTCGGCCAGCCGTTTGAAATGACGATTGAGGCGGGCTGGGGTACCTCCACCGAAAGCCTCGAAGAACTGCGACGAGCTCATTTCGCGGCGGAATAACTCGGTGACGATCTTTAACCGGATCGGGTCGGCGAAGACGACGGCGAGCCGATCCAGCCGCGTGGGGGGCTGAGACGTGACCCGCACCTTGGCGGTTGAGTTGGGCACCTCCTGGGTTTCGCCTTTCCTCATCGTTCCCTGAACGAAATGGGTTCCAGGTAGTTATCAGAAAGGGCCTGGTATTCGCGCCTTTTTGCCCCAGTAGCGTTTGCTTTTAGATTCTTTAAGCAAACTAAAAGGGGGTGAGGAGGATGCGGGTCGCAATGACCGGATCGGCTGTGCCGGTTCTTTCCATCACGAAGTCCGGCTAGGTAGGAAGCCGAAACCGCCTCGGCCTTGACGGTCGGGGCGGTCTCTATCTGGTCGCGGCTCTCTATTCCTTGCTCCCCGCATTGTTAATGGCCACTGCTTATGAACGCTCAGAGAACTTACCGCTTTGGTTCTGGAGAACCTAGACTCCTGCTTCCTGTGAGGCTGCGCATTCAGCCTCCCTGGACCTGAGGTGAGGGCCGGCGCTTCATTCCTGCGGCGTCGTTTCTTTTGAACCACGGACGACAGGAAGCCGGAGGGGGACGATGAAGCTGGTTCGAACCGGGACCATGATTCCGATTGGGCGCATTAGTAAGTCCGCATGATGTCTGCCGAGCCGCCTCGTCTGCCGCATGTGGGGCTCGACTCCTTCGGCGAGCCCGAGCTGTCTGAGCTTGACGACCGCTCGGCGCATGTCCTTCGGATGCGTACGGGCATGGTTGATGGAAGATGCCGGACGCTGAAAGAGATCGGCGAAGAACTCGACATCAGCCCAGTTTGGGTCAGGCAGATACAGAGGAAGGCGCTGGCGAGGATCCGAGACGATCGCGAGGCGCAGAGGCACATGGACTCCGCGGATTACCAGCCGCGCCCCCGACGCTCGAGGCCAGCTCATGAAGGCCGCTAGCAGCGCGCTCAGGGCGAAGCCGGGATTCGCAGCGGCCACCTGGAGCACGAGAGGGTGAGGGTCCCATCGAGCAGGCACAGCGCCAGCTTCAACTGCACCGGCAAACCCAGCGCTCGGCCGAGCGTTCCCTCAGCCAGGGGATCGGGCTTTGAGATGCCGGGGCATACACGCCTGTCTGCCCCGGCATAGCCAGGGCTCGGCTATGCCAGGGCATAGCGCTCTGCCCGGGCAATCGAATGCCTGGGCAGAGGACCTTTGCCCGGGCAAACGGATGCCCGGGTTTTGGGGTCGGCAAGGAGCCGAGCCTTCCCACGGAAGGCGCCAGCCCTTCCCCGGGGGGTCCACCCCCTGCCCGGGGTTACCCCCCTTCAAGGCGCTCAGAGTCCCGGCTAGCTTCGAGGCATGGACCGGCGAGACCGACACTTGGCGACCGAGCGTGAGTGATGGCGAAGAAGCTCAACGCCTCTGTTCCTCGGATCGCACTGACGCCGCCCGAGGCAGCTGCCGCCATCGGGGTCGGCCCCGACTACTTCGATGAGCACGTCGCTCCGCACCTGGGCCTGATCCGCCGGGGTCGCAAGCGACTGGTTCCTGTCAGGGAGCTTGAGCGCTGGGTCGCGGAGAATGCCGAAGCGCCGATGCTGGAGCAGCTCTCATGAAGCTTCCGGCGTCGGTCTTGGCCGGTAGATTTCACGGCAACGAAAAGCGGCCCCCAGAACGGCGTTGGCGCGCCGCCGAGGGCCTGACCACAAGGAGACGACACCTCCCTATGGCTGGTTCTCACCTTATGTATGCATGTCCGCGTACGCGCGCCGACCTTCTCCACCAGGAGGGCCGGGTCGATGGCTGAGGGCGTTGTCAGAAGGCACGCTCGAGCCTGTCCGGCGCCGGAGGGCAAACGTTGCCGCTGCAAGTCCGGCTGGGAAGCATGGGTCTATCTCAGTCGCGAGAAGAAGAAGGTTCGTCGCACCTTCAAGACGAAGGGCGACGCTAAAGCGTGGCGAACCGAAGCGCTGACGGCAGCCAGGAAAGGAGAACTGCGCCGAGCACCCTCCGACAAGCGCACCGTGTACGAGGCGCTGGTTGATTTCGTCGCCGGCATGGAAACCGGCGAGGTCCGCCCGAAGAAGAAGGAGCGCTACAAGCCGAACACGATCCGCTCCTACGAGCGTGCCGTGCGCCTCCGATACAAGGACTCCGAACTCGGCGCCTTGCGCCCCTCCGAGGTTCGACGCGCTGACGTTCAGAGCTTTGCCGACGACTTGCTGGCGACCCTCTCTGGTCACAGCGCCAGCAACGTTCTCAACCCCCTCCAGGCGTTCTACCGGCGCGCCATCGACCGCGAAGAGCTGACGAATGAACCGACCAAAGGAATCGATCTCCCTTCCGGCGGGTCCAAGCGGCCGCGGCGGATCGTTGCTCCCGACGAAGCTGCGCGGTTGATCGAGCTGCTTTCTCCTGAGGATCGGGCGCTTTGGGCGACTGCCTTCTATGCCGGCCTCAGGCGGGGAGAGTTGCAGGCCCTTCGCTGCGAAGACATCGACCTCGCCAGGAACCTGATCCACGTCAGGAAAGGATGGGACCAGGAGGAGGGTGAGATCGAGCCGAAGTCAGAGGCCGCAAAGCGGACGATTCCTCTGCTCGCGATCCTGCGTGACTTCCTCGATGAGCAGCTTGTCCGAACGGGGAGGAGCGGCACGGATCGCATATTCGGCCGCGCCGCCGATCAAGTCTTCTACCCGTCCACCATCGACGGGCGGGCCCGGCGAGCATGGAAGGCGTACAACCTCGCCGAGCGGGAAGCCGCCGAGGAGGAGGGGCGCCCGCCCGTCCTCCTGACGATGCTCACCCTCCATGAGTGCCGCCACACCTTCGCGTCACTCCTGATCGACACCGGGGCGAACCCGAAAGCGATCCAGGTCGTGATGGGGCACTCCAAGATCCAGACGACCTTTGACGTCTACGGGCACCTGCTTCCCGGTAGCTACGACGATGTACGGGCACGGATGGACGCTTATCTCGCGAGCGCGGGAACTCCTGACGAAGGGGTTGCGAACACTCTGGTTCGCTGACGCCACTCGATGTAACGGGCAATACTGCCCGCCGTGAGCACCTTCGAGAAAAAGACGATTCCTTTCGGCCGCCTATTCCTTGACACCGAGAATCCGAGGCACGAAGAAGTCACGTCGCAACGAGAAGCAATTGCGGCGCTGGTTGAAAACCAACGCCAAAAGCTCGTTGTATTGGCCAGCGACATCTTGGAGTTTGGCTTAAGCCCAATCGACCGCCTTCTCGTGCTGAAGTCGGGGAGGAACTATGTCGTTGTTGAGGGCAACCGGCGAGTAGCCGTCGTGAAGATCCTCAACAACCTCTCTCTTGTGGAGGGGACGCCTATCGAGAGTCAGATGAAGCGCTTGGCGTCCAAAGGCACCCCTCCGTCCGAAGTTGATTGCGCCGTAGCTCCCGCCCGGAAGGACGCTGAGCATTGGATGGAAAATCGCCATGGCGGCGAGTCCGGGGGCGCGGGGGTGGTTCCTTGGAACGCGCTGGCAACGAATCGGTTCTCACAGAAACCTGGCCGGGAGGCCGGGGCTGCGATTCGTTTCCTTGAAGAGGTTGAAAGGGCCTACCCGAAAAATGAAGTCCTCCACGATCTCATTCAACGTGTCGCAGCAAAGCGGCTCACCACCCTCGGGCGTTTGGTCCTTGATGCCAGCTTCAAGGAACGGATCGGGCTAGCTGAAGAAAACGGTTCGCTGTCGTTCCACTATCCCGCGTCCGCCCTGGAAGAGTTCTTTGAGCATGTTCTTGGCGATTTCGCAGCCGATATTGGCGTCAGCCAGATCAGAACCAAGGAACAGCGAGCGGAATATCTAAGCTCGACGCCCGAGCCCGATCCCGGCATCCGTTCGACTGATGCGACTCCTCTCTCCACTGCGCCGGTCAAGAAACCGAAGCCGAAGCCGAAGCCGAAGCGACCGAAACCAGCACCTAAGCCACCTAGGCCGCTGGATGATCTTGATCTCTCAAGCATGGACCCGAAGACCCAAGCAGTCCTTCGGGAGGTCAAGACCTTGAAGCTAGATCGAACCCCTCACGCTGCTGCTGTGTTGATCCGGGCGATCTTGGAGTTGTCCGTCGACAACTACCTCGCGTCTAAGAACCTAAAGGCTCAGGACAAACTGAGTCAGCGGATCAAGAAGTGCCTCACGAAGCTCGATCCAAAACAGAAGGACGAACGATTCAAGGCGATTCGCGCCGGTCTAGCGGACGGGACGAGTCTCTACGCCGTAGCAACGCTCCATGCCTTCGTTCACAACAAATACTTCCATGCGGACCCAACGACGATTGGCAGCTTTGCGGCCAACGTAGAGCCATTTCTGCAGGCGCTTAACGACGATGTCTAAGGTCCCGCCTCGGTACCTCAGCCCGCTTCGTTATCCGGGCGGGAAGGGCCGGCTATCTAAGTTCGTTGCTCAGCTGTTGGGCGGTCAATCGCCCAGGCCATCCCGCTATGTCGAGCCTTTTGCAGGGGGCGCTGGGGTAGGGCTTCGACTGCTCGTTGAAGAGCATGTAGATGAGATCGTGATCAACGACCTCAATCCAGGTATCGCTGCGTTTTGGCGAGCCCTATTTGAGACGCCAGACGAGCTGTTAGCCAAATTAGATGCTTGCGACGTATCCATCGAAGAATGGCGCCGGCAGCGAGAGATATATCTGGCGGAACCCGAGGACGATGCTGCGTTTGGTTTTGCTCTCTTCTTCTTGAATCGAACGAATCGATCCGGCATTCTGGATGCGCGCCCAATTGGGGGCTATGCCCAAGAGGGGAGATGGAAAATCGACGCCAGATTTGACCGGGATCGGCTCGCTGATCGAATCAAGGTCTTGTCGCGTTACGGAAGCCGCGTCTCCGTACGGGAGGTCGATGGAATCGAGCTAATCGACGAGTTCCTGGGTGATTCGTCCGCCTTCATCTACGCCGACCCGCCTTATCTGGGCAAAGGTGACCACCTGTATCTCGACACTTTGGCTTGGGCCGATCACGTGCGGCTTGCCGAGCTATTGGCTGGCGGAGGGCGGTGGCTGCTGACTTACGACGCCGATCCAAGGGTCACCGACGCCCTTTACGTCGGATGCCGCTGTGCCGAGTTCAGCATGACCCACAGCGCTGCGGTGCAGCATGTAGGCCGCGAGTATGCGGTTTTCGCGCCCTCTCTCAAGGTCGACACTCTGGACGGGCTAGGCGGCACTCAGGCGGCCTTCGTGGCCCCAGCGTAGGAGTCCCAAGCCTGATGCGTGGCCTGACTGGCGCATCAACTGGCGCATCGCCCGGATCTCGCAAGTGACTTCATCAAGCTCCCGCGCGGGGGAAGCGCTGGATTTCGCTTGCTAGAGCCGCCACAACAGAAAACGCCCCGGCGGGGGAGCCGGGGCGCTTCTGGGGTTACTACAGGGAGGAGAGATATGTATCTCTATATATGTGTGGATCCGTGGGAGGTAGGTGAGCCCGGTTAATGTCGAGTGCGTCGCTGTGGGAAGCAGCGAGGCGATATATCGACGCGGGGGTCAACCTTGAAGTCTTGGTCTTGCTCCTTGATCGGTTTCCTCTTGCGAATCCTTGAACAGCGTACGAACGTATGTGCGACTTGTGTGTGAGTGGGGTCACAGATTTGCTGCAATTGACGGACTCTGCGGGTCCCCTACCCGATTTGATCCAGAGGACCAGGTCAAATTCGGTAAGCGGTCCCGCCGAATGTGCCAGTTCTTTCTGAAGCTCGAATAAAAGGCCAGGCGGCGGGGGGCTCGGTAGCGTGTCCGCCGTGAAGAAGTCCCGGATAGACGCGGTTTTGGCCGACCGCGGGATCTTTCCCTCGCGATCCGCTGCGGCCGGCGCCGTACGCGCCGGCGAAGTGCGGATTGGGCAGGACGGGCCGGTGGCGCTGCGGCCGAGCCACCTGGTCGAGCCCGACGCCGACCTGATCGTCGACGAGGGGCCGCGCTATATCTCTCGCGGCGGGACGAAGCTGGAGAATGCCCTCGAGGCGCTAGGGATGGACGTCGCCGGCCGCGAGTGCCTCGACGTCGGCGCCTCCACCGGAGGCTTCACCGACTGCCTCCTGCAGCGGGGTGCTGCCCGCGTGGCGGCCGCCGACGTCGCCTTCGGCCAGCTCGACGTCCGCCTCCGGCAGGACCCTCGCGTGTACGTGATCGAGCGCCTCAACGCCCGGGAGCTGCAGCCGGCTGATCTTCCGTTCGTGCCCTCCCTGGCGACGATCGACGTCTCCTTCATCTCCCTGACCAAGGTGCTGCCGGCGGTGGCGCGGTGCCTGGACCAGGCGGGCGAGATCCTGGCG
>Ga0157378_10001732_pt1 | contig 19592 bp, 17 predicted proteins | sample M65metaG_FD_115309 | JGI IMG/M metagenome (GOLD analysis project Ga0157378, IMG submission 115309) | Miscanthus rhizosphere microbial communities from Kellogg Biological Station, Michigan, USA - M6-5 metaG | ecosystem: Host-associated > Plants > Roots > Rhizosphere > Soil | place: USA: Michigan...
AGAGGCCGAGAACCTCGAGCCTTTCGTCGCCGCCGTCCTCCCCAAGCTTCCCGCTGACGCGCGGGTCCTGATCGTCGACGACAACTCGCCCGACGGTACGGGGGAGATCGCTAAGCGCCTGGAAGGGGAAGAGGAGCGGGTCCGCTTCCTCCACCGCGAGCGCAAGGAAGGCCTCGGGCCCGCCTACATCGCCGGCTTCCGCAAGGCGCTCGCCGAAGGCGCCGGGCTGGTGCTCGAGATGGACGCCGACTTCTCCCATGACCCCGCCTACCTGCCGCGCCTGCTGGAGGCGGCGAAGCGGGCCGACCTCGTGATCGGCTCCCGCTACGTCGAGGGTGGCGGCGTCCGCAACTGGGGCCCGCTGCGGCGGGTGATCAGCCGTGGCGGCAGCGCCTACGCCCGCCTGATCCTCGGGGTCGAGGTCAAAGACCTGACCGGCGGCTTCAAGTGCTTCCGCCGCGAGGTGCTGGAGGCGATCGACTTCGACGCCGTCGACGCCCGCGGCTACGCCTTCCAGATCGAGATGACCTACCGCGCCCTGGAGGCCGGCTTCGAGGTTGCCGAGGTGCCGATCGTCTTCCGCGACCGCGAGGTCGGCAAATCGAAGATGGACAGCTCGATCGTCGGCGAGGCGATGTGGCGGGTGCCGCGGATGCGGTTCGGTCGCCGCCGGTCGTGACCTCAGGTGGGGCGTTGCGCCTGGTGCGAGCGAAGTCCCGAAGGGCGGCCACCCCGACCTGTCTGCCCGCTGCTACGCGGAAGCGTCGGGAACCACTTCGATCCCCAGCTTCCCAGCCGCGGCAAGCAGGCCGGCGTCGAAGGTCGCCAACGGGGCTTCGTTGTTCTGAGCGGCCAGCAGGACGCAGCAGTCCGGCATCTTCAGGCCCACGTCGGCGCGCATCTCGGCCAACCGTCCCGAAGCAGCTGATCCCAGCGGGATCTCTTGCACGTCGAGTGCTACGAGAACAGCTTCTGCCTCTGCGAGGCGGCCCCCGCGGGCGGGGTAGACCAGCACCTCGGCAAGGGTTACCGCACTGACACCCCACGGCTCAGAGCTGATGGTCTTCAACAAGGCTTTGGCCTTGGCGTGATGCTGATCGGAGTCGTTCAGGTGGGCGATCAGGACGCTGGCGTCGAGGACGATCAATCCGGCCAGTCTTCGCGCAGTCGCTCGAGCGCATCCGGCGGATAGACGCCGGTGAGCGCTCCAGCGGTCTCCGCGATCGCCCTCTTGCGCTCCTCCGCTTCGCGCTCGATCGCCTTCTGACCGGCGGCGGCCAGACGAAGCAGCAGTTCTTTCCGGTCGCGAACGTCGGGCCAGCGACGCTGGGCTTTGTCCAGCTGCAGACGCAGGGATCCGGTGTCCGTAAGGGTGTAGCGAGGGCGGGCGGTCGGCACAGTCCTAGTGTAGCACCGGGATCTTGCGGTGCTGCACCTCCGGCAGACGACGGCCCAGCTACTTCCGCCCGATCACCAGGAACTGCTTGCCGAGCAGGCGCCAGGCGGGGGGGGTGCGGAGGTAGAGGGAGGTCAGCCTGCGCGAGGGGGGGAGGCCGCCGCGGAAGGAGTAGGGGAGGTAGCGGGGGATCGTGCGCTCAGGCTCGAAGCCGGCGGTGTAGAGGTGCTCCTCGATCGCCAGGTGGGTGAGGGCGATGATGTGGTCGGCCATGTCCCAGTACTGCTTCGAGGCGTAGCGGTAGTTGGGCCCCATGATCGCGATCCGGCCGCCAGGGGCAGCCGCGCCGTGCATCTTTTCCAGGAACTGGGAGATCGCCTCCTGGCTCGGCAGGTGCTCGAGGAAGTTGGAGACGAAGATGCCGTCGAAGTGCTCGGCCGGCAGCTCGGCGTCCTCGATCTTCGAGGTGATCCGGCGCACGCCGGAGCTGTGGTCGGCCTCGGGGTAGGCGACCTCGTCGACCGCGACCCGCTCCTGGGCCGGGATCGTCTCGATGAACTCGCCGCGGCCGGCGGCGGGGTCGAGGACGCGCTGCGGGGCGCCCATCAGCCCGTAGACGTGGGGCGCGATCTCCTCCCAGACAGCCGCGCGGGCGCCCTGGTCGACGCCGCGGAACCGGAATGAGGAGAGGCGCTCGTAGTTCAGTTCGATCTTCTCCTCGGGGGTGGGCTCAGGAAGCGCTCGAAGATATCGAGCAGGTGGTCACGGATGCGTTGGTGATCAGCCGCCAGGGCTCGGGGACCGCATCGGCCGGGAGCTCGATGCTTCCCCATCCCCCCGATTGCAGACGGGCGATTGGTACGCCGGACCCGGATCCGGCGAACCGCCGCAGCCCAATCAGCGGCGCGCGCGCGCCGCTGACACGCAATCGGGTGGTTCCGGCGCGCAAAGGCACGACAGCGACCCCTCCCATCGGCTGGGTCGTACGGCATTCGGCACCAGCCGCCGGGGGGGAGGCGGCCCGTAGCTGCAGGCCGAACGAGGCCGCGAGCGTCGCGTCGGCGATCACCCGCACTTCCTCGGGCTGCTCCCGCAGCTCCGGCAGGGTGTAGGCGATCGAGCCGTTCTCGCTTGCCGAGTCGAGGTAGGCGCCGGCCGGGATCGCCTGGAAGAGGCCGCCGCCGACTTCGGTCACCCAGGGGCTGGAGGAGATCACCGCGTCGGGGTCGACCCGGTCCCCCGCCAGCTCCAGCATCGCGAACTCTGCCCGGCTCTTGGGGATGTCGGTGCGCAGCACGTTCGCGTCCTTGTCGGCGAACATCGCCCCGACGTTGGCCGGCAGCGGCAGCAGCGCGAGGACGACGAGGACCGCTCCGACCCGGTTGGAGAGCGGCCGGGGGAAGCATTCGACCGCGATCAGCAGGACCAGCACGGCGCTGACCAGCAGGTAGCGGGTGCTCTGGGGCGCCCGGTCGCCGACCGCCAGCAGGGTCCAGTAGGCGACGGCCACGACCACCCAGGCCCAGAACGTCCGCGGCAGGCCGCCGCGGTAGATCCGCACCGCCAGCGCGATCAGGGCGGCGATCGCCAGCACCTTGCCCAAGGTCGTGATCTCGGTCCCGAACGAGGCGACGACGGGCTGGGTCCCGGTCACCGAGCCGAGGACGATGGCGACCGATTCGAACGCGGTCTTGGGGAGATGGACGGCGTTCGAGAGTTCCGTTTCCGCCTGGTCGAACTGCTGCGCCCAGACCCACCAGAACGCGTAGAGGATGACCGGCGCGACGACGATCCAGGCGCGCCGCCAGCGGTCCCGGCCAAGCGCGATCAACAGGGCGGCGCCGACGACGAAAGCTAGGCCGACCTCGATCGTCGCGGTCGAGAAGGTGAGCAGAAGGCAGGCGAGGAGATCCCCGTTTCTGCTGCCACGTTCCAAGCTGAGGATGGCGCCGAGCGCAGCGGCGAGCGCCACCGACGCATGCAGATCGAACGGCCAGAGGAACTGCTCTCGGGCGATCCCGAGGAAGAGGATCAGCAGGCACGGCGCCAGCGCCGCCACATCGCCCACCCGGCGCCGCGCGAAGACGAAGAAGAGCCCGGCGCTGGCGCAGATCGCGATCCCGTTTACGAGGACGAAGGCCGTGTAGCGGGCGCCGATCGTGGCGAAGACGGCCTCGTAGATGAATCGCCCGCCGAGCGCCAGGTGGCCGTTGAACGGCGCCAGCAGGTAACCGGGGTCAAAGGGGGAGTCGTAGTGGAGGATGGCGCCCTCTTTGGTCACGATCCGGGCGTAGTACGGGAGTTCGTCGATCGCGAAGCCCTGGCCGTTCGTAGCGGCGACGATCAGGGCCAGCGAAGCAGCCATCGCCACCCCCAGGGCGACCACAGTGGCGCGGCGGACGGTCATGCTCTGGGCGCCCGGCAGATGGTCACTTGCCCTTCGCCGCTCAGCTGCAGCTTCCAGGGCTGCGGCGAGAGGTCGGTAGGAATCCGCAGCGTCGTCCAGGTCCCAGGGGCCAGCTCGCCCAGCGCGACCGGAAAGGACTCGGAGAAGCGACCGAGCGCCAGCTGCAGCGGCCTCGTCGTCATCAGCGCAGCGCCGCCGCGGTCGAGGGGCAGGACCAGGGTGCCTTCGTCGATCGGCGCCGGGTGGCAGGCCTTGCCCATCTTGCCCGGGGCGAGCGTCACGCCAAGCGCCGCCGCCATCACCTTGTCGCCGGGGACGCGGGCGTGTTCGGGGGCCGCGGCCAGCTCTGCTTCGTCGTAGGCGGGGGAGCCGTCTTCGTCGCGGGTTTCAAAGTAGGCGCTCGCTTCCAGCGGCACATAGCCGGTGTCGGCCTCGGCTTCTTCGATCCGGAAGCCGGGGACGACCCGCGGCCGGGTGATTTCCAGCGCCGCCAGGTCGGCGCGCTCGATCTGGCTGGTGCGGCGGTAGCTCTCGTAGGCTTCGTGGAAGAAGACCATGTTCGGCACCACCGCGGCGGCGAGCACGACGAGGGCCGGGATCAGCAGCCGCCGCTGGAAGCGGATGCCGCCGAGCAGGCCGGCGGCGATCATCAGGACGAAGGCGGCGCTGGTGTACTGGTAGCGGCTGGCCGAGGCGACCCGTCCCGGCTTGACGTCGAAGCCGCCGAGGAACCAGTAGACGAGGGCGATCGCGATCACCACCCAGAGCGAGCGCGGCACCCGCGGCATCTTCCAGAGCCGCCAAAGCGCCAGCGGGATCAGCAGCGCCGCCAGCGGCCGGCCCCAGTCGAGCCCGTTCGGCTGGGTGATCCCTTCCGCCGGGATCGCCAGCCCGAGCAGGGCGGCGACGGCGCCGGCGATCGAGTCGAAGACCCAGGCCGGGGAGCGGACGATGTTGTGCAGCGAGAGCGCGCTTTCGGCCTCGTGCCCCCAGCCGATCCACCAGGCGACGTAGATCAGCGCCGGGACGGCCAAGATGAAGACGCGACCGAGCCAGGGGCGCTCGCGGCGCCGCAGGAAGACGTCGAGCACGGCGCCGGCGGCGAAGGCGACCCAGAGGCTGGAGAAGACGAGCGAGACGGTCAGCCCGAGGCAGGCAAGGCGGTCCCCGGTGCGGTCCTGCCGGTCAAGCGCGACCAGCATCCCGAGCCCGCCGAGGGTCGAGCCGAGGAAGGTGATCGAGGCGAACCAGAGGAGGTCGTCGAAGGCGGCGCCGCAGAAGAGGAGCGCAACCATCCCAATCAGCGCCGCCCACTCACTGACCCGGCGCCGGCACCAGAGGAAGAGGAACCAGACGCCGGCGAGAAAGAGTGCCGTGGAGACGACCTTGTACGGGAGCATCGAGTCGATCCCGAAGGTCGCGATCAACAGCTTCCAGATCGTCACCGGGCCGGCGACGAAGTGCTCGTTGTCGGGCCGCACCCAGCTCTCGAAGTCGCTGCCGCGACGCAGCACGATGTAGCCCCAGTCGTCGAGCAGGAAGCTCAGCTTCTGGCCGAGGACGACGATCCAGGCGGCGGCGGCCGCCATCGCCGCCAGCAGCACCGGCGTCGCGCTGACGCGGCTGGTGCTCATCGCCCTCCCGGCCGGCGCCGGTAGTCGCCGCGGCTGAGGTGGTGCTCGAGGAAGACGTAGAGGACGATGAACAGGTAGCGGCTGCCCATCTCGGTCAGCGCCAGCTTCGAGACCCCGGCTTTGCGGTTGGTCCAGGAGATCGGGACGACGCCGTAGCTGAAGCCGCGCACCACCGCCTTCAGCGGCAGCTCCACGGTGAGGTTGAAGTGGTGGGAGAGCAGCGGCTGGATCGCCTCGATCGTCTCCCGCCGGTAGGCCTTGAAGGCGTTGGTGGTGTCGTTGTAGCCGAGGCGGAAGAGGACGCGGATGCCGAAGTTGACGATCCGGTTCATGATCAGCTTCGTCGGCGGGTAGTCGATCACCCGGGCGCCGCGGATGAAGCGGGAGCCGAAGGCGCACTCGTAGCCTTCCTCCAGCAGCCGGTAGTAGGCCACGAGGTCGTCCGGGCTGTCGGAGGCGTCGGCCATCATGATCGCCACCGCGTCGCCGCTGAACTGCTCGAGGCCGCAGCGGACGGCGAAGCCGAAGCCGGGCGGGTGGTAGGAGGTGAGGCAGCGGACCCCCGGGTCCTCGGCTCCGATCGCGTCGACGATCTCTTTGGTGCGGTCGCTGCTGTTGTCGTTGATGACCAGGACCTCGTACTCGATCCCCTCCTGCTTGAGCTTGGCGACGACGCCGTCGACCGTCGTCGCGACCGAGCCCTCCTCGTTGTGGGCCGGGATCACTACCGAGAGCTTCATCCGTTGCCTTTCCCGTCGACGCCGCAGGCGAGCGCCGGCGCCTTGGTGATTAGTCGCAGCTTCCAGGGGGTTTTGGCCTTGTCCTCAGGGATCTCCAGCCGCCCCGCCTCTCCAACACCGATACCGGCGATCAGGACCGGGGCGGAGCCGGTCGAAAAGCGACTGACCTCGAAGCGCTCGATCGGGGCGCGGCCGGCGCGGATCACGATCCCGCCCGGGGGGATCTGCAGCAGCGGCGAAGCGCCGCCTTCGCTGGGGACGGTTTCGCAGCCCGTGGATGGCACAGCGGATCCAGGTAGAGGTTCCAGCTCGATCGCGAGGGCGCCGAAGAGGACCTTGTCGGCGGCGTAGCGGACGAACTGCGGGGCGGCGGCGATTTCGGCTTCGGTGTAGGCCGGGGAGCCGTGGGCTTCGCGGGCGGCGAAGTAGGAGCCGGCGTCGACGTTGACGAAGCCGGTGTCGACGACGTCTTCGCTGAGGACAAAGCCGGGGTCGACCGTCTTTTCGGTGATGTCGAGGGCGCCGAGCCCGGCTTTCTCCAGCTGGCTGATCGGGTGGTAGGTCCCCTCGTAGGCGTCGCGGAGCTGGTCGAGGTTGCTGGCAATGGAGAAGACAGCGACGACGGCGATCGCCGCCAGCGCCGTTCTGCCGATCCGCAGCCCCCGTTCCAGCTCCGGCCGCAGGACCTCGGCGGCGAGCATGAAGAGAAAGACGACGCCGAGGTACTGGTAGCGGCTGGCGTCGGCCTCGCGCCCCGGCATCTGGTTGAAGCCGGCGAGGACCCAGAAGGAGCCGCCGGTCGCCAGCACCACCCAGAACCAGTGCGGTACGCGCGGCAGCCGGTAGAGCCGCCAGGCGGCAAGGAAGGCGAGCACGACGGCCAGCGGACGCGACCAGAAGAGGCGGTCGTGGACGGTGACGCTGCTGTTGACGAGCCCGGTGGCGGAGCCGACAGAGTTGGCGAGGCCGTTGAGGACGTAGAGCGGGGTCCTGACGAGGTTGTGGAAGCTGAGGCTCGACTCGGCGGTATGCCCCCAGCCCAGCCACCAAAGGGCGTAGACCGCCAGCGGCACGAGGAAGACGTAGAGGCGCCGCCGGCGTTCGCCCAGCAGCAAGACGTGGACGGCGGCGCCGATTGCGAAAGAGAGGCCGAGGCTGGAGAAGAGGATCGAGACGACCAGCAGCGCGCAGGCGACGGCTTCGCCGCGGCGGTCCTCCCGTTCCAGCGCCAGCAGCGCCCCCAGCCCGGCGGCGACCGAGCCGAAGTAGACCATCTGGAAGGACCAGAGCAGGTCTTCCCAGGCGACGCCGAGGAAGAGGACGACGGCGGTTGCCGCCAGCGCCGGCCAGTCGCCGACCCGGCGCCGCAGGTAGACGAAGAGGAGGGCGGCGCTGAGCAGGAAGAGGGCGACCGAGACGACCCGGTAGGGGAGCGCCGAGCCCATCCCCACCGTCGCCACCAGCGCCTTGTAGATCAGCACCGGCAGGGCGACGATGTGCTCGCCGTGGGGGTCGAGCACCGAGTCGGCGTTGACGCCGTGGCGGTAGAGGAGGAGCTCCCAGTCGTCGAGCAGGAAGGTCAGCTTTGAGCCGAGGTAGAGCAGGAGGAAGGCCGAGGCTCCGAAGAGCCAGGTCAACAGCAGGAGGACGGGAGTGCTCGGCCCGGCCCCGCGCGCTGCCCCTGCGTGGGCGGGGCGAGGGCCGTTGGTGCCGGTCGCCACCCGGGAAAGTTATCTTCGCTCCTGCATGCGCGTCCTCCTCGTCTCCTCCGAGCACGGCCGGAACGGCGGTCTCGGCATCTCCGTGGCGCGCCTCGGCCGCCTGCTCGCCCGCGAGCATGAGGTGATGATCGTCCACGCCTACGAGGACGCGGTGCCGGCAGCGGGGGACCCCGACCCGCCGAACCTGAGGCAGGTCACGGTCGACCCCGGCCGCCTGCCGCCGATCGCCTTCTCCTGCGACGACCACGCCCGCTCGGCGGCGGTGGCGATGGCGATCGAGGAGGCCTACGGCGACGAGCCGCCCGACTACGCCGAGTTCCCCGACTACCGCGGCCACGCCCTGGTCCCGCTGCAGGCCCGCGCCGCCGGCAGCCCCTCGCTGCGGGGGACGAGGATCGCGATCCGGCTGCGGGGGATGGCGGAGCTGATCTGCCTCCACGACGGCACCTGGCCGCGACCCCAGCACCGGATGGTCTTCGACCTCGAGCGCGAGGCGCTGCGGCTCGCCGATCTGGTCGTCTATCCCGGCGAGAGCGTGCTCGAGACCTACCGCAGGGACGTGCCGGGAGTCGACCTCTCCCGCGCCCGCAGGGTCCGCCTCTCCTTCGAGCCGGGGCCGAAGCCGCGCGAGCGCCCGCGCGAGGCCGGCGGGCCGCTGCGGATCCTCTTCGCCGGCCAGCTGCAGCGAGTCAAAGGCGTCCTGCCCCTGGTCGAAGCCTGCCTCGCCAGCGACGACCCCAGCTGGCACCTGACCCTGGCGGGCGGCGACACCGAGACGGCGCCGATGACCCAGTCGGTCCGCAAGACGATCGAGCTGATGGTCGGCGAGGACGAGCGGGTCGATGTCCGCGGCCCGCTTCCCCACGCCGAGCTGCAGGACCTCTACGGCCAGTTCGACCTGGTCGCGGTTCCGTCTCGGTTCGAGAGCTGGAGCAACGTGGCGCTGGAGGCCCTGCGCGCGGGCGTGCCGGTTCTCGCCGCCCCGGCAGGCGGCCTCGCCGAGATCGTCGAGGACGGGGTCAGCGGCTGGCACCTCGAGGGCGGCGGTCGTGAGGCGATCCGCCGCTCGCTCGAACGCCTGCTCGCCGGCCGCGACGAGGTCGAGCGCCTCCGCGCCTCCGGCGCCCCCCGCGCTCGCTTCCTCGAGCTGACGAACGAAGACGAGGTGCTGAGCGAATACCGCGACCTCCTGGCCGACCTTTCTCCCGCGAGACCGCAAAAAGGGTTCTCCAGCGACCGTTTTCGCGGTCTCGGCGAATCGGAGGAGCCGCTGGTGACTGGGGTTGTCACCTACTACGGGGAGCACGAGGAGGTGCGGGAGGCGGTCGACTCGCTGCTCGCCCAGAGCCACCGCAACCTCGAGGTGATCGTCGTCGACGACGGCTCCTTTCGGGCCGAGGACCGCGTCCTCTTCCAGCTGGCCGAGCTCGACCGCGTCCGCGTCGTCTACAAGCCGAACGAGGGGGAGAGCACCTCCCGCAACCTCACCGCGCTCCTCGCCGAGGGCGAGTACCTCGTCTTCCTCGATGCTGACAATACGCTTGAGCCCGACTTCGTCGCCCGCGCGGTGGCGATGGTCGAGGCCGATCCCGAGATCGCCTATGTCACCTCCTGGCTGCGCTTCTTCGGCGAGCCGGAGGCGCTCGCCGCCGCGGGGACGGGCGGTTACGCTGCGCTCGGCAATGCCGTACGCAGCGACGACGCGATCAACTCCGACGGCGACGCGATCGCCCTCATGCCCCGACGGCTGTTTGCCCGGGAGGGCTACGCCTACGAGGAGGACGGGATCCTGATGGCCGACTGGGAGTTCTACCGGCGGCTGCGCGAGGACAACCGCTTCGGCGCCGTGATCCCGTTCCTGGAGGCCAACTACCGCGTCCGCCCCGACTCGCTCTCACGCCTAGCGGTCGGCGACCTGCACGCCTTCTCCTGGGACGAAGCCCTCTCGCGGCGGCGCCTGCGGATGCTGGCGGGGGCCTCTTGAGCGAGGAGCGCACGGCCGAGCTCGAGCGCCGGGTCGAGGAGCTGCGGCGGGTCAACGAGCGGCTCGGCCGCCAGCTGACCGAGGCCGAGGCCGGTCGCCGGCCCGCCTCGGCGACGCCGGCGGCGCGGGCGGTGGCGAAGCTGGTCGGAGAACGCGACAGCGCCCAGGCCGAGCTGGCGAAGCTGCGGCCGGAGCTCGAGCACTTGCGCCGCGAGAACCCGCAGCTGCGGGGCGAGATCGAGCGCCTGCGCGGCGGCTACCTCGGTTTTCTGCGGCGCGCCCGCGCCCGCCTGCTCAACCGCTGAGGGGCCGGTTCCGCAACTCTCCGGCCGATACTCGATTATCTAGTCGGCAGATGGCGGTCGAGACCACCCAAGACGGCCCCGTGACCCCGCGCGGGCGTGACTTCGACGCCGAGCCGGTGGTGATCGAGGCGCGCGGGGTGACCAAGTCCTTCCGCCTCCCGGTCAACAAGATCAGCTCCCTGAAAGAGCAGATCACGACCTTCTCGCGGCCCGACTACCGTGAGCTTCACGCTCTCCGCGACGTCTCCTTCGAGATCCGCCGCGGCGAGTTCTTCGGCATCGTCGGGCGCAACGGCTCCGGCAAGAGCACGCTGCTGAAAGTCCTCGCCAGCATCTACGCCGCCGACAGCGGCCGGGTCCGGATGGCCGGCCGGCTGGCGCCCTTCATCGAGCTCGGGGTCGGCTTCAACCCGGAGCTGACGGCGCGCGAGAACGTCGAGCTGAACGGGGTGATGATGGGCCTGGAGCGGCGCCAGGCGCGCAGCCGCCTCGGCGCCGTCCTCGAGTTCGCCGAGCTCGAGGAGTTCGTCGACATGAAACTGAAGAACTACTCCTCGGGGATGTTGGTCCGCCTCGCCTTCTCGGTGATGATTCAGTCCGACGCCGAGATCCTCCTGATCGACGAGGTGCTCGCGGTCGGCGACGCCGCCTTCCAGCAGAAGTGCGCCGACGTCTTCCACGAGATGCGCGACTCTGAGCGCACGGTCATCCTCGTCACCCACGACATGGGCGCGGTGGAGCACTACTGCCACCGGGCGATGCTCCTGCATGACGGCGAGGTGCGGGGGATGGGCGACCCCGGCGAGGTCGCCCGCAAGTACCTGCGGCTGAACTTCGAATCGGCCCCGAGCAGCGGCGAGGACTCGCTCGGCGAGGTCGCCGACATCGTCGTCGAGGACGCCTGGCTCGAGGACGGGAGCGGGGAGCGGGCGACCAACGTCGAGAAGGGCGAGGAGCTCCACTTCTGCGCCGCGCTCGAGGCCAAGCGCGACGTCGAGGGCCCGACCTTCGGCTTCACCTTCGCCAACCCCGACGGGGTCGAGGTGATGGGCTTCGGCGTCCCGCCCGACGACCTGCCAGAGCGGATCGCCGCCGGGCAGCGGATCCAGATCCGCAGCCGGGTCGAAAACCGCCTCGCCCCCGGCCGCTACGTGATCCGCTGCTGGATCCACCGCAACCGCAACATCTCCGACATCGTCCTCTACTCCCCCCACATCCTCGACTTCGTCGTCTTCGGCAAGGACGAGGCCGGGGTGGCCTTCTTCGAGACCGAGGTCGAGCTTGAGCTGAAGGGAGGCGAGGGCCGTTGAGCGCCGAGGCCCAAGCGCCGGCGCAGCCGCTGGAGCTGCGCGAGGTCCGCGGTCCCTCCGCCACGGGCGGCGGCAGCCGCCGCTTCTTCGACCTGCTCTGGCTGATCTCGACGACCGAGTTCAAGAAAAGCTTCCACGGCACCGCCTTCGGCTACCTCTGGTCGCTGATCCGGCCGCTGATGCTGTTCGCGGTCCTCTTGGTCGTCTTCACGAAGATCATCCGCTTCGAAGGCGAAGTCGAACACTACCCCGAGCTGCTGCTGCTCAACGTCGTTCTTTTCGGGTTCTTCCAGGAAGCAACCGGCGCCGCCGTCAGCTCGGTTCTCGCCAACGAGGGCATCGTCCGCAAGACCCAGTTCCCGCGCTTGGTGATCCCTGTTTCCTCGGTGGTGGTCGCGTTCTTCACGCTGCTGCTGAACCTGGTGGCAGTGTTCGCCTTCATCATCCTCTCGGGGATCGATCCCCTGTGGACCTGGCTGCTCTTGCCGGTCATCCTCTTGCCCCTCGTCGTCCTCTCGACCGGGCTCTCCCTATTGCTTTCGGCGCTCAACGTCCGCTTCCGCGACGTCGCCCTGATCTGGACCGTCCTCTCGACCGTCCTGCTCTACGGCAGCCCGGTGATCTACCCGATCACGCTCCAGGTGCTGCCGGAGACCGTGCGGAACATCCTCCTCGTCAACCCGATCACCCTGATCCTCGAGCAGGCCCGCCACTGGCTCATCGAACCAACCGCCCCGACCGCCGTCGAAGCCGCCGGCAGCTGGCTTCACGTGCTCCCGGCCACCGCGGTCTTCGTCGCCGCCTGCGCCCTCGGCGTCTGGGTCTTCAAACGCGAGGCCCCCAAGATCGCCGAGCGTCTCTAGCGATCTCCCCGAAGGTCCACAACTTTGCATGGCAGCTGGTCAGCTCGGTCGATGATCTCCGGGTCTCCCGTCAGCAGCTCAGCTTCTTCCTCGGCGGCCAAGGCGACGGCAAAGCAGTCAGCCAGCGCAATGGGATGCTCTGCCTTCAATGACGACGCTGATCTCATGGCCGCGATCCCCGGAAGGCTCTCGCTGATTAGTGGTCGTAGCTCGGCCAGTACCTGGTCGGCTTCTTCTCGGCCGTGATCTCGAATCGTGCGGTAATGGACCTCGACCAGATTCATCCAACTCATAGCTGGACGTTCCCGCTTGATGGTTCGCTCCACTGCTTCGGCCGCTGGTTCCTCTTCGTCTAGCCAGGCAAGGACAGCCCAGGAGTCGAGGCAGCGTTTCATCGTGATGGCGTCTAACGCGGCTCTTTGCGTCGATCCTCGAGCAGACGAGACGCCATCCCGCTCTTGGCGAAGCGGCCGCGAAGCGAGGAGGGGCGGCCTGCTTTTCGAATCACGATTCCGTCATCGAGAGCCTCGAAATCGACATCCGCTCCCGGTCCCAAGCCAGCGCGCTCCCGCAGGCTTTTGGGAATGACCACTTGCCCCTTCGCTCCTACTCGCTGAGTCATACCTACTCAGTATAACTACAAATACCTATTCAGCGGAAGCGCCTGAGAACAGGTTCACCGAGACGATGCGGCGCATGCGGTACTGGTCGTAGGGGAGGGCGCCGCGCCAGCGGTTGTGGGACTCGGCGGAGACGAAGTAGGTCTCGGGGTCGTCCTTGAGCTCGGCGAGGGCGGCGTCGAGCTGGGCGTCGGCGAGGCCCATGCCGGTGGCGATGAGGCGGAGTTTCTCCAGGTGCTCCTCGGCGCCCCAGCCGGCGAGGACGTGGTCGACGGCGTGGATGGAGACGCCCTGCTGCTTGGCGAGGAGCTCGCGGGAGCGGTCCATAACCGAGTCGATGACGTCGAGGGGGACGTGCTCGAGGACGGAGATCGAGTAGATCGCGGCGAAGTCGTCACCGACCTCGGTCTGCGGCGGGAAGTGTTCACGGACGAAGGTGAGGTCGGGGTAGGCGCTGCGGAAGGTCTCGAATTCTTTCGGCCCGTTGCCGCTGCCGTCGTAGGCGTCGACGACGGTGACGTCGTAGCCGATCCGCGAGAGGGCGCCGGCGACGAGCGGCTCGCCGGCGCCGATCTCCAGCAGCCGCGAGCCGACCGGGACGTTGCCGAGGATCGCCTTCAGCATCCAGCAGCGCTGCAGATCCTTCATGTCGAAGTTGGCCCCCGCCAGCCCCGGCATGTTGTCGACGCTGTCGGCGAAGTCCTCGACGGTGCCGTAGGAGGCCGGGGGCAGCGGGAAGCTCCCCCCGTAGCGCTCGACCAGGGTCTTCAGCGGCGTGTCTTTGATCGTCCAGGCCGAGGCGTTCTCGCCGCCAGGCGGGGGAACCCGCCCCAGCACCTTGCTGGTCGCCTTGCGCACGACCGGCGAGCCTGCCGCCATCGCCCGCGCCCGCGCCGCCTGATCTTTCAGCCGGCTCATGCCGCCTGCCCCGCGGGGGCGCCGATCAGCTCGCGGTAGAACTCGCCGAGGGCGGCGGCGTTGTCGCGCCAGCTCAGCTTCTCGAGAGCGAACCTCCGCGCCCCCTCGCCGAGCCGGCCGGCCAGCTCGCGGTCGCCGAGCAGGTCTTCGACCCGCGCCATGATCTCGATTGCGTTGCCCTGCTCGAGCAAGAGTGCGTTCTCCCCGTGGGTCAGGTCGTGGCCGATGTTGCAGTGGGGCACGATAGTCGGGCGCCCCATCGCCAGGAACTCCGGCAGCTTCGAGGGCAGCCGGTAGCGGTTGAACTCGTCGCAGGCACCCGGCTGCACGAAGGTGTCGGCCAGCGCCAGGTAGTCGGGCATCTCGCGCCAGTCGACGCGGCCCAGCTCCAGCACCCCGTCGCTGACGGCGCGGAAGGCGCGCGGGTCGACGCCGCCGAACTCGCTGTGGCCGAGCCGCACCAGCCGCACCGGGTGGCCGCGGCGCCGCAGCAGCTGCACGGCGACGTAGAGGCTCATCATCTCGTGCTGGTTCGCGTAATGGATGGTGCCGTGGTAGACGAGGACGAACTCATCGGGCCTCAGCCCCAGCTGCTCACGCGTCTTCCGCGTCGGCCGGTCGGGGCTGAAGCGCTCGCTGTCGATCCCGGGCCGCGCCACGTGATAAGGGCGGCCGCCGAAGTTGAAGTCGTTCAGCTCCTCGGTGATCACGGTGACCCCGGCCGCGCCGCGGAGGAACTCCTCGTAGTGGGTTGGGTGGATCGTCTCCAAGGTGCTCATCCGGTCCTGCGCCCGCAGCGGCAGCCGCCGCAGCTGCGGCAGGGTCATCCCGGTGATCGTTTCCAACAGGTAGTTCTCGTTGTCCTCGAGGTGGACCACGTAGGGGACCCGCAGCTGCGAGGCCAGGAGCGTGGTCAGGCGGTTGACCCGCTCCCGCGGGGTCCAGCCGCAGGCGATCGTCCCCTCGCGCGGGATCGACCCGGCGCGGATCCGCTCCTCCAGCGTCTCGTGGGAGACGCACTCACAGTTGGGATGCCCGACCGCCTCGATTCGGCTCGGGTCGCCGACCCCCGCCAGCGTCACCTCCCACCCCTGCTCGGTCAGCTCCTCGCCGAAGTGGAAGGCCTGGATCGCGCTGTTGACGTCGAGCGGCCCGTACATGACGAAGACGACCCGGTTCATCGCGACCTCATCGCTCCCACCGCCCGGTGCACCGGCTCCAGCCAGCCGGAGGGAACATAGTCGGCGCGCTGGCGGGCGAATCTGGGGTTGAAGTAGGGGTCGCCGGCGGCGAGCCGGTCGTACCAGGTGTCGACGAAGAGGGCGCGGTCGACGATGTCGCTGCCGGCGCGGCGGGTGACCTCGCTGCGGTGGCTGAGGAGGACCGCGGTCGCAGCGTAGACGCACTTGCGGCCGCTGCGGGCGAGCCGCTGGCAGAGGTCGCGGTCCTCGTACTCGCAGGCATACAGCTCCAGGAACCCGCCTTCGCGCTCGAAGTCTTCCCGCCGCACCAGCATGCACTCGGCGCTGAGCCCGGAGACCTCGCGCGAGCAGGGCAGGGCGCCGTAGTAGCCGTCGCCTTCGGCGTCGGCCCCGGCCAGCATCGGCGCCGCCGGGTCGCGCAGCCCGATCGCCATCCCCGCCTGCTCGACCTTGCCGTCGGGGCGGACCAGCTTCGGCCCGACCGCCGCGACGTCTGGAAGGGCGGCGTGGAGGACCAGCTGCGAGAGCCAGGACGGGTCGGCGACCTCGGTGTCGGCCGCGAGGAAGAGCAGGTACTCGCCCGAGGCCCGCCGGGCGCCCTCGTTGTGGGCCCCGGCCCGGCTCCCCTCGGCGACCACGATCGTCTCCAGGTCGGGATAGGTGGTCCGCTCCAGCGAGCGCCGCAGCCGCTCCAGCTCGGGGCTGCCCTCGCGGCCGCGGACGACGATGCTGACCCGCGGCTGCGGCGCCGCCCCGTTGGCCGGCGTCAGCACCGCCCGGTGCGGGATCGCCGGGTGCGGCTCGGCCCGCGCCGGCAGCCCCAGCCGCTCCAGGTGCCTGGAGACCGCCCGCGCCTGCAGCTCCTCGACCCCGCTCTTCTGCTCGGTGCCGGCGGCGATGCTGCCGGGGATCGCGCGCCAGTGGTAGAGGATCTGCGGGATGTGGTGGATGCGGTCGGTCCGCTCGGAGACCCGCAGCATGAACTCGAAGTCCTGGATCTTGTCGAAGGCCGAGTCGAACCCGCCGGCCTCTCGCGCGACCGCGGTGCGGACGACGAGCAGGTGGCCGATGTACATCGCCCCCAGCGCGTAGACCGGCGACCAGTCGGGCTTCAGGAACGGGTCGGCGCGGACGCCGCCGATCGTCAGCTTGTCGGAATCGGAGTACACGGCGTCTAGCTCGGGGTCCTCGGCCAGCTCCTGCGCGACCCGCAGCAGCGCGTCGGGGGTGAGCGTGTCGTCGTGGTCGAGGAAGCCGACGAACTCCCCCTCGACCAGCTCCATGCCGGCGTTGGTGGCGGCGGAGATGCCGGAGTTCTCGGCCAGCTGCAGGTACTTGATCCGGGCGTGAGCGCCGTCATAGGCGCTCAGCGCCCGCGCCAATTCCGGGTCGCCGGAGGCGTCGTCGACGACGATCAGCTCCCACTCGGGGTAGTGCTGGCCAAGCACCGAGTCGACCGCCTCGCGCAGGTACTTGAGGTCGGTCTTGTAGGTCGGCATCACCAGCGAGATCAGCGGCCGCTGCGGCAGCGCTTCCAGTTCTTGCAGCGCCGCTTCGCGCCGCGCCCGCGGCGTCTGCAGGTGCAGCTGGCGACCGCGCCGGAGCAGCTCCCGAACCCGACGCAGGAAGGCGATCGCCCAGGGGGGGAGGATGCTTTTCAGCAGGCGCAGGTCGCGTCGCATCAGCGGCCGAGAAGCTTCTTCAGGGTCGGCTTCAGGCCCCGCACGGGCCTGGTCAGCCTCCAGCTGAGGCTCTGCTCGTAGGTGCGGGCGACCTCGGCGATCTCGTGTTCGAGCTCGCCGATGCGGTAGGTCTTGCGGACGAGCTCGCGGTGCAGCGCCTCGCGCTGCTCGCGGAGCGCCGTCAGCTCGTCCCGCGGCTGATCGGTGGCGGCGACCATGAACACCCGATCTTAAGAGGATTGACGAGGTAGGGTTCCAGCCCGATGGAGCCCCTGAAGGGATTGATCCTCTCCGGCGGCGCCGGAACCCGGCTGCGCCCGATCACCCACACCTCGGCCAAGCAGCTGGTCCCGGTCGCCAACAAACCCGTGCTCTTCTACGGGATCGAGGCGCTGGTCGACGCCGGGGTGAAGGAGATCGGGATCATCATCGCCCCGGAGACCGGCGAGGAGATCCGCGAGGCCGCCGGCGACGGCTCCCAGTTCGGGGCCGAGATCACCTACATCGTCCAGGACAAGCCCGCCGGCCTCGCCCACGCGGTCCTCACCGCGGAGGAGTTCATCGGCGGCTCCCCCTTCGTCATGTACCTGGGGGACAACCTCCTGCGCGACGGCCTCCGCGGCCTGGTGGCGACCTTCAACGAGCACGGCCCCGACGCGCTGATCCTCCTCACCCCGGTCGACGACCCCCAGTCCTACGGCGTCGCCGAGCTCGACGAGCAGGACCACATCGTCCGCCTGATCGAGAAGCCGAAAGACCCGCCCTCGAACCTTGCCCTGGTCGGCGTCTACCTCTTCAGCAGCCTGATCTTCGACGCCGCCCGCTCGCTGCAGCCCTCCTGGCGCGGGGAGCTGGAGATCACCGAGGCGATCCAGAAGCTGATCGACGACGGCCGCGCCGTCCGCTCAGAGGTCGTGCGCGGCTGGTGGAAGGACACCGGCCAGCTCGCCGACATGCTCGAGGCCAACCGGCTCGTGCTGGAGGAGCTGGTGACCGAGATCGAGGGGGAGGTCGACGAGGCCTCCAAAGTCGAGGGCCGCGTCGTCCTCGGCCCCGGCGCCCGCCTCGAGCGCTCGGTCGTCCGCGGCCCCGCCGTGATCGGCGCCGGCGCGGTCGTCGAGGACGCCTTCGTCGGCCCCTACACCTCGATCGGCGACGACGTCCACGTCCGCCGCTCCGAAGTCGAGAACTCGATCGTCCTCTCCGGCTCCGTCGTCGAGGACCTCGGCACCCGCATGGAGGCGAGCCTGCTGGGCAAGGAAGTGAAGCTGACCCGCAGCGAGGGGATGCCGAAGACGCTGCGCCTCCTGGTCGGCGACCGCTCCGAGATCAAACTCGTCTAGTGGGCTGGCGCACCAGCGCTCGGGCGGCCTGGGCCGCGTTCTGGCCCAGCCGGATGGTCGTCTTCGGGGTCGCGATCTGGGTGACGATCTCCGGCTTCATATCCAACTCCGTGGGTGAGTCCGTCTTCACCCACCCGTTCGGAAGCTGGCCGGCGCCTCACCTGCTCGAACTCGTCTTCGGTCCGTTGACGAGGTGGGATGCCCATCACTACCTGGCGATCGCCTACGACGGTTATGCGGAGAGCCACGGAAACCTGCCCCCGGTCGAAAACCGGCCCGCATTCTTTCCCCTCTACCCCGGGGTCGTCCATCTGCTCAGCGGCTTCGGCGCCAGCCCGGGGCTGATCCTCATCGTCGCCTTCGCGACCTCCCTCGCCTGCTTCTTCGGCGCCTTGGCGCTTCTGCACCGGCTGACCGTGATCGAGCTCGGCGAGCAGTTCGCGGCTCCGACCCTGCTCCTGCTCTCCTTCTTCCCGACCGCGCTCTTCTTCGGCATCCCCTACAGCGAGTCGATGTTCCTGCTGCTCGCCGTCGGCGCCTTCCTCGCCGCCCGCACCGGCCGCTGGGCGGTTGCCGGAATGGTCCTCGCGCTTGCCTCGGCGACCCGGGTGCCGGGGCTGCTGCTGGTCATCCCGGTCGCGATGCTCTATCTCTACGGCCCGCGGACCGACCGCGATCGCGAGCTCTATGACCGGCGCTGGCCGCGCTACCGCCTCCGCCCCGATTTCCTCTGGCTGCTGCTGGCTCCGCTCGGCCTGCTGGCGTTCAGCTTCTACCTGCACCTGACGCTTGGCGACTGGTTCGCCTGGAACCACGCACAGGAGGTCTTCGGGCGCCAGACCGTGAATCCGGTGAGCGGGATCTGGGCCGGGACGCGTGAGGCCGGGAAGAGCGTCGTTCACATCGTCAAGGGCGAATACCTCGGCACCGCCGACTACCGGATCGTCATGGAGTTCGCCTTCGTCGCCTTCGCCGTGATCGGCGGGATCGCGATGCTGCGGACGCTGCCGGCGTCCTACGGGGTCTGGGTCCTCCTCTCCCTTGTCCCGATCTTCGTCTCCCAGAAACCCGACGACCCCTTCTGGTCGGCCCCACGTTTCATCGTCGTCCTCTTCCCGCTCTTCATCTGGCTGGCGACGGTGACTGAGCGGCGCGGGTGGACGACGCGGACGGTCGCCCTCTTCGCGTCGGGGATGGCGATACTCACCGCCCAGTTCGCCCTCTGGTCCTTCGTCGCCTGAGCCGCGCCACTACTCTGGCGGGCCTATGAAGCTGCTCGTCACCGGAGCCGCCGGGATGCTCGGCCGCGACGTGATGCTCGCCGCGGGCAACGCCGGCCACGAGGTGGTCGGCTACGGCCGCGTTGAGCTCGACGTCACCGATCCCGCCCAGATCCGCCGCCGGCTGGAGCTGGAGCGGCCCGACGTCGTCATCAACTGCGCAGCCTGGACCGACGTCGACGGGGCC